>OGFY01002204.1_pt1 | contig 12078 bp, 7 predicted proteins | sample 1570951 | NCBI WGS metagenome assembly OGFY01 (sample SAMEA2581942, study PRJEB24529) | metagenome | biome: Human gut stool | place: China | collected 2011
ATAATAATGGGAAGTATACGATGAGTCCTTTAAGGTTGTATCCCACTCCACTGCGTCCGTACGCCAGCGTGCCTTCATATCGAACAAACGAATCTGATCATTAGCAGCCTGCGGAATATCTCTTTTAGCCGTTTTACTCCAACTCAAATAAAATTCCATGTTAGATTGTCCGGAACAAAGCCACACTTCTCCGGCCAAAACATTATTGAATGTTTGTTTCTGTTTTCCGGCAGAGACAGTCAGTGTATATGGACCACCGGCCTTTAACGGCTGAATGGTGACAGTCCAGTCTCCATTGGAAGCAGCCTTTGCAGTCAACTTCTGTTTAGCTATTGAAACAGTCCCTTTTTCACCCGCATTTGCTTTGCCTCGGATAGCCAACGGCTCTCCGTGTTGAAGTACCATGTTATCAGTATACAACTCAGATAGATGTAACCCTCCAAAATCTCCTGTAATCGCCGAATATACCGTTTTTGCAAGAATACCGGCTCCCTCTACGTTAGGATGTACAGCATCCGGAAGAAGATAGGGGTAAGGATAAAGCGGTTCATGGAAATCCATTAACTGAACTCCTGCATATTTAGCTATCGTCTCAATACTTTGTTGAATTTCTCCATGCCAATCACGGGTACCTGACTCAAAACGAGGATGACGGTCAGCGATCGGTGTCAAACGGGCAATAATAATATGACATTTAGGATTAGCAACTCTGAAAGAATCAATCAACGCCAGATAATCTTTCACGAAACTGTCACGATAGTTCGGCCAATCACGTGGATCCGTATCATTAATACCCAAATGGATAACAACAATATCACCGGCAAAAGCAATTGCCTTTTTAAATTCTTCTTGCTGCATGTAAGGACGATGTCCCTTATTCAATAAGGTAGCTCCTGATTTCCCGAAATTTCCAACTTCGTAAGTCTCCCCTAGGAGTTGTTGCAACTGTGATGGGTAAGAGTCCGTTGCAGGATTCGGAAGAGTATATCCGTATGTAATACTATTCCCTACACAAGCCACTTTCACCCGCTTCTGTGCGGATAAAATGGTGCATACCATCAAGAACAGAGATAAGAATAGTATCTTTTTCATTTCTTATTTATATAAGGTTTAACAATATCAACCCATTTTAAGTAGCCTTTTCCCAGTAAATGTAAACCATCATTAGTATACTCAATATTCATTTTCCCGGTCTTCTCATCAACAAAATGAGAATAAAGATCGATATAGGTCACATTCTCTTTATCAGCAAGATACATCAGTCCTTCATTGATCTTTTTCACTTCCTGCCAGCGTGACGTATGTCCGCCAAACATCTTATAATGATCGGTTACCGGAAGTATACTTTGCAAATATAGCTTTGTTTTTGGAGAATCTTGTTTAATTTTTTGAGTAATCATACCAATACGGTTCACAATTGTATCTGCAGAAGTGCCCCGGCTTACATCATTTATGCCGATCAACAAGAATATTTTGGCGGGTTTTCCTTTCAAAATCGCATCCAGCCGATCATAAACACCCATACAGATATCACCACTGATTCCTCGGTTCTTGACATGCTTATTATTCAATAATTCACTCCATTCTCCCCCGTTGGTAATGCTATTACCCAGAAAAATGATATCTTTTGAAGTCACAGGCAACTCCTCAAACAGAGTTGCACGTTGATAATAGAACGTAGAATATTTGCGTTCCTGTGCGTTGCTCGCCATTGAGGCGAGCAACAACATCATTAATAAAATTTTCTTCATTCGTTTTTATTTTTTCTCAATCACTTCGTTTTGTCGGGCGAATAGATAAGTCCGTCCACTGCATTTTCTCCGTCAGGAGTTACAAAAACTGTAGTAAACATCCACTTCACCAACCGCACCTCGGGCATATTGAATTTGCCAACCGGCAATTTCAGGAAAACTTTATTCCAGCCTTTATTCAGATGGACGGCGATAGGTGGACGTGCCACACAATTTTCATTTCCCAACGCTATTTCATTACTCTTTGTACGATGAGTAGCTGTCCATACAGGTGGCTGTATTTCTTCATTATTGATCCAGATACGGCTGCCTTTATAGTCCCATTTACCTTGCAATGGAGCCAGGTCCATTTCCGAACGACCATAATTCTGGAATTCAGCCCACAGCCCTACTTCCTGATCTTTCGGAGAGTAAACCCATGTATAGGCATAAGCCGTATGATTCTCTTGCGGATCTTTATAGAAAGTAGGTACCATTTTCCCCCATACATGACGAAGATAGATACCCGCACCAATGGCAGGGTGTACCCCATACTCTTTTCCTTCATATAAATAAGAATCCTTCAATTCCTGTTCCGGAGGAAAGACTTTATTCAAATCTCCACCATTAGGAAATGCATCAGTAATATTCCATTTTACATTCGTCTGTTTTACATAGGCGAACGGATATCCCTTAAATGTATGCTCTTTATGCCAAAGCATACGATTCTCAAAATCAGCAAATTCTTTAAACTCCGGAGAGCCTTCAGAAGGTAAGATAGTACCATTCTTATCAAAATATTCTGTACCTCCGCCTTTCCATGCACGTTCAGCAATAGCCAGCATATTAGGATAGAAATTATTCTCAAGTATAATATTGCGTTCGTTAGCTACGTAACGGTCATTCCAGATGGCAAGAATTGTCCCTGCAATATCGTCACTTCCTTGCTCAACATTATAAATACGGCTGTTATACAATGCAATGATATCGCCAAAAGTATCAAAATGATTGAGATAATGAAACTTAGAATCAATTGCGGGAATACCTTTTTGGGCTTTTCCACGATAACTCCACAAATGCGTCATATCAATCTCGCCAGGTTTATAATGCCATCCCGGATTCCACGAAATGACTTTCTTTCCTTTGGCACGGACATATTCGACCATTTCCGGAACAAACTTTGGATTGGTAAATCGAACTTCATCCGTACCAATATGAAGATAAGGTACATCAAAAGTCTCGCAAACTTCATCTACCAGCAATTTAAGAATTTTCATTCCTTCCGGGCTCTGCATATCATGACGGAATGTACGGACAAAAGCCTCACTATGCCCCGGCATATCAAATTCCGGAATTAAAAGTATATTATGCGCTTTACAAAAAGCGACTAAATCTTTCGCTTCTTCCAATGTATAGTATTTACCCGGCATACGAGTCGTGTTCACACTGTCATTCAACATCGGAAAAATTTTACTTTGCAATCTCCATGATTGATTTTCAGTCAGATGCCAATGAAAAACATTAATTTTAAATCGTGAAAGAACAGCAATTTCACGTTTCAATTCTTCAATCGACATATACGTACGCCCTACATCCTGCATAAAGCCGCGTATTCGGAAAGCAGGCCAGTCAACAATTGAACAACCGTTGAATGTTGCCTTTTTCTTTTGTACATCCTGTAGCTGGGCCAAAGTCTGCATAGCCCAATACACACCATGCTCCGTCACAGCCTCAACCGTAACTTTGCCATTATTTACCACCAGGCGATAAGCTTCGTCTGCGTTCAAAGGTACCTCTTCTAACGAAGGTACCAGTTTCACTTCAATACTTGCACGAGCTTTGTCATCAATCACTCCACCCCTATCAACAACAAAAGCTTCCCACTCTTGCCGAAGCACCGGAGTAGAAAGCTTTGTTCTGCCCAGCACAAAACTGGAACCTAAAGGGGTAAACTTTTGCGGTTCCGGGAGCAGGTGATATTCACCTGCCCGAACCGAAGAAATTGTGCATAAGTAAATAATGAAACTGATTAAGAAAATTTGTTTGTTTCTCATCGGTATTTATTTAGTTTATGGGGGAAATCTCTCATTTAATAATGTCTTTCAACTTCACAGCCTGGAATGTCATGTGCGCCACACTACTTTCATAAAGAATACCAATCGTCTCTTTATCAATCATAGAGAGGCAAGAATAACCCCAGTTATTGCCTTCATCCAACAACAGCTGATGTTCGGGTGACCAAGTCACACCGCCATCCAAACTTATTTTAATAGTAGTATTATAGCGTCCTTTTGTCGTATTAGGATTAGAGAAAATCAATAAATCCTTGCCCAACACATTATCTTTTGCTTTCACACTGATCAAACTAGCCATACAAACAGATTCCGGCAATGCCTTACGAGAAGATTCATGTTCCGTCCATGTTTTACCCAAATCTTTTGTAATAGCCACAGCGCGGCTTCCTCCACGATTATCACGCATATTCAACATCAACACTCCGGGTTCGACCTCAGCTACCTGGGCTTCTGTGGTGTTCGTACGTGCATAATTGTGCATCTTCCAGTTCTTGCCACCATCTTTACTGTACATAATACCGGCATTGGGCACACGTGTCGAATCGATAAACTGAGTTGGGAATACCAAAGTACCGTCACTCATAGTGATACCCCTACCCGGTCCCTGCAACAAGAAATACCAAGAAGGATCTTTCACCTGCTCTGTAATATTAATAGGTGCAGACCATGTTTTACCATCATCTGTACTTTTAGCTAAAACAAGTTGTGCTGTATGGTTCATATCCATACCCGGATGTGAACTCCACCATGCCCGCTGATTACCCATACCATGTGTCCAGGCAGCAACCACCCAAACATTATTTGTTTTTGTATCAACAAGGATAGAAGGGTCTCCTACCCCATTCTGACCGGCAGGCAAACCACCGAATTCTCCAAAAGCCAAAGGCAAACGCATTTTTTCCCAAGTTTTTCCACCATCTGTACTGCGGCTTAAACCAACATCAACATGCTCCTGCAAGTCAACACTACTGTTATAACGTACATCATAAACTCCCAGTAACGTACCTTTATTAGTAGTCACCAATCCCGGAATACGGAATGCGGCAGAATTATCGTCTCCGGCATGGCGCACTCCTACTCCCATACGGTGTTCTATCCCATTTTCTGAAACTACATCCAACAGGGCTTTTTTGCCATCCAAAGTAATTGAAGCGATATCCGCGGTCACCTTGCTGGTAAGCGAAGTGCCCGGCTTCATTTGCAAACTAATCCAGAAATAATTGATTCCGGGAAACAGTTTCTGATCTCCTTTCAGAACAACCTGATTACCGGGATTAGTTACCTCCGATTTTTTGATTGAATAAGACGGATTGGCGGCAAGTGTTTTCCCCGGAGTGTTACTGGAAATATATCCAACAGGAGCAAAACGTTTTTTACCACTATCCTGCAATGCTTCAGTACCTCCATAATAAAGCTTTATGGACTGAATTTCAGAAAGATTCACTCCTTCACCCAAGTTTAACACTACATCGTTCAGGGTCTGGCTCTCTTTAGCATCCAAACGGAGATAGAATAAGACATTATCCTGCCTTTCTATCAAAATAGGAATACGTGTTTCACGAACAAAAATGGTATCTGCTGCTTGAACTACCGGTATAGCACACAGAAAACAGAAAAGCGAAAATAGAATTACGGCTTTTTTCATGGTATCGACTAATTAATATTTATGTTATCGGGAGCAAAGATAGTATTTTTTATTATATAACGGTTATGTTAATTAAATATTTTATTATATACGGTCGATTTAATAAACAAGACACTATTCGACGCAAAGCACTAAACCATCGGAAATAAACATATTCAAAGCGGTCATTGAAGACTATCCCATCAATCAGGATTTGGATTGTATTTAAAAACAAAGAGAGGGATGTTATCTCGAGCAACATCCCTCTCCTTTATCTTATTTCGGTGATCTATTGAAAACTCAATTATTCTTCAGCCACTTCCCCAATCTTAGTTGACCAATAAGGATTCTGATACAATACAGATGTCTCTGCTTTTTCATCCGGAGACAGCAATTCCATCTCACGAACCGGCACAGGATTGAGATAATGTGCCTTCTGCCAGGTATACCCATCGTATACATCATTATTGGTTTTCAAAATAGCATACGGACGCAGGTATTTAAAGGAGCGTGAAGAGATATTAGAACCTTCTTCACCAGAATCTTTAAATGTAACCTCAGCACCATTCTCATCTTTATTAGCCGATTTGTACATTTCATCCCAGAAATTACATCCTTCAGGGATATAATTTTTTGTCAGCAGATGATCCATTGAACGCCAACGTACCAAATCATCCCAACGCATCCCTTCACCAATAAATTCGCAACGACGTTCACGGCGAATATTTAATAAGGTGGCGTCTACAACTTGTCCACCCGAATATTTACCCCAATCTGTTTCCTGACTCAAATCGGTCGCATTGATTGTTTTTGTAAAATCAGGATCTACGCCTGCACGTTCACGAACGGCTCTCCAATATTGAGCTGCTTTACCTGTAACGTTACCATTGTTCATATAATAAGCTTCCAGATAATTCAGATAAGCCTCTACGCCACGATAAATAATACATCCGGTAGTCGACTCAGCTTTTCCCCATACATTCTGTGCCATATCAAAGCTGGCATATTTACGAATACGATATCCTGTCTGGTCTCTCATCTCTTCACGGTTAGATACAGGATGCGGAGCAAACATTTTCACAGTGCCCGGTTCCTCGGTCGAATATACTGGTACAAAATTGCTTTCACCAAACATAAACAACTGAAGACGGTTATCGCGATTAGCCTTCACATCATCCAATGTAGCATCCCCCTTATAAGGTGCTGCGCTACTGGCCGCATACCAAGGCAGACCATCCTGCATCAAGAAGCTTTCAACATAGCTTTTCAACAAGCCATGATTAGAACCGGACGCAATCCATGCCGGGGTGCCATGCATGATAGAGAAACTACCGGTTTTTGCATACTGACGCCAGAACAACACTTCGTCATAGCCGCTTAAATCAACATTGGCATACATTTCAAAATAAGGATTCCATCCGGATGTAATAGAAGGACTAGCAGGATCTTCAACCTTTGTATTAGGGGTCAAAGTTATTTTATCTGCAACTTCTTCCGCTGCTTTCATGGCTTCTGTCAAGAAGAAGTCAACCTCAGCTTCTACATCCAATGAGAAATTAGAATGTACTTTCTTTCCCGGCCAGTTATCATCTCCCGGTACACGCCCTGTACCCTTGTGGTATCTTTCAAAAGAAGCTTCATACAGTGCCACCCGGGATTTAATCAGCAAAGCTGTCTCACGATTCAAACGGGTATTATTTTTAAATCCCTTACTGTACATCATATTGGCAGCATCATCCAAATCTTTCAGGATAAAGCGGGCAACCAGATTACGAGGTTGGCGGACACCTTTTTCCATCAGCACCGTTTTGTCATCGGGCAAAACCTCTGTTACGATCGGAAAGTCACCGTAAGTACGCAATAAATTATAGTACACAAGAGCACGCATCAGATGCATTTCGCCAATATAATGACGAATATCGGCATCTGCTCCGGCAACCTCACCCGCTTCATATTTAGGCACAGCATTCTCAAAGAAGTAGTTGCAATAACGGATATTGCTGAAACTCCAGTTACCATCACTGGAAGGAACTTTCCAAAGCCCTTTTACATAGCGACTACTACGCCCTCCGGCCACCATATTATCCGTTCCACCATCGTTATTCGCTATACCTGCTCCATAACCACCATGCGAAGGAAAATAGTTTTGATACCTCGCTATGGAATAAGCGGCAAAGTGATCCACCGTTTGAAAGTAGACTTCCGGTGTGACAGAAGAAAGAGGTTCTCTATCAAGAAAGTCATTACAGGACGTGAGCGCCATTACCCCTCCCGCAACAAAACATGCTTGTACAAACAGATTTTTTATTTTAAGCTTCATAATACTTCAATTTAAAAATTAACGTTAACACCAACAGATATCACTCTTTGCAAAGGATACAACTTACCGGATCCTGTTCCGGCCAAACTTCCGGTAGCTTCCGGATCGAAAATCTTAGAAAGACTGGTTATAGTTGCCAGGTTATCACCCGAAACATATACACGTACAGAAGATATTCCGGCTTTCTCTGTCCATACCCGAGGCAATGTATAACCCAACTGAACATTCTTCAAACGCAGATATGCCCCATTCTGTAAATAACGCGTCTGAACCTTGGTATTACGATCCCCACTAAAGTTGACGCGCGGATAATATGAATTCAAATTAGCACCTAACGGGTCACCCTCCGGACGGAAGAAATCCCAATGTTCGGCAAAGCCGGTAGACTGCCACTCATTTCCTTGTCCGTTGGCTCCCCAGAAATAACATCCGTCCAGCCATAGGTCACGTTTTCCGATCCCCTGCATAAAAATGCTGAAATCGAATCCTTTCCAGGCAGCATCCAGTGTAATACCATATTTAAAACGAGGAGTCGAATTACCGATAATACGATAATCGCCCGTATCTCCTAATTTATTGGTTCCGTTACTGATTTTTCCGTCACCATCCAAATCGGCATACATAATATCACCGACACCCCAATTGGTTCCAACAGAAGATTGATCGACTTTTGCCAAATGAGCATCCATCTCTTCCTGTGATTTAGCAATACCGATTGTTGTCAATCCCCAAATATCGTTCAAATGTTCACCTTTATAATACGAACCTACATCATACGAGTCATTCGGATAGCGCAGAATCTTCTGTTGGTCATCAGAAAGTACAAATTTTGCTCCATAAGAAACTTCACCGATCCGATCTCTCCAATTTACCTCCAACTCAAAACCATACGATTTCATGTCCGAGTTGTTAATCTTCGGAACTGAAGTTCCCAACAAACTTGAAAGTTCGGGAGCCGGGCCGATCATATCATAAGTATAACGTACGAAATAGTCGAATGAACCGGATAAACGGTTATTGAAGAAAGACCAATCCAAACCGACATCCCAAGTCTCCACTGTCTCCCAAGTTTTCTTAGAGCTGACAATACCCGGATTTGTAGCATAGTTAGGACGTTCGCCATTTACTAGCCAACCGTAATTAGACCCTACAGGCATCGTTTGATAAAATGGATACCATGCATCATTGGTATTCGTATTACCCAGCTGCCCCCGAGAAGCTCTCAACTTTAAACTTCCCATATTAATTTTTTCAGCAAAGCTCTCCATGAATGGTTCGCGAGCAATATTCCAACCGGCAGAGAATGATGGGAAGAATCCCCAACGTTCTTTTCCTACGAAGCGGGAAGAACCATCATATCGACCATTAGCCTCAAACATATAACGGTCTTTATAACTCCAGTTTACACGCGCAAAGAAACCGGCTACTGAGTTGTCAGCATAACCACCATAAGCCTGCGGATCATCAGTTGCCGTATTAATAGTAGGTACCCCCGGGGTAATCAAAGTATTTTTTTCAGCCGTAATGTTTCTGGTTTTATATAACTCTGCATTAAAACCGGCCATCACTTTAAAATAATGTCCGTTATCGAACTGCTTGAAATAATCCGAATAAATATTTGTAGTATAATAATTTTCCTTCCAACTATATTCATTCACTCGAGAAGAACCTGCCGCATAAGAACCATATCCCATATCCCACACTGTATAATAAGGATCTCCGGCTACATTATAAGCATAAACAGGCAATACTTCCCAATGCTGATATTGAGTAGTGGTACGTACACTACCGTCAAGATTGATTTTCCAGTTTTTAATAGGTTCGAAAACCAGTTGCAACTGATTCGTATAAAAATTTTTCTGACTGTTTTGCTTTCCACCATTTTCCATCTGCTCCACTTCACCCTCATCCATAGGGAATCCATTCGGATCATAAGCCGGATGTACAGGCCATTTACGAGCTAAGTTATGGAAAAAGTTTCCGGTCAGATAAGAAGGACGCTCAAAATCCTCACGGGTCCATTTAGTAGAATATGTCACCTTAAACCAATCAGTGACAGCCGTTGTAATCTTACCGTTCAGCGTGTAGCGTTGAAATTTGTCTTTTCCATGACGCATCAAACCTTTCTGATCCAGGAAACTTCCGCTGATCAGGTATTGAGTCTTATCCGTACCACCATTAATACTAAGATTATGCTCCTGAGATGGTGCCCAATGATCATAGAATTCTTCAAACCAATCCGTATCTCCATTCGCGTTAGCCCATTTTTGCCAAATGCCTGCTCCATTATCAACAGTAGTAGCTTTCAGCGTTCCCTCTTGATAAGCTTTGATACGCTCCATTACAGCAGGGGCAAAAATGTCACCACCACCCTTATTGGCAGAAGCACGATTGAAGTACTGAGCAAAAGTGTAAGAATCCATAATATCCGGTACACCAATAGCGTCTGAGAAACGAGCACTACCGCGATATGACACAGTGGTCTTACCGCTCTTACCACTCTTCGTTGTTACAAGAATTACACCGAATGAAGCTCTTGCACCATAAATAGAAGCGGATGCAGCATCCTTCAATACCGAAACAGATTCGATATCATTGGGATTGACAGTATTCAGATCCCCCTCAATGCCATCAATCAAAACCAGTGGGGATGAACCCGATCCATCACCAATCGTTCCGGCTCCACGAATATTCATGTTTAACGTTCCATCAAGGGCGCCACCGTTATTACCAACAGTAAGGTTCAAGCCGGGAACAACACCCTGCAATGCTTGTGAAGCATTTGCTACCGGACGCGCTTCCAACGCTTCAGCACCAACCATTCCTACAGCCCCTGTAACGTTCACCTTCTTTTGCGAACCATAACCGACTACAACAACTTCATCCAAAACCTCCGCATCCTCTTTCAGCACAATATTATAAGTGCTTTCAGAGCCAACTTTAATTGTTTGTTGCTTGTAACCAATATAGCTCACCAAGAATTGTGAATTAGGTGCCACCTTTAACGAGAACTTACCGTTTAAATCAGTAATTACTCCATTAGTGGTTCCCACTTCTACAACACTTGCCCCAATAACGGGCTCCCCGGTAACATCTGTTACCAGTCCCGAAATCGCCTTTACCTGTGCCATCACATTAAACGATAGCAAACAGCCCAACAAAATAAAAAGGACTTTTTTCATAAATTGATTTTTAGTTAATAAAAAAGGAAAATTATCTCTTCTAAACTCCATAAATATAAATACCTGAAAATGAGTACAGTCCTATCGGTACTTAGCTTTTTAAATAGTAAATACAGAATCAAGATAAAATATAATTGGCTATAATACAAGTCATTACATCTTAATAGTGAATCAAAACAACATGGTATTTTTAGTAAAAAAACACTTATGAATTAATAATGGTGAAAAGTAGTGAAGCAATAAATATTTTTTTCTCGTCCCAATTCCTCTAAAATCTACTTTTCAATAAGCCAAAAAGAGTTATCTATATTTCAACACAAAGAAACACCTTATAACATATAATAAGGTTTTTGAATATATCCTTTCGCCCTTTTCAAGTCAGTCCAATAGTATTTTAAAACAATAATATATTACATATACCTATTCTAAGGTGAATCGCTATATATATAATATAAGAAATCAATATTGCAATCACACCAACATATATTAAATTTATAATTGTACTTGATTTTGTATTATTAATTAAATTTTGAGGCAAAGAGGATAATGTATGTGCAACTATTACTGTAACAATCATAAAAATAGCTTCAGTAGTACTAATTTTAGAATCTATCATCTTTTAATTTCCTCCTCCTTTTCACTTAAAAATGGAAACTTCCATTTCATAGCAATTTTTTCTTGCTTTTTATCTTTTTTTGTATCCAAATATTGTGCACGATATTCACGTTTCCAAATAGGTGGTAAAAAATAAGAATCCCCTTTAATCTTACTCCAAGGCGATATATTTGCCATATAAGGAACACCAAAAGATTTCATATCACATAAAATAGAAATATAAGCAAATAAACCAAGACTAATTCCTAAAAATCCACAACAATAACCTAAAAACATAAAGATGAAGCGGTATAAACGTAAATGAAAGCTAAAAGAAAAATCAGGTATAGCAAAAGAAGAAATACCAGTCATAGCAACAACAATTACTAAAACAGGGCTGACAATACCTGCAGAAACAGCAGCTTGTCCTAAAACTAAAGCACCAACAATACTAATAGTAGTTCCTATAGGAGAGGGGACACGTAAACCAGCTTCTCTTATTAATTCAAAAGAAATTTCTAAAATTAAAATTTCAAAAATAACTGGAAAAGGT
>OGFY01002211.1_pt1 | contig 12018 bp, 8 predicted proteins | sample 1570951 | NCBI WGS metagenome assembly OGFY01 (sample SAMEA2581942, study PRJEB24529) | metagenome | biome: Human gut stool | place: China | collected 2011
GGCGGCGTGTCCGGTCAGGCCTGCGCTCTGCGTCACGGTGTGGCCCGCGCTCTGCTGCTGGCCAGCGAGGATAACCGCGCCATCCTGAAGAAGGCCGGTTTCCTGACCCGCGATCCTCGTATGAAGGAGCGTAAGAAGCCCGGTCTCAAGGCAGCTCGTCGCGCGCCTCAGTTCAGCAAGAGATAATCTGCTGTTCAAACCGTATCAAAATGGTTCAAAAACCCCGGAAAATCAAGGTTTTCCGGGGTTTTACTGTATCTAAACGGGCTGATATGGTTTGACCAAATTTGGCAAAACGAGAGCCGTTTTCACCCAATTTTTAGTGGTCCGCAAGTGGTTAACCGGCCAAAAAGAGGGCAAAAAGAGGGTCAAGTGGTGCCCAAAGTGGTTAACCGAGAGCCGATTTTGGGGGTGTTTTGGGGGCTACTTTTCAGCCCTCTTTCCCCTCGTTTTTGGCTGTGGCAGTTTGGCATAGTTTGACCTAATTTGAATAATTGAATATGAATTTGATACAGCACTCAGTATAATGACTGGGTGCTTTTTTCATTTCAGGAACTCATATTCCGGCCATAGAAAGAGCCGTCACTTCACTTTTTATTTTGGAGTGGCGGCTTTTTCTATTTCCAGAAGCAACAGCAACAATCAGAAATGAGGTGAAGTCAATGAACACGCAAATCATCGCCATCGCCAACCAGAAGGGCGGCGTTGGCAAAACCACCACCTGTGCCAATCTTGGAATCGGTTTGGCACAGGCCGGAAAGAAAGTCCTGCTGATCGACGGAGACCCGCAAGGAAGCCTGACGATCAGCCTGGGCAATCCACAACCGGACAAGCTGCCCTTTACGCTGTCGGACGCTATGGGGCGTATCCTGATGGATGAGCCGCTTCGTCCCGGCGAGGGTATCCTGCACCACCCTGAGGGCGTAGACCTGATGCCTGCGGACATCCAGTTATCCGGTATGGAGGTATCCCTGGTAAATGCCATGAGCCGTGAGACTATCTTGCGGCAATATCTGGACACGCTGAAGGGGCAATACTCCCATATCCTCATCGACTGCCAGCCCTCCCTGGGTATGCTCACAGTCAATGCGCTGGCCGCTGCGAACAGGATCATCATTCCCGTTCAGGCGGAGTATCTGCCCGCCAAAGGGCTGGAACAGCTGCTCTCCACGGTAAACAAGGTAAAGCGGCAGATCAACCCCAAGCTCCAGATAGACGGTATCCTGCTGACGATGGTGGACAGCCGAACCAACTTTGCCAAAGAGATTTCCGCACTTTTGCGAGAGACCTATGGCAGCAAGATCAAAGTATTCGGCACAGAGATTCCCCATTCTGTCCGGGCAAAGGAAATCAGCGCCGAGGGAAAAAGCATTTTTGCCCATGATCCCGGCGGCAAGGTGGCTGAGGGATACAAAAATTTAACGCGGGAGGTGATGAAACTTGAAAAGCAGCGCGAAAAAAATAGAGCTGGCATCGGTAGATGATCTGTTCTCCACCGAAGAAGGCCGCCAGGATGCAAAGCTGGAAAAGATTCAGGAAATTCCGTTGTCTGAACTGCATCCGTTCAAGAACCACCCATTCAAAGTCAAGGATGACGAAGCCATGATGGAGACCGCTGACAGTATCAAGCAGTATGGCGTTCTGGTTCCGGCGATTGCTCGACCGGACCCGGAGGGCGGTTATGAGCTGGTAGCCGGACACAGGCGGCACAGAGCCAGTGAGCTGGCAGAAAAGGAGACCATGCCGGTCATTGTTCGGGATTTGGATGATGATGCCGCCACGATCATTATGGTTGACAGCAACTTGCAGCGAGAAAGCCTGCTCCCCAGCGAAAGAGCCTTTGCTTATAAAATGAAGCTGGATGCCATGCGAAGGCAGGCGGGTAGACCGAGTAAAGAAAATGGTGTCCCACTGGGACACCATTTTCAGCAAGGAAAGTCAAGAGAGATTTTGGCAGACAATTCACCGGACAGTAATACACAAATCCAGCGCTATATCCGCCTCACCAACCTTATCCCGGAAATTCTGGACATGGTGGATGACGGTCGGATCGCCTTTCGCCCTGCGGTGGAGCTTTCTTACCTTACCGAACAGGAGCAGAGCGCGCTTTATGACACCATGGGACGCGAGGACTGCACGCCGTCGCTTGCACAGGCCATTAAGATGAAGGCGTTCAGCCGAGGCGGAAAGCTGACCGATGCGGTGATCCGCTCCATCATGGAGGAGGAAAAGCCCAACCAGAAGGAACAATTTCGGATACCCAAGGAGCGTATCAGCAAATATTTCAAGCCGGGGACGCCCGCACGGACTATGGAGGATACGATCATCAAGGCACTGGACTATTACAGAAAGCGGCAGCAGGAAATGGAACGCTGAATCTTCCGCCCAGGGGAAAGTCTGCCCATCGGACAGGCTGTGTGCCAGGGCCGGTTTTTCCGCTCCCCCCTCTCCACACCTCACCCCCTTCCTACCGGCTGTACCGGCTGAAAAAGAGATTATCTCACAAGTCCATATCGTACAGAAAGCAGCATCCTTTTCCGGATGGTGCTTTTTATTTTTACTCTTAGGAGGTCTAACAAATGAAAAAACTCTATCGCAGAAGCATTTCCGGGCTGTTGGCTCTGCTGATCTGCTTCACCGCCATCCTCGGCAGCGGCATGACGGCCTATGCCGCCGCGTTCACCGGAGAAACGGCGGATTCGTACTCGGTGGCGTTCCCCCGAGACGGGGACGCCAATCTGGATTACAGCGGCACTTGGGGCCACGACGAGCTGCACTACATGAACGGCTGGACATCCGGCGAAGCAACATGGATGACCACGCTGCACCCCATCGGCTCCTTCGACGGCCCGGCCTGCTACTGCATCGAGCCAGGCGTTCCCCGAAACCTGTACCGTTCCTACGAAAGCTATGGGGAGGACTATTGGGACACCTTCCCCGCCGAATATAACCGCACCATTGATGGCCGAACCATGAAAACGCTCCTTGGCCGCATCATGCAGTACGGCTATCAGGGAAATCTCTCCCTCGACTGGCGCTCTCAGAACGAGGCCGACGCCGACAAGCTGGCCCACATGATGGCCACGCAGGTGCTGGTGTGGGAAACGGTGGTCGGGGAGCGGGATGCGGACTTCAATCACGTTGACCCCGGCAGCGCCGATGCCGTGAAGTCCGTCTACCGCACCTCCCATCCGCTCTATAGTCGGTTCTCTGCCTACTACGACAGCATCGAGGCCAGCGTGAAAAAGCACATCGTCGTCCCCAGCTTCATGGACCGCAGTGAGGAAGCTGCACAGACGGTTGAACTGAGTTGGGACGGCGGCCGATACACAGCTACCCTGACGGACACCAACGGCGTTCTGGGCGAATATGCCTTCTCTTCGGCCCAGTCGGATATGACCTTTGCAGTCGATGGGAACGACCTGACTATCTCTGCCGAGATGGCTTCCGCAGATGGTGTGACCATTGCTGCCGTCAGAAACAACACCCGGCAGGGCGTGCTGGTCTGGAGCGACGGCCACTATGGCCCAGACGGCACCATGCAGGATGTCGTCACCTTCCGGGATACCGTCAGCGACCCCATGTACGCCTACCTGCACCTGAAGGTCGGCTATGGCAGCGTCAAGATCATCAAAACCAGCGAGGACGGGAAGGTGTCCGGCATCTCCTTCACCGTTTCCGGCAACGGCACGGAGCAGACTGTGACGACCAATGCAGACGGCGAAATGCAGCTCGATGATCTCCGCCCCGGCGTTTACACCGTAACAGAGCAGAGCAATGACCGGTATGAACCCCAAGAGGTGCGCCAAGTGACCGTGATCTCCGGTCAGGTCGCCACCGTGGCCTTCCATAACATGCTGAAACGGGGCAGTCTGGAGGTAGTCAAGACCGCCGAGGACGGCCTGAACGAGGGCGTGAAGTTCCGGCTGACCGGCACGTCCCTTGCAGGGCTTTCGGTGGACGAATACGCCGTGACCGGCAGCAACGGAAAAGCGGGGTTCTCCAACGTGCTCATTGGCACGGACTACATCCTCTCCGAGGTGGATACGGGCATCCGTTATGTTGTCCCGGAGGACCAGACGACGGCGGTGGAGTGGAACACGGTCACACAGGCAGAGGTCCGCAATGTCCTGAAAAAGTGGAGCGCCACCGTCACCAAGTGGGACGCCGAAACGGGTCTGCCGCAGGGAGACGCAACCCTTGCCGGTGCCGTCTATGGCGTTTTCAGAGGCGAGGAACTGGTGGACACCTACATCACCGACGAAAGCGGCCAGTTTACCACCACGGATTATGTCTGCGGCAATGATTGGACCATCCGGGAACTCTCCCCCAGCGAAGGTTATCTGCTGGATGATACCGTGTACCCGGTCGGCGCAGAGCCGCAGCACTATACGGAAGAATATAATCCCATTGCGCTGGATGTAACCGAACAGGCCATCCGGGGCAGCGTGGCCCTCACAAAGGTGGACAAGGACTCCCCGGAAAACAAATTGGAAGGAGCCGTGTTCGAGGTCTACCGTGACAGCAACCGCAATCAGGAACTGGACGATGAGGACGAACTGCTGGGCACGATGGAGGAACTGGGCGGCGGCGAGTACGCCCTGACCGGCCTCTGCTACGGCGGCTATTTTGCAAAGGAAACCAAGGCCCCGGAGGGCTTTTATCTGGACGAAAACGCCTACTATTTTGCCATTACCGAGGACGGCGAAACCGTGACCGTGGAAAACGAAGCCGGAAAGGGCTTTGTCAATGCGGCGCAGGTGGGGTCGCTCCGAATCGTCAAGACCTCCTCGGATGGGAAGCTGGAGGGCTTTTCCTTCCGTGTTACCGGGGCCAACGGCTATGACCAGGTGTTCCAGACCGATGCGGAGGGTGCCATTCTTATCGAGGGCCTGCGCATCGGGGACTACACCGTGTCTGAGGTGCGGGACGGCACTTCGGACGGGTATCTCCTCCCCGCTGACAAGACGGCCTCCGTTTTTGAGGGAGCCGTAACGGAGGTGGAGATGCACAATGAAAAGAAGCCCGCACTGGAGGTGCCGCAGACCGGAGACAACAGCCACATGGCACTGTGGCTGGGTCTGCTGGGCATTTCCGGCATCGGCGCTGCGGCTATACTGCTGATGCGCAAGCGTAAAAAATAAGCGCCAAGGGGCGGCCAGATCGGCCGCCCTTTTTTCTATGGGAAAGAAAAGTTTTTCGGCGTGAACCAACAATAACAGGATGGTATTTGTGAATAAATGGCTATACTGTTTGTGTGCCATCTACTCAATTGTTTCGTATTCACTTGACAAGTTTCAGTTTTAACGGTACAATTAAGAAAAAGTGAAACAAAAGACGGAAGCGAAGGAGTCTTTCTGATATGCTATCTTTCCTTAAATTAGTATTCGGCCCCGATATTACAGTGAAGGGATTCGACTACACGGATGACACGCCCTACTATATCAAGGACGGATATACCCCCCAATTGTTAAGTTGGGGAGACCATGCGTGTGTTCTTTTGAAGCCAAATGGCTCTTCTTGGCGATTGCCTACATTAAAAAAGCAGTTGAAGAAGTTTCAGGAACTTTGTTCTCTTCCCTGTGCACTGTGCTTAGACAACCTGTCTGCGTTACAACGACGGAGTATGCTGGAAGAACACATCCCGTTTGTGTCTCTTTCGCAGCAGGTGTACCTTCCGTTTTGGGGGTGCGCTTTTCATGAGCAATTCAAGGCGGACGCTGCCATTATGGCAAAAATGGCACCCGGTACACAGCTTGTATTTCTATATTTATACTATGCAGAGAATACTGGGTCCGTAAATCTGACACAGATTGCAAAGGCACTTTCGCTCTCAAAGGCGACCTGTACAAGGGCAATCAATGACCTCTCTGCTTCGGGTCTGATCTCGCAAACAGCAGAAGGCACGAATAAATGGATCACAACGGCATACACCAAATCAGAACTTTTGGAAAAAGCATACGGGCGACTGAAAACGCCTGTTGATCGAATTCTTTACGTAAAAGGAACCGCCCAAATCGAGCATCCAATTGCAAGTGGAATACGGGCGCTGGCAAGGCAATCCATGATTGGGGTAAACGATCAGGATGGTGCTATTGCGATTTCCAAAAAGGAGGCGGCAAAAATCCCAGCAGAAGATATCTGCACAAAACAGTATTTTGAAGACTTTGGCGGTGCTGTTATTGAAGTGTGGTCCTATGACCCGATCATTTTGGAGAGAGACGGCTGTGTAGATGACATTTCATTGCTGCTCAGCATGGACAACGACCCAAACGAACGAGTTCAGACGTGCTTGGATGAAATTCGGCAAAAGCACGGACTACCAATCAAAGAGGAAGAATAAAGGAGAACGAAATGGTAAATGGCATAGATATATTCCGAGAGCACTTCAATCATTTTAAGGAGCAATATACTGTAATTGGAGGCTTTGCCTGTGATCTTCTGATGAACGATGCAGGACTTGATTTCAGGCAAACCGTTGACATCGACATGGTGCTGATCGTCGAGGCTTTAACGACAGACTTTGCAAAAGCCTTTTGGGCTTTTATTGAAGCTGGTGGCTATCAGGCCAGGCAACGCAGTAACGGTCAACCGGAGTTCTATCGTTTTGTGGACCCAACGAACCCTGCTTACCCCAAGATGATTGAATTATTTTCAAGGCCACAAAGCAATGTGGTCTTGCAGCCAGATACACACTTGATGCCGCTGCATATTGATGATGAAGTTTCCAGCTTGTCAGCGATTTTGCTCAATGATGATTATTACCACTTTCTTCTGGATGGACGAACAGTTACAGATGGTATCTCCATATTAGATGCTGAACATATTATTCCGCTGAAAATGAGAGCTTGGCTGGATTTGAAAAGCAAGAAAGCAGAAGGAATCCATGTAAACGCACGTGACATCAAGAAACACCGTCTGGATGTGTTTCGCCTGTTCCAACTTGTACGGGAAAATCAGAGAATACCTGTCCCGCAGTCTATAATTGAGGATATTACTCGGTTTATAGCACAAATGCGGCAGGAGGACATTCGTTTAACGGATATAGGTATTCGCCGCTCGAAAGACTCTATTCTGGATATTTATAGTCAAATGTACATTACAGCATAAAAGCGCCGCCCCCATGCTGAACATTCAGTGTGGGGGCAGTTTCATGGAGTGGAACAAATCGTCGCAGTGTCGGTCTTGTGTTTGCACTCCTGCATTTTCAAAGAACGAATCCCAAGGGGGCGGCCGGATTGGCCGCCCCTCTTTTACATACCGAATTGAAAGGAGACGGAATGGGTATGAGCAATCAAACGGAAGAAAAGGATCTGTTCCATGCGGTATCCCTGTCCGGCGGTAAGGACAGCACCGCTATGCTGTTGCTCATGGTTGAGCGAGGGCTGCCGATCCATGCGGTCCTGACGGCAGATACGGGCATGGAATTTCCGGAAATGTATGAGCATCTGCAAAAGCTGGACGACTATCTGTTTGCAGAGCGAGGGCTGCATCTGACGTGGCTGCGCCACCCAAAGGGCTTTGAGTGGCTGATGTTTGAGGAAAAGAAGCAGCGATCAGCCAGCATTGAAAACCGGCAGTGGCTGGGTGTTTCTCTATACGGAAACGGCTGGCCCGGTCCCCGTGTGCGCTGGTGTACGGGGCAGCTGAAAACGCATCTCATCCATAAGGAAATCAACCGGCTGAAAGGACAATACCGGGCCGTGAGTTATGTGGGTATCGCCGCAGATGAGCCGAAGCGCATCAAAAGCGAGCGCTATCCGCTGGTGGATTGGGGAATCACGGAGAAGGAAGCCCTGCAAATCTGCTATGACCGGGGTTATGACTTCGGTGGGCTGTATCAGATTTACCACCGCTGCTCCTGCTGGTGCTGCCCGTTGCAGGGCATTGGGGAGCTGCGAAAGCTCCGGCAGTATCACCCGGAGTTATGGGAGCGGCTGCGGGAAATGGACAAACGTGCGTTGGCACAGTTCGGTCCCGGCCCGCTGGGACAGTTCAAAAAGGATTGGACCGTTGAGCGGTTGGAGCAGCGATTTGCAGCGGAAACACAGCAGCTTTCTATTTCATCCTTAGTCAAGGTGTTCGATACCGTTGTGGAGGACGGCAAGGAGCGGCCGGTGCTGAATGTGAAGGAAACTGCCATCGCCCAGGATCGGCAGGAGCTGATCAAGTCCAAATTTGCCGATTGGCTGTGGCAGGACATTGACCGGCGCGAACGGCTGTGCCGCATCTATAACGACACCTTCAATTCCATCCGACCGCGGGAGTACGATGGCAGCCACATCCGCTTTGTGGGGATGAACCCGGAGATCAGCCTGCGAAAGCATCAGGTGAACGCCATCGCCCATGTATTGTACGGCGGCAATGCGCTGTTGGCACACGAAGTGGGTGCAGGGAAAACCTTTGAAATTGTTGCCGCCGCTATGGAAATGAAGCATCTGGGGCTATGCACCAAGTCGCTGATCGTGGTGCCCAACCACATCACGGAACAGTGGGCGGCAGAATGGCTTCAGCTCTACCCAGCCGCTAACATTTTGGTAGCTACCGAACGCGATTTTGAAAAGCGCAACCGCCGCAGGCTGTGTGCCCGTATTGCCACCGGAGATTATGATGCAATCATCATCGGCCACAGTCAGCTCATGAAGATCCCCCTGTCCCGTGAACGGCAACAGGCCATTTTGCAGCGGCAGATCGACGAGGTGCTGCTGGCCATCAGCGACGCTAAGCGGCAGAAAGCAGAGAATTTTACCATCAAACAGATGGAGCGCACCCGTAAGTCATTGGAGGCGCGGCTGGAGAAGCTCAATGATCAGAGCACCAAGGACGACACCGTGACCTTTGAGGAGCTGGGCATCGACCGGCTGTTCATCGATGAGAGCCACAATTTCAAAAACCTCTTTCTGATGACGAAAATGCGCAATGTCGGCGGTATCGCGCAGACGGAAGCGCAGAAGTCCTCGGATCTCTTTGCCAAGTGTCAGTATCTGGACGAGCTGACCGACAGCCACGGTGTTATCTTCGCCACCGGCACCCCGATCTCCAACAGTATGGTGGAATTGTATACGGTGCAGAGGTACTTGCAATATCAAACCTTGCAGGAGATGGGTCTTATCCACTTCGACGATTGGGCCAGCGACTACGGTGAAACCGTTACCGCCATCGAGCTTTCCCCGGAGGGCTATACTTTAGTAGGACGATAAATAATGCGTTCCTAAATTGAAAATAGGTTATCAAAGTCGGTTGCAGAATTTCAAAAAATATTTTTTTGATTCTTTGAAAAACAGTTCCGCTTTGTATCCCTATTTTCTCCTATTGGTAGAGGGAGTAATACTTTTAATACCAAAACAGATTACATAAAGAAAGGAGGATAAGAGAATGTCAAGGACTTCAAAGATTACAGCACTCTATGAGCGTTTATCAAGAGATGATGACCTCAATGGTGAGTCAAATTCAATCACCAACCAAAAGAAATACTTGGAAGATTATGCTCGCAGAAATGGGTTCACGAATATTCGCCATTTTACTGACGATGGTTTTTCGGGTGTGAATTTCAATCGTCCGAGTTTTCAAGAACTGATTAAGGAAGTAGAAGCAGGAAATGTCGCAACGATTATTGTTAAGGATATGAGCCGATTAGGACGAAACTATCTGCAAGTCGGCTTTTATACGGAAGTTCTGTTCCCACAGAAAGATGTCCGTTTTCTTGCAATAAACAACAGTATTGACAGCAACAATGCTTCGGATAATGACTTTGCCCCGTTTTTGAATATAATGAACGAGTGGTATGCCAAAGACACAAGCAATAAAATCAAGGCTGTGTTTGATGCCCGTATGAAAGACGGAAAGCGATGTAGCGGTTCTATTCCCTATGGATATAACCGATTAGCAACCGACAAACAAACGCTTGTCGTTGACCCTGTGGCTTCTGAGGTGGTAAAGCGTATCTTTCTGCTTGCCAACGAGGGCAAAAGTCCGAGAGCAATCGCTGAATTGCTTACCGAAGAAAAGGTTTTAATTCCGGCAGCACACGCAAAGGAATATCACCCCGAACAGTATAATGGAACGAAGTTTTCAGACCCATATACTTGGGGAATGTCAACCATAAGAGCGATTTTGAGCAGACAGGAATATCTTGGTCATACTGTTTTGCGTAAGTCGGTCAGCACCAATTTCAAACTGCACAAAAGGAAAAATACCGATGAAGATGAACAGTATGTATTTTATAATACGCACGAGCCTATCATCTCGCAGGAACTTTGGGACAGCGTTCAGAAGCGAAAGAAACGAGCCAACAGAACAGCGGCAAGAGGAACGCACAGCAATCGTTTAAGCGGTTATCTGTTCTGTGCTGACTGTGGCAGAAGAATGACCTTGCAAACGCATTACAGTAAAAAAGACCGTTCGTTACAGTATTCTTACCGTTGCGGTGGGTATGCCAGCAGAGTAAACTCCTGCACTGCCCATTCGATTAGTGCTGATAATGTTGAAGCCTTGATATTATCGACTGTAAAACGATTATCAAGATTTGTTCTGAATGACGAAGAAGCCTTTGCAAAGGAACTTCAAGTATTGTGGAACGAAAAGCAGACAGAAAAGCCAAAGCACAATAAATCGGAGTTGCAGCGTTTTCAGAAGCGATACGATGAACTGTCAAAACTTATTCGTGGGTTGTATGAAAATCTTGTTTCGGGATTACTGCCCGAAAGACAGTACAAGCAACTAATGAAGCAGTATGATGATGAGCAGGCTGAACTGGAAACGAAAATTGAGGAAATGCAAAAGGAACTGACCGAAGAAAAGGCGAATACGGTTGATATTAAGCATTTCATTTCTTTGATACGCAAGTGCAAAGAGCCGACAGAAATTTCCGATTTGATGTTTGCCGAACTCATTGACAAGATTGTGGTTTATGAAGCAGAGGGTGTGGGAAAAGCAAGGACACAAAAGGTTGATATTTATTTCAACTATGTGGGGCAGGTCGATATTGCCTACACAGAAGAAGAACTTGCTGAAATCAAGGCACAGGAAGAACAGATTGAAATGGAACGACTGGCAAAACAGCGTGAGCGTGAAAAAGTTTACCGAGAGAAGCGAAAGGCGAAAAAACTCGCTGAAAACGGTGGAGAAATCGTAAAAGCAAAGGTATGCCCCCATTGTCAAAAGGAGTTTGTACCTACAAGCAACCGACAGATATTCTGTTCAAAGGATTGTTGCTATCAGGCAAGGCAAGACCAAAAGAAAGCCGACAGAGAAGCAGAAAAAGGAAATCATTATTATCGTCAGCGTGTCTGTGCTGTGTGTGGCAGTACCTACTGGCCTACACACAGTCAGCAGAAATTCTGTTCCGAAGAATGTCAAAAACAAAATCACAACGAAAAATCTTTGGAATTTTACCATAAGAAGCAAAAGGAGAAATCAAAATGCAAAGATTTATTACAGACGAAAGAACCGGTATCCAGTACGAACTCATCGGAGATTATTACTATCCCTGCTTGACGATAGAAAACGAAGAACCGCCCACTCTCACAAAATACGGAAGAATGAGGGAAAGATATTTAAGGGAACACAGGAAAATCTTGTATATCAATCTGCTTACAAGCGGAAAGTTATATGAACACCTTGCCGATATTGATACTTCGGCGTGTGATATGGCGGAGTATCTGATAAAGGAAATGGCAAGAAAGCAGGGTGTGACGGAAGAACTGAAAGGAAAGGATATGATGAAATGGATAGGATTGATGAACAATATCCGAGCCTGTGCAGATGAGATTGTATTGAACGATATTGTGTATTCTTAATAGCATACCAGCCGAAAAGGAACTGCTGTCTTAACGGATGGCAGTTTTTCTTTTTCGGGAAGTATTTAAGAAGTTATTAAGTCGTGAGTATAATCGAAGTGGCTAAGTTGAAAAATTCACAAAAATATGGTACAATACGTCTAAATCAGCGAGATAAATCCGAAGTTGTGGAGGTAAAATATAGATGAATCAAGGTAGAATTATTGTAATCACAGGTGCG
>OGFY01002213.1_pt1 | contig 12013 bp, 7 predicted proteins | sample 1570951 | NCBI WGS metagenome assembly OGFY01 (sample SAMEA2581942, study PRJEB24529) | metagenome | biome: Human gut stool | place: China | collected 2011
TTGAAAACCGTTGTGCTGCGAGGCACCCGGGGTTCGAATCCCTGTCTCTCCGCTGGAAAGAATTGCAAATCAACAGAAAAGTCCTGTAAATTAGTGATTTACAGGACTTTTCTGTTTTTAGTATATAGTAAAACTAAGCATATGTATGTTTTTTCTGAAAGTATCGCACATATTCGATTTCCATGATTCCAGGAAGTCCTGTGTCGTTAATCTTGCCCGGCCATGTTCCTTCTCCTCCTACGGCATAGTTTACTATTAAATAATAGGGTACATCGAAAGGCCATTGTTTCATTTCTGTTTCATTATCCAATTGTAAATTGGGATAACAAAATGTTTTTTCTCCATTAATGAAGAACGTTAATTCGGTGGGGGTCCATTCAAGCGTATAGAGGTTGAATTCATTTTCTTTGAAAGTTCCGCTACCAGCTCTCGCAGGATTCTTGTCAAGTTTCAAGTCAAGTGTATAATGGCTGTGTACAGTATGCCAAACGACTTTCTCTAAACTGACTTGCTCCATAATGTCTATCTCTCCGGGATATTCGTTTTTTCCAGCCGGATTCGGATATTGACGTTTTACGGGCATTAGCCAAATAGCCGGCCATCCTCCTTGGAAACTGTTGAATTTAGCGTATATTTCCAATTTCCCGTATTTGAAACTCATTTTTCCTTGTGTACTGATACCACCTGTGATATATTTCCCGTTCTTTCTGCTCGTAGTATCAATTTTCCATTCTGCACATAAGCTTGTTCGGAACTTTGTACCATATACTTATTCCATGGTGCTTCACCTTTTGCTTCAAATTTCCATTTTGAAGTGTCAAAAGAATTTCCTTTCTGATTAAATTCATCCGCCCAAACTAATTTCCATTCATCTGTTGTTTGCAGTAAGGTGTCTTTTTGCTCTGCGAGGATATTCCTCTTGGATTGACAAGAAACTAGTTCTACAAATAAAAGTAAAATACAGATTGTTTTTTTCATAATGAATGTTTTTTATTAATAGTGAATTGCTTTATTATAAATGCAAAATTCATAAATATAAATAGCCGTAACTTCATTTAGCGTACAAATGAAGTGCCGTCTCCGTACAAAAAATGCAGAAATGTTATGATTGCCATAATGGATGTTTGTTTTAATATAATGTAATATATAGTTTTGTATTTATTGATAATGTAATCCATTTTTTATTAATGCTTCGTAATGTTATGAAAACACAATTGTGTAAGTCTTTTTTGATTTACTTGCTTCTTCAGGCTATGTTTACTCCTTTCCTGAAAGCCGTTACCCAGGAAAATATTTTTTTTAGTACATTAACAACAGATGATGGTTTGTCTCAATTTACTGCTCAGGCTCTTTATGCTGATGAACGTGGCCAAATATGGATTGGTACTCGTAATGGGATAAGTGTTTATAATGGCGCTCGGATTAAATCGTATAAACAAGAGAAGGGAAATATACATACCTTGTTGGGGCGGAAAATTAAAAATATATGTGGTAATGGGAAAGGTATTATATACATATTGGCTAGAGAAGGTCTTTGCCAATTTAATATGCGTACGGAAGAATTCAAACATTTGTCTGATAATAGTTCGAAGGAATGGATTAACTCTATCTTTTATCATAAGAGAAATTTATATTTAGGAAGTTACGGATCTGTTTTTGAATATGACGAGAAAAGTGGTGAACGGAAAGTCTATTGTACTTTTCCTAAACATTTAGTTCCTAATTGTCTGATGATGGATAAATCCGGTCAACTTTGGGTTGGACACAATGATGGTGTCTTTATCGTGTCGTCTGATGGAGAAGTAAACAAGCATCTTTTTAAGGGGGTACAGATTCATAGTTTCTTTCAGGATTCCTTAGGTGAAATATGGGTTTGTACTTGGAGTGACGGAGTATATCGTGTTTCTTCTGAATTAACAGTAGTTCATTATATAGAGAATAGTGGGAAAAATACGATAGCAGATAACTCGGTGAGATGTGTCTGCGAGGATGACCAGGGTAGTATATGGTTAGGTACAGAACGGGGGTTGAATAAATTTGATAAAAAGACCGGTCTATTTACTTGTTATGTATCGTCTGAGAGATTTGGCAGTCTGAGTAATTCTTCTATCTTTAGTATATTGAAAGATCAGCAGGGAACTATCTGGATTGGTACTTATTTTGGTGGTGTAAACTATTTCACTCCGGATTATCAAGTTTATACTCATTATAGAGTTTCTGCGACAGAAAAAAACGGTTTGAGTGCTTCCCTGATAGGACCTATCATTGAAGGAGAAAACAATGAATTATGGATTGCAACTGATGGAGGCGGTTTGAATTGTTACGATCGTGATACTGGTAATTTTAAATGGTATCGTCATAAAGATACGGGGAATGGACTCTCCAAAAATATTGTGAAGTCTCTTTATTACGACAAGAAGAGAAAAGCCGTTTGGATTGGAACCCATCAGGGAGGATTGAATAAACTGGATTTGCAAACTGAACAAATTTCCGTTTATGGCATTTGTGAAAAGGCGGGAAGAAATGATATTGTTCTGAGTATTGTACCTTATCGGGATAAATTAGTGATTTCTACCCATGATGGTATTTTTCTTTTTGATCCGGATACGAATCAGAGCGCTTTATTAATAAATACATTTTCTCATTATTTGATGATGGATTCCAATGATAGGTTATGGGCGGCAGTAGAAGGTACAGGTGTCTATTGTTATGATATGAAAAATAATCATTCTACAGTTTATTCTTTTGAATATGGAAATTCGGAAAGTTTGAGTGATAATTTGATTACTTGTATTTATGAAGACAGTCAGCATAACATTTGGTTGACAACCGGTGATGGAATGATAAATCGGTTTCTACCTGCTGAAAATAACTTTGAACGTTTTGTAATTCAACGTGATAATGCAAGCGGTGATTATATCTATGCCATTTGTGAGTCGAAGGAAGGTGATTTGTTTATGACTACAGATAAGGGTTTCTGTATATTCAATTTAGAGAATAAGGAATTTAGTTATTATAATAGTAAAAATGGTTTCCCATTTACCAATATTAGTGAGAATTCTTTATTTCAGGCAGAGGATGGTGAGATTTTTTTGGGAGGAATGAACGGGATGATTTCCTTTAATGAAGAAGATTTAAAAGTGGCTTATCAATATTATCGGATTATTCCGGATAGATTGTGGGTGAATGGTAATGAAGTACGTGTAGGAGATGAAACCGGAATTTTGTCAGAGGCTCTTTATTATACTTCTTTTATAGAGTTGGATAGTAAATATTCTGTATTTAGTTTTGAGTTTACTGAAACAAACTATCTTCCCGCGAATAAAGATGAATTATTATATAAGTTGGAGGGCTTTTCAAAGGATTGGCTCAGCACACATGGTCAGAAAATGATTACTTTTACCAATTTACCTGCAGGAGAGTATATATTATCATTGAAAGCGGTAGGGAAACGAAAAGATTATGAAACGGAATATCGATTGGGAATTAAGGTGTTACCTCCATTTTATAAAACAACTTGGGCATATGTCTTTTATGTATTGGCAGGGGGAAGTATTATTTATTTTTTAGTACGTGTTTATCTTGTTCGTTTTCGCTTGCGTGAATCTTTGAAATATGAACAGCAACATCTTCACGACGTGGAACTCTTGAATCAATCTAAACTTCGTTTTTTTACTAATATTTCTCATGAGTTTCGTACTCCGCTTACCATAATTATCGGACAGATGGAAATGCTGTTACAGCTACAGGCGTTTGCTCCGTCGGTTTATAACAAAATATTGAATGTTTATAAGAATGCTCTTCAACTTAGGGAATTAATTTCTGAGTTATTGGACTTTCGTAAACAGGAGCAAGGCCACATGAAAATAATGGTCAGTTGTCATGATTTGATTGATTTTATATATGAAAACTATTTATTATACGTAGAGTATGCTGCTACCCGACAAATTGATTTCCATTTTGAAAAAGATTTAGAAAAACTTGAGGTATGGTATGATGCCAAGCAAATACAAAAGGTTATGAATAACTTACTCTCTAATGCCTTTAAATTTACTCCTCAAGGTGGAACTGTTCTAATTCGTGTGTACCGGAATCAAGACGAGGCAATCGTTGAAGTACAAAATAGCGGTGAGGGAATTAGTCAGGAAAATATAGATAAAATTTTTACACGCTTTTATTCGGTGGATCCTGCCTCTGATATGGTTGAAGGAACTGGTATAGGTCTCTCTTTAAGTAAAGGAATTGTGGAATTGCATCATGGTACATTGACAGCTTGTAGTATTCCTGATAAGGAAACTATTTTTACTCTGAGATTAAAATTGGGGAATGAACATTTTGCGGAAGAACAGTTGCAGGTGGATACTAAAGCGGAAGGGGAGATAAGCAATAGTCTGTTTGTTTCTCAGAATATGTGCCTATTGGAAGAAGAAAAGGTTTCTGAACATCCTAAAAATGCAAAAATGCTGATTGTTGAAGATAATGATTCTCTTAGAGAAATGTTGGCGGGGTTATTCCGACCTTATTATGATGTAGCGTTGGCAGTAGACGGAGAGGATGGGACAGAAAAAGCACGTGAATTCTGCCCTGATATTATACTTAGTGATATTGTTATGCCAAAGATGACAGGTACGGAGTTTTGTAAACAGATAAAGACTGACTTCGCCACTTGTCATATACCGGTTGTATTGCTTACGGCCCGTACGGCTGTAGAACATACTTTGGAGGGATTTCGTATAGGCGCAGATGATTATATTACCAAACCTTTCAATACGGCTTTACTTATTTCCCGTTGTAATAATTTGGTTAACGGACGACGTATTTTACAAGAAAAATTCAGCAAACAGCCGCAAGCCCCTGTAAAGATGTTGGCTATTAATCCTATGGATGAGGATTTGTTGGAGCGGACCATGGAAATTATCGAACGGAATTTAGATAATTCGGAATTCGGATTGAATGATTTGATTCGTGAACTGTGTATGTCGCGTACTTATTTCTTCCAAAAGATAAAAGGTATTACCGGACAGACCCCACAGGAGTTTCTTACCACCGTCCGGTTGAAGAAAGCGGCTTTCTTATTGAAAACGGATTTGACGAAAAATGTGTCTGAAATATCGGACAAGACGGGATTTAGTTCTCCTCGTTTCTTTAGCCGTTGTTTTAAAGAAGCTTATGGAGTGAGTCCATTGGCTTATCGTAACGATAATGCAGGGCTAAATGAGGAAAATTAATATAGGGTAAGCCCTTGGGAGATAATATAGCCTCTTTTGAATTCGTGGTGCATTAAAGTGTACTGTTAGTGCATGTTTATTGTGTGGCAAATTCAGAATTTTGCCGCTACCATAAACAACGTAATTGAATGCTATGAAAGAGGTTGGTTATTTTCAAAAAGTGGAGTATTTGCTGAAGCTGATACTGATTATTGTGTGTGTAAGTAGTGTGCCTGTTCTTCGAGCGGGTACGCTACCGTTTTTTTATGCGGATATTGCAGTCAGTTCCGAGGGAGAGATAGTAATTGCTGAGAAAGGAATGAATCGTGTTCGTTTTTTCTCCTCTGATGGCAGGCGTGCGTTGCGTACTGTTGACTTGAGCGAACCGCCTACCGGAATAACTTTGGATGACAATTATTTATATGTAACCACTTTTGATAAAATAGGTAAACTGCATATTGTAGCTCTGAATTCGGGAGCAGTGGAGAAAACGATTGTCACGGGATCTGGTGCTTGCGCCCCTTTGCTTGATTCGGTAAGAGCTCGTCTGTATGTGTGCAACCAGTTTCAAAACACTATTTCAGAAATAGATTTGAATAGTCGGCAGGTAGTACGTACTGTGAATGTATTGCGTGAACCGAAGTCCATGTTATTAAGTAAGGACGGGAAATATCTTTTTTCAACGAACTATCTTCCTGCTCAACAAGCTAATCTTGATGAAGTGGCTGCGTGCGTATCTGTTATCCGCATAAATGATTTTACTAAAGTGAAAGATATAAAATTGGCAAATGGTAGTAATGCCTTGCGTGGGATGTGTCTTTCGGCTGATGGACAGTATATGTATGTTTCCCACAATTTGGGGCGTTTTACTGTTCCCACCTCGCAATTACAGCAAGGATGGATGAATACGAGTGCATTCAGTATCATTGATGTTGCGTCCCAAGAGTATCTGGGAGCGGTAATTGTAGATGAACCGGAACGGGGAGCGGCCGGGATTTGGAGTATTGCTTGTAACGAGAAGTCTCTTTTCATAACTCATTCAGGTACACATGAAGTCAGCATAATCGATCAGAAAGCAATGTTGGATAAATTTCTTGTTTATCCCGATAAGAAAATGTTGGATTATGATTTACGATTTTTGTATGGTTTGCGCAAGCGTGTTCCGCTGAAAGGAAATGGACCGCGGGAGATGGTATTAACCGATGGAAAACTTTTTATTCCTACTTATTTCTCCGATATTCTGAATATTGTTGATGTGGAAACTGGCCAGGTTGTGGCGGTAGAACAAAATCCGGAGCGTGAAGAAACGATGGAGCATAAAGGGGAACGGCTGTTTAATGATGCTTCCCAATGTTTTCAGAATTGGCAGAGTTGTAATGGCTGTCATCCGGATGCACGTACGGACGGAATGAATTGGGATTTGATGAATGATGGGGTAGGAAATCCTAAAAACTGTAAAAGTATGCTCTTTTCGCATGTGACAGCTCCGAATATGATTTCAGGTATCCGCGAACATGCGGAACTTGCTGTCCGTGCCGGTTTCAAACATATCCAGTTTTTCAATATAGCTGAGGAGGATGCGGTATGCGTGGACGCTTATTTAAAGGCTCTCAAACCGGTGCCGAGCCCTTATTTGGTAGATGGTGAACTTTCAGAACTGGCTCAGGAAGGACGTAAAGTCTTTGAAAAGATGAAATGCGGTGAGTGCCATAGTGGTACCTACTACACCGATATGAAGATGCACCGTATCGGCGAAGATATTGAATTTGAGAAAGGCTGGGATACTCCCACATTGCGTGAAGTCTGGCGTACAGCTCCTTATCTGTTTGATGGCAGGGCTGCCACGATGGAAGAGGTATTTTCAGTACATAAGCATGGAATCACTAAGAAAGTGTCTGCAAAAGAGATTAAGGCTTTGACCGAATATGTAAATTCTTTATGATAATAATAAAAATAAGAGTATGAATTATTGTGATAAAATACATTATCGTATATATACGACTGGATTGGCTGAATTTGATAGTATGGTAGATGATTTGCTAAGGTGTCTGCCGCAAGGTGAAGCTGTGTTGCGCTTAGTTTTTTTTGGCAAACCGGCAGATAATGACGAGTATGTCGTATATCGAGATAAGTTAGAAAGCAAGGTAAAGCAATTTTATGGAACAGGCGGGGAACCTGCTGTCAGTTTCGTATCTCAGCCTGTGTTGAATGGCGGATTGGCGATGGAGGTACATAGTTATAGAGTTTCAGAAGGAGACGTTGTTGCGTATCGCAAGAGGAACGGGTATCCTTATGCGATATTGGAGAATATGGACGGAAGATTTCTTTTCTGTGGAGGATTTCATGGAGATGTACAGAATATGGATATCCAATTGCAAGCTATTGAGGCTTTCCGTCTGGCAATGGAGATTTTGGATAAAGAGGGATTTGCTATCGGGAATATCATTCGCCAGTGGAATTATATAGAGAGAATTACGGATTTTGACGGGGTTGACCAACACTATCAAATGTTTAATAATGTCCGTAGCAACTTTTATAAATCTGCCGATTGGCATACGGGTTATCCTGCTGCAACTGGTATAGGTACTGATTTAGGTGGAGTTCTGGTAGATATGGATGCCGCTGTATTTCATCATCCGGAGTGTTTTGCTTCGGCTATTGATAACAAGCTACAAGTTGCTGCCCATGCTTATTCGGATGAGGTTTTGGAAGTTGCGCAAGAACGAAAATCAACCCCTAAATTTGAACGTGCCAAGAGCGTTACTTTTAATGACAGGCAACTGATTTATATATCGGGCACCGCTGCAATCAGAGGAGAAAAAAGTATGACAGGGGTCGATATAGAACGTCAATTCCATATAACGATGGAGAATATAGAACAATTGATAAGTGGTGCACAGCTGAATATGCTTCGTGTTTACCTGAAGCATCCTTCCGATTACGGGGTTGTTGTTGACTTGCTGAAGAAAGCCGGATTGTCTATACCGATTTCTTACCTTCGTGCGGACGTGTGCAGGGAAGAATTGCTGATTGAAATAGAAGGTATTGCTTCAAAGTAGAATTTATTGTCGATTGAATGCTATTTAAATTAATTAAAATATGATGATTATGAGAAAAAAGTATCTGCCGTCAGTCTTATCGGGTATGGTTTTGTTGCTGCTGGTTTCGTGCATGAATAAGCCGGTTGCGACAAGTAATGAAAATAATTGCCTTTGCGGAACAGAATGTTATCAAAAATATGATAAAAGTAAAAAAAGTATGAGTTATTCAAAGAAGTACACGAATGCCGATTTTTATAAAGACGGCAAATTTCAGCAAGATGTAGCGATGGAAGCTATGAAAGACATGTTCGCTTTTTATGATATTCCTTTTACAGAGTTGATGGCGAAGGATATGTGGGTTACGGATTTTGGTCTGGGTGATTTTGAACACGTCGGTATGGGAGGAATTTTCTGGGTGAACAATGAAAAATATGGTTATTTTGCTCATGCCATTTATCTGCTCCCCGGGCAGATGATTCCCGAACATGCCCATGTGGCAACCCGATATCCTGCTAAGCATGAGTCATGGCAGGTACAAAAGGGATGGGCATACAACTGCTCGGAAGTTGGAGAGGTAACGTCTGGTTTTCCTGAGATACCCGCTACTCACGGTCCTGTAAAAAGCCGTAATTATGTTATCCAGAAAGTTGGTGAGGTGTTGCCTTTAAAAGAGTTGGCTACGTTTCATTTTATGATGGCAGGTCCCGAAGGTGCTATTGTTTCGGAGTGGGCTACTTACCATGATAATGCCGGATTGCGTTTCACCAATTCAAACGCCGCATTATAAAAGGATATATTTAATCTAATATAATAAGGACTTATGAATAAATCTTTGATTTTATTACTTGGCTTTTGCTGCTGTTCGATATGGGTGGGAGCCGTTCCTAAAGATAAGGTATCTGTATCTTGGATTGATGCTGTGGTTACTGCCAAATCTGAATTGCGTACTCAACTGGAAAAATCGGGTATGCCGGTTGTTTCCAGATGGAAGAAAGTGAAACAGAAAGCGGAGCCTTTTGAAGTAGACCTGAATGGTAGTGAAAAGTTGATACTGATTACGGATGGTGGCCGTGATGGTACCAGCCATGATCAAGGAATTTGGGGTAATGCCCGTTTGATAAAGGCGGATGGTACGGAAGTGTGGCTTGATGAGGTTCGTTATGAGTTTGGTAAAGCTGGCTGGGGAAATCCTACGATGAATACAAATGCTCACGGACAACCTATTAAGATTGCCGGTAAGCCCTATAAGCATGGTGTGCATTGTCATGCTCAAGGAATGTTGATATATAATGTTAAAGGCTATGAACGATTTGTCGCTGAAGTTGGAGTAGATGATTCGTCTGCTTCGGGTAGTGTCTATTTCAAGGCTATGAATGTACTTCCGGATCAGATTATAGCTGATTTGATGAAACGGTATCCGGAACAATTAGGGATATTAGGCAGCTATTTGGGAGGTTTGGATACTTGGATGACGGCGGAGGATGCTTCTGTGGAAAGAGAATTGGTCAACAATATAGTGGCTAAATTGAAGGAACCTGCTTTTTTTAAGAATCAGTTGAAACAGATAGTTACCGAACAGAATGTGGATATACAGATACGTAGGTATCTCGAAGTTTTTGAAATTCTTCAAAAGGTATTTGAAGCTCAGGAAGAGCTTGAATGGTTGAATATCCCTGCTGTGAAATTAGCATTTGATGATTTGAAAAAACAGCGTGGTTATGATATTGCCAGGTACGAGCCTAAATTGAAAGAACTTGTTGCGTTGGAACAGAAAGGTTTCGATAGAATTTATCAGGGTGATTCGCAAGCGATATCCGATGTCTATAAAGCGGTATCTTGTAAACGTGCCATTTTATTGGGAAATCCTTTGCTTGACGGTGATAGAATTGTTGCGGCACGTTTTCTGTTGGGTACCGGGGCACGCAAGGCGATGGCACCGGATTTAGGTACACAGGCAAATAATTGGAGTAATCAGGAGTCTGCCCGTCGTAGCGGGTTTAATGCGGAGATTGTAGAACTTTCCAATTTGCGTGGCGATATTAAGATGCGTCGTGTATTTAAGCCTGCAAACAGTTCGTCCATAGCCGACCTCAAGATGCATTGGGATGGCAAACGAGTGATGTTTACAGCTACAATGCCGGATAATCGTTGGAATATACATGAAGTAAAATTAGATGGTACGGGATATAAACCGTTGTTGAAGATGGTAGAGCCTGATTTAGAATTTTATGACGGAACTTATCTGCCGGATGGCCGTTTGATAGCTATTTCCAATGTCGGCTATCAGGGAGTTCCCTGTGTCAGCGGAAGTGACCCGGTAGGAAATATGATGTTATATGACCCGGAAACAGAAAATTTACGCCGTATCACATTCGATCAGGACGCTAACTGGAATCCGGTAGTGATGCACAACGGACGCGTGATGTATACTCGTTGGGAATATACGGATTTGATGCACTATTATTCTCGTTTTGTGATGCATATGAATCCGGATGGAACGGAACAGAAAGCATTGTTTGGCAGTGGTTCTGCATTTCCAAACAGTACGTTTGATATTCAGCCGCTCCCTAATCATGCTTCAGCGTTTGTCGGAATTATTTCAGGACATCATGGTATTGCACGTTCAGGACGTCTGATACTTTTCGACCCCACTAAATCCCGTAAAGGTGCTGCCGGTATGTTGCAGGAAATTCCATATCGTAACCGTCCTATCGTGGAGGTGATAAAAGACGAACTGGTAAATGGAGTATGGCCGCAGTTCATTAAGCCTATTCCGTTGGATGATAAATACTTCTTGGTAGCCGCTAAGTTAGGACCACAAGATTTATGGGGGATTTATCTGGTAGATGTATTTGATAATGTTACTTGTCTGATGAAACAGGAAGGGGAGGGATATATCAGCCCGATTGTGGTACGTGAGACAGTGACGCCGCCTGCTATTCCCGACAGGGTAAAACTGAATGAGAAAGAGGCCACTGTTTTCATTCAGGACATTTATGAAGGAGAGGGTTTGCGTGATGTACCGCGTGGCACCATTAAAGAACTTCGTTTGCACGCTTATGAATACGCTTACTTGAAAACCACTTCCGACTTCAACTGGCATGGCATTCAGAGTGGTTGGGATATTAAGCGCCAATTAGGAACGGTTCCTGTCGAAGAAGACGGTTCCGTGATCTTCAAAGCTCCTGCCAATACACCGATCTCCATCCAGCCTTTGGATAAGGATGGCGTGGCTATCCAGTGGATGCGAAGCTGGGTGACCGGTCAGCCGGGCGAAGTGGTTTCCTGTATCGGTTGTCATGAAGACCAGAACCAGATCGCGATCCCGAAACGTGTGATCGCTTCGCAGAAAGCTCCGTCTGCCTTGACTCTGCCCGAAGGCGGTACACGCTCTTTCACGTTCGACCTGGAAGTGCAGCCGATCCTGGACCGCGCTTGTATCGCTTGTCATAACGGTGAAGGAAAAGCGTTCGTCCTGCGGGGTGGAAAGAAATCCAAGCTAGGTTATGGCACGTCTTATCTGAACTTGCATCCGTATGTGCATCGTCAGGGAGGCGAAGGCGACATGGTCGTTTTGCAGCCGTACGAATATCATCCCAACACGAGCGAATTGGTACGCTTGCTGAAGAAAGGCCATCACAACGTGAAACTGACCGATAAGGAATGGAAGACGCTTTATAACTGGATCGACTACAACGCTCCCGACAAGGGTTATTTCAATGCGAACGTATTGACAGATCTTCCTTATAAGGGATTCGACCAGAT
>OGFY01002221.1_pt1 | contig 11930 bp, 10 predicted proteins | sample 1570951 | NCBI WGS metagenome assembly OGFY01 (sample SAMEA2581942, study PRJEB24529) | metagenome | biome: Human gut stool | place: China | collected 2011
ATAAGGATTCTCATTGGTGTTTAACTTTATTACATTTGCTTTTTTTGGCTGTTCACCTGGTACATAAGGAACAACCTGTCTGATATTTTTCTTCCACTCCTGCATAATTTTTAACGCTCCATTTCCTGCAATTTGCTTAATTTTGCTGCCTGATCTGCTGCTGTTAAGCTGTCGATAATTTCATCGAGGTCACCATTTAAAATGTCATCGAGACGATGGAGGGTTAACTTGATTCTGTGGTCTGTTACACGTCCCTGTGGGAAGTTGTAAGTACGAATCTTCTCTGCACGGGCACCAGTACCAATCTGGCTCTTACGAAGTTCTGCCTCTGCATCATGTGCTTTAGACTGCTCTAAATCATACAGACGGGCACGAAGTACTTTAATTGCCTTATCTTTGTTCTTAAGCTGTGATTTCTCATCCTGACAGGAAATAACGATACCTGTTGGGATATGTGTTAATCGAACAGCGGAGTCAGTTGTATTTACACACTGACCACCATTTCCTGAAGCACGGAATACATCGAATCGGCAATCGTTCATATCAAGCTGTACATCTACTTCTTCTGCTTCTGGCATGATTGCTACCGTGATTGTAGAAGTATGGATACGTCCGCCGGACTCTGTTGCAGGGATACGCTGTACACGGTGAACTCCACTCTCATATTTCATCTTGGAATATGCACCATCACCTGTGATCATGAATACCGCTTCCTTGAAACCACCGATTCCATTCTCATTCACGCTCATCAGTTCTACTTTCCATTTGAACTGATCAACGTATTTCTGATACATTCTGTAGATCTCATATGCAAATAATGCGGCTTCATCTCCGCCTGCACCTGCACGGATCTCGACGATAACATTCTTGGAATCGTTCGGATCTTTTGGAAGAAGCAGAATCTTTAATTCATTTTCCGTCTTTTCTACAGTTGCCTTTGCTTCATTCAGTTCTTCCTTTGCCATCTCCCGAAGTTCTTCATCATTTTCTTCTTCTAACATAAGCAGACTGTCTTCGATCGTCTGTTTTGCATCTTTATATTCTTTGTACTTTTCTACGATAGGAGTCAGTTCACTCTGCTCCTTCATTAATTTGCGGAATTTGTTCTGATCAGATACGATATCCGGATCTGTCAACTGGTTATTTAATGTATCAAGTCTGTCTACTAAATCTTCTAATTTATCAAACATAATAATCCTCCTGCAGCACATGCTCATTTCCTGTTCATGTGTCTGTTAATATATCCAGCCTTTTTTCAGGCTTTTCTTCCAATTACAACCCTGTCATTTTCTGCGAGGTCTTTCACTACGCGTACATCTTCAAAATGCTTATCTACAAGGAGCTGCTGCACATCATGTGCCTCATGATTACCAATTTCAAATAAAATATATCCTTTTTCATTTAAATAACTCTCCGCATTTTCTATAATTGCTCTGTAAAACTTCAATCCGTCCGCATCGCCGTCCAATGCCAGCCTCGGCTCATAATCCCGAACCTCCGGCATCAATCCGTCAATCACTTTGCTCTCTATATATGGTGGGTTGGACAGGATCATATCATATCTTTTATCTATCTTATCAAATAAATCTGATTTTATAACAGTATAATCAGATACTTCTAATCGTTTCGCATTTTTTGTCGTAAGTGCGATCGCGGAATCTGAGATATCACACAGATCTATATGAATATTCTGATTCATAAGTGCTACCGACAATCCAATGCACCCGGAACCACAGCACATATCCAGCACAGACATCTTATCAGAATGTATGTCCTGAATCAAGCGGTTTGCCTGTTCCACCAGAACTTCTGTGTCAAATCTTGGAATCAGTACATCCGGTGCAGTCTCAAAATCATACCCCATAAAGCACTGTATGCCTGTTATATATTGTAACGGAATACGTTTTGACCTTTTATCGATCAACGCTTCATAGGAAGAACGAATTGTTTCGGTAACATCTTCCTGCCGGTTCATAATATATGCCATCTTATCCTGCTTTGATACAAAGAGCCATAATAACTCTGCATCGATATCTGCATCCGGCACATTATGTTCGTTCAGTTTTTCTTTTCCTGCTGTTACAAGCTGATACTGAGTCATACGTCTATTTCCTTTTACATTCACTGGCATCATTTCAACTTCTTAATCTTCGATCTCTCCACGCTTCATAGCGTCCTGATAAGCACGCCAGTCGATCACCGCTTCTACCGAACGAATTGCCACCTCACACATCTCAAGATCCGGTTCCTTCGTCGTAAGACGCTGTACCCACATACCGGGTACACTTAATATATTCGCAAGCTTTGAGTCACTTCTGCCTGCAAACATGATAAATTCATACGAGATTCCCGCAATAATCGGAACCAGAAGTACACGCGACAGCAATCGCAGCCACATAGACTTCACATTTATAAACATAAATACAATAATGCTTATGATCATAACGACTACCAAAAAACTGGTTCCACAGCGTTTATGGTATCTGGAATGTTTCTTTACATTTTCCGGAGTCAGCGGATCGCCTGCTTCAAAACAGTTGATCGTCTTATGCTCTGCACCATGATACATAAATACACGTTTGATATCCTTCATCAATGATATTAATACTACATATGCAAGAAAGATCACCAACCGAAGCACACCTTCCGCTACCGCTATCAATACATTGCTTTTTGTCACATGCTCAAGCAGTCCTGCAATAAATGCCGGAAGCAGCATGAATAATGCGATCGCAATGGCAAGTGATACAATAACGGTTCCGATCATCATCAGATCATCTCCTGTACTGCTTTCTTTTTTATTGTTTTTACTGCCGTTCTCACCTGAACCGCTTCCATTATTACTTTCTGTATCTGACAACCTGGAATCATCTTTATTTTCACTCTTTCCAGTCGGTTCTTCCTCTTCATAAAAATCGGCTGAATATGTCAGCGTTTTAACTCCAATTACCAGCGACTCAAAGAAATTAACCACTCCACGAAGAATCGGCAATTTCAGGATTTTATATTTTTCACCTATCGGTGTATAGCTTTCTACTTTAACTTCAATTTCCTGATCCGGCTTTCTGACTGCTACTGCGTACTGATCCTCGTATTTCATCATTACGCCTTCGATCACCGCCTGACCACCTATTCTGGCTCTTTTCAAATTCTATACCTCGTAAAATTGTTTCCTAAAACAAAAATAGGCTGAGATTAAAAGCTTTAACCTCAACCTATCATCCTTTTTATTAGTTTGACTGTGAAACACCGTACTTACGGTTGAACATATCAATTCTACCACGAGCCTTAGCTGCCTTCTGCTGGCCTGTATAGAATGAATGACACTTTGAGCAAATTTCTACATGAATTTCTTCTTTTGTAGAACCTGTAACAAATTCGTTTCCGCAGTTACATACAACCTTTGCCTGATAATAATTTGGATGTATTCCTTCTCTCATTTAATCTCACCTCTTTATTATATTATTGATATATGAGAATAGGCCATCAGCCTCACTTCTTCATAAAACACAGCTTTTGTATTCTAACACAAACCGACATAGAAATGCAAGTGTTTTTTTATTTTCTTAATAATGATTTTTTAACATAATAGATAAACTCTTTATTATTCTTGGTTCGGACGAATAATTTCAGTACATCCTCCAGCATATCCTCTGCCTTATTACCGGATAATATCTTGTGAAGTGCGTATACAACTTCCTGTTCTTCCGGTGATAATAACAGATCATCCCGTCTGGTACTGGATTTTGCAATGTCGATTGCAGGGAAGATTCTCTTTTCTGCGAGCTTCCGGTCAAGCACCAGCTCCATATTACCGGTTCCTTTGAATTCCTCGAATACGACATCATCCATCTTGCTTCCTGTCTCAACCAGCGCTGTCGCAAGGATCGTAAGACTTCCACCCTCACGCATATTACGGGCAGCACCAAAGAATTTCTTCGGCATATGTAACGCCGCAGGATCAAGACCACCGGATAAGGTTCTTCCACTTGGTGGAACTGTAAGGTTGTACGCTCTTGCAAGTCTTGTAATACTGTCAAGTAAGATCACGACATCTTTCTTCTGCTCTACCAGTCGTTTTGCACGTTCGATCACCATTTCCGATACACGCTTATGATGCTCCGGCAGCTCATCAAATGTCGAATAAATAACTTCTACATTTGGTCCCTCTATGGATTCCCTGATATCCGTTACTTCCTCCGGTCTTTCATCAATCAGAAGCACCAGCAAATGAATCTCACTGTATCTGGTACTGATACATTTTGCGATCTGTTTCAGCAAGGTTGTCTTACCTGTCTTTGGAGGGGAAACGATCATACCACGCTGTCCTTTACCGATCGGTGACAGCAGATCGATCATACGGATCGGAATCGGGCTGTCCTCCCCATCCATATTGATCCGTTCATTCGGGAAAATCGGCGTCAGATCTTCAAATGCTTTTCTTCCTGCAATGCTTGCAGGACTTTCTCCATTGACAGAAGCTACATATAATAATGCGCCAAACTTTTCTCCCTGCGTCTTTACGCGGATATTTCCCATTATGATATCTCCGGTCTTAAGTCCAAATCTACGGATCTGCGCCGGTGATACATAGATATCCTGATCTCCCGGCAGATAATTGGCACTTCTTATAAATCCATATCCTTCCTGCATTACTTCCAGGATTCCATGTGCCATCTTACCGCTGTCAAGTTCCGGTCCATTTGGTTCCTGCTGAGCAGATGATCCTTCCTGCCTGTTCTCAGGCTTCGTCTCCATTCTTACCTCTGCTTTTATCTCTGTATCTGCAGCCGTATTTTTTTCTTCTATAACTGATTTTTCATATGCTGCTTTCTTTTCTGATACTACAGAACTTTCAACAGCTACTTTTTTCTCTTCCATTGCAGACTTTTCAAGAACTGCTTTTTCCATATTCATTTCCGGCTTTGTCATCTCGGCTGCAAGCGGTTTGTTCTCCTGAACATGGTCTTTTCTTCCGTTATTTACAATTGGTGTATTGTTTCCATGATTGGAATTGTTATTTCTGTTATTATACCCCTGTGACCGATAGTCCTGTCTTTTTCCATTTCGGTTGGTCTGTCTTCCGGCAGTATTCCTATGCTGTCTTCTTCCGGATTCTCCTGATCTCTGACCATTTTCTGTCTGGTTTCTATCCACTTTTTTTACAGCATCTTCTTCGGATTTCTCCGGCTGCTCTGTGTGCTCCGTTTTTTCAGTCTGTTCTGCTTTTTCTGGCGGCTCTGCCTTTTTCGGTTTCCGTGTTCTTCCTGTCTTTTTTATTTTTTCAGCATCTTTTTTCTGTGATTTCACGTTCTGCTTTTCTTCCGCATGTCCTGCTTCATCACTATAATTTTTTTCAAGGAATTCGATCAGAGCCGGTTTACGAAGTGCTGATACACCCTTTATCTTATGCTCCTTTACGAATTGCTTCAATTCCTCTAATGATGCATTTTTGAAATCCATCTTTTACTCCTTCCAATTTTATCCGTTTTATTTAATTCACACACATTCTTATTCTTGGGGATTATCCTAATGAATTCTTTTCGAAACAGGTATATCAACTGTATGACTTACCTGTGCATCCTGCTTATCAGATCTCCGGATGCCACATGAGCGTTGTATTTAATAGCCTTAGTATAGCATAAAAAAAAGTTTTGTAAATCATTTTCTTTCACCGCAGCATTGCTTCATTGATTTTATGCTTTTCTTGTGATACATTTATTCTTACAAAACATACAAAGGATATTATTATGAATACTGAATCGATCGTCTTATACAAATTAATTATATTATATATGTTGGATCGTGTGGATTTCACACTAACCAATTCCCAGATTTCCGATTTTGTTCTGACAAAGGGATATACGAATTATTTCACGCTTCAGGAAGCCATTAATGGACTGATCGAGTGTGATTTTGTCTATGTATCCACGATCCGGTCTTCTTCTCATTATAAGATCACTGACAAAGGTGAAGAAGCCTTAAGCATGTTTGAAAATCGTATTCCTTATGCGATTAAACAGGACATTCTCGATTATTTTGATAATCAGAAGATCAATCTGAAAAATGAATCCGAGATCTATGCCGATTATGCCTTAAATGACTATGGTGAATACGTCGTTACCTGCGTGATCAAGGATCGGAAAGAAACTCTGGTCGATCTGAAATTTAACGTACCAACAAAAACGCACGCCATCGCTATCTGTGATAACTGGCGTGCGAAAAGTGCCGAAGTATATGACTATCTCGTCAATACTCTCTGGCTGTATTCTGATGATAAAGGTGAAAAACATTCCTGATTATTTATATGTATTTCTATAATACATATAAATGATCTTTTCATTTTTCTGCTCATAAGTTATTCAGATTCAGGTTCTGATTCTGCAATCCGGTCTTCGATCAGCTGCAGAATCTCTTCTTTTCCCTGCTTGGTCTGTGCAGAAAAAGGAATTATGATCGTTCCCTCTACTGGCTGGATCTTCTGTCTGATGATCTTCAGATTCTTCTGAATCTGACTTCTCTTGATCTTATCAAGCTTTGTTGCAATAATCACCGGTTCATATCCATTTTTTACGATCCAGTCGTACATGATGCAATCATTCTCTGACGGCTCATGACGGATATCGATCAACAAAAATACAAGCCGTAACTGCTTTGAGGTATGCAGATACCGTTCTACCATCTTACCCCATTTTGCACGGATCTCTACGGATACCTGTGCATAGCCATATCCCGGAAGATCGACAAAATACAGATCATGATTAATATTATAATAATTGATCGTCTGTGTCTTACCCGGCTGTGACGATGTTCTGGCAAGTGACTTCCGGTTTAACAATCCATTGATCAGTGAGGATTTTCCTACATTTGACTTACCGGCAAACGCGATCTCCGGCATCTCTGTCTCTGGAAGTGTACTTGTAATTCCACATACTGTTTCAAGTTCAGCACTCTTAATTATCATTTCTTTTCTCCTTTTGCAAGTGCAAGACTAAGCACCTGTTCCATTGTTTTCACACAGGTAATATCCAGTCCGTCTGTAATCTCTGCACTGATATCATTAAGATCTCTGCGGTTCATCTCAGGGATCAGCACCTTCTTAATACCGATCGTTTTTGCTGCCAGAAGCTTTTCTTTTAAACCACCGATAGGAAGTACGCTACCCCGCAGAGTGATCTCTCCTGTCATCGCAAGATCTCCCCTTACAGACTTATTAAATATTGCGGAATAAATAGCGGTTGCCATCGTGATTCCCGCAGAAGGTCCATCCTTTGGAACTGCTCCTTCCGGAATATGGATGTGGATATCATGCTTTTCAAAATAATCTTCACCTAGTGGCTCTGATTCCTTCATCGTACGAATATACGATAAACCGGTAACAGCAGACTCCTTCATGACATCTCCTAATTTACCGGTAAGCTGTATGCTGCCATTTCCGGGCATAATATTTACTTCTATATTAAGTGTTACACCACCTACCGCTGTCCATGCAAGGCCTCGTACAGAGCCTACTTTATTGGTCAGATCATAGCTGTCATCCATGTACTTCTCTGTTCCGAGAAGCTGCGGTATCATTTCCTTTGTTACTTTTACAGTCTCTACATGTTCTGTAAGTATCATTCTGCACGCTTTTCTGCATATTTTATCGATATTCCGCTCCAGATCACGCACACCTGCTTCTCTGGTGTAATGACGGATGATATATTTGATCGCTGACCCATTGATCTTGAACTGCTTCTTAGTCAGTCCGTTTCTTTCAATCGCTTTATTGACCAGATACAGCTTCGCAATGTTAAACTTCTCATTTTCCGTGTATCCACTGATCTCGATCATTTCCATACGATCAGCTAACGGTCCCGGAATCAGGGATGCATCATTTGCTGTTGCGATAAATAATACTTTGCTCAGATCGATTGGCACTTCAAAATAATGGTCGTAAAATTTATTATTCTGTTCGCTGTCTAAAACCTCTAACAGAGCAGAGGATACATCTCCCTTGTAGTCGCTGCTTACCTTGTCTATCTCATCAAGCAGTACCAGTGGATTCTCAGTCTTTGTCTTTGCGATCGACTGTGCGATCCTGCCCGGCATAGCACCGATATAGGTTCTTCTGTGTCCACGGATCTCTGCTTCATCCCGAACGCCACCAAGCGACATACGGATATATTCTTTTCCTGTCGCAGTAGCAATTGATCTCGCGATCGAGGTCTTACCGGTTCCCGGAGGTCCAACCAGACACAGGATCGGCATGTTGCCTTTTTCATTTAAGATATGAACTGCCAGATAATCTATGATCCGTTCCTTTACTTCTTCCAGACCATAATGATCTCGTTCCAGAATCTTAATTGCCTTTTCCAGATTATCATTCTCTTTTGAAGCTTTGCCCCATGGATAGTCGAGCAACGTCTCAATATAGTTTGTAAGGATGCCGGATTCAGCAGCCATAGGCGGCAAAGCACGAAGTCTGGATATCTCTTTCGTAAGCTTCTCTTTGACTTCTTCCGGAACTGTCAGTTCCTGCAGGCGCTCCATATATTCATCTGCCGCTTTTTCTGTATTATCATCCTCGCCAAGTTCTTTCTTTATGACCTTCATCTGTTCCCGGAGAACATATTCTCTCTGGTGCTTATTTACACAATCCTGTAATTTCTCCTGAATCTCCTGACGGATGGCTAAAATCTCCATCTCTTCATCCATCGTCTGAAGGATCTTCATTACACGTTCTTTCACATCGAGCGTTTCCAGAATCTCCTGCTTCTTCGTATATGGCGCAGGAATGAATTCTGTCACTCCATCGGCAAATTTTGCAAGGTCATCGATCGTAAGCAGTTTTTTATATAACAGCTTATTTGTTCCCATTCCATTTGCAAATGCTTGTCTGAGCTTATCCGTAAGCATACGGATCAATGTTTTTTCCTCTACTTCATCCAGATGGTTTGTTTCTTCTGTATCTATATATTCAAAGTCTGCATTATATGCTCCGTCTTCCTTATAAAATGAAACGATCCTTGCACGTTTTTCTGCTTCAATCAGAATACGGACTGTTTTGTTCGGCATTTTCAGATATTGTTTGATCTTTGCTGTAACACCGATCGGATAAAGATCAGGAACCTTTCCATTCTCCTTTACTTCCTTTGCCGTAACCAGCAGGATGCTGCAATCACCCTTCATCGCATTGGCAACTGCTTCACAGGATTCCTTGCTGATCACATCCAGATGGGAGGAAGTATCCGGCATTATAACAATATTATTCAAAACGATCATCGGCCTGTTCCAGACGATATTATCCATACTTTTATCTCCTTTATATCAAAAAACCGGGATGCATAACATCCCGGCTTTCTGCTTAAGCTATTTCATCACTGTTTTTTACTGAACGCTTCTTCTTTATCTGCTTTTTCTCAGCCGGATTATCAGAATAAGTGATTTCTGGTTGTGCTCCATCCGTTATAACTTCTTTTGTGATCACGCATTTTGCAACTCTGTCATCCGATGGAATCTCATACATAAGATCTAGCGTTGCTTTCTCTATGATAGAACGAAGTCCTCTGGCTCCGGTCTTTCTCTCCATCGCTTCTTCTGCTATAGCGTAAAGCGCATCCTTATCAAATTCCAATTCCACGCCATCTAATTCAAATAATTTCTTATACTGCTTGCAGATTGCACTCTTTGTATCTGTCAGGATTCTTACAAGCGCATCCTTGTTCAACAGATCCAGTGTAACCGTTATCGGCAGACGTCCGACAAATTCAGGAATCAGTCCATATTTTACAAAGTCCTGAGGAGTTACCTGCTTTAACAGCTCTCCGATATCCTGTTCTGTCTTATCAACAACCTCTGCATTGAAGCCGATAGCTTTCTTGCCGATTCTGTTGTCAATGATCTTCTCCAGACCATCAAATGCACCACCGCATATAAATAAAATATTTGATGTATCGATCTGTATAAATTCCTGATGTGGATGCTTTCTGCCACCCTGTGGTGGCACTGATGCAACCGTTCCCTCCACGATCTTTAACAAAGCCTGCTGTACACCTTCACCGGATACATCTCTGGTGATGGATACATTCTCACTCTTCTTCGTGATCTTATCGATCTCATCAATATAGATAATTCCATGCTCTGCACGTTCTACATCATAATCGGCCGCCTGAATCAGCTTCAGCAGAATATTTTCTACATCTTCACCAACATATCCGGCCTCCGTCAATGCAGTTGCATCGGCAATGGCAAACGGAACATTCAGAATCTTTGCAAGTGTCTGTGCCAGATATGTCTTACCGGAACCGGTTGGTCCGACCATGAGAATATTACTCTTTTGAAGCTCTACGTCAAAATCTTTATCTGCCATGATACGCTTATAATGATTGTATACCGCAACAGATAATACCTTTTTTGCTTCTTCCTGACCGATTACATACTGATCCAGGAATTCACGGATCTCCTTGGGTTTCAGTAAATTAATGGAATCTTCAGCACCTGTTTCTTCCAGTTCTTCATCAACGATCTCTGCGCATATCTGTACACATTCATCACAAATATAAGCGTTTGGTCCTGCTATAAGTTTTCTGACCTGATCCTGCGTCTTATTGCAGAAGGAACATCTAAGTAGTTTTCTATCTTCACTACGATTTGCCATTCCAATACCTCTTTATACTATCTTTTTGCGATTACACTATCGATCAGACCATATGCACATGCTTCTTCTGCTGACATCCAGTTATCTCTCTCTGTATCAGCAGCAATCGTTTCATATGGCTTTCCGGTATTCTCGCTTAACATTCTATTTAATTTCTCTTTTGTCTTTAAAATATGCTTTGCAGCAATTTCAATCTCTGTAGCCTGACCCTGCGATCCGCCGGATGGCTGATGGATCATGATCTCGGCATTTGGAAGTGCAAATCTCTTACCTTTCGCACCACCCGCAAGCAGGAATGCACCCATACTTGCTGCCATTCCACAGCAGATTGTAGATACATCACATTTGATGTACTGCATTGTATCATAGATTCCAAGTCCTGCTGTTACAGAACCGCCCGGACTGTTGATATACAATGAGATATCCTTGGATGGATCTTCTGACTCCAGGAACAGGAGCTGTGCGATCACTATACTTGCTGATGTATCATTTACTTCTTCTCCCAGAAAGATAATTCTGTCTTTCAGAAGTCTTGAATAAATATCATATGAACGTTCACCACGGCTGGTCTGTTCAATGACATAAGGTACTAAACTCATATAAACGCCTCCATTTACGCGGCTGACTTTTTTCCGAAAGAGGTAGACATCTGAGCCTGTCTCTTTCCGGTTCTTAAAATTCGATTACTTTAAAATTAAACTTCCTTAGCAGCGTCAGCGATAACAGTAACTGCTTTCTGTACAGCCATGTCTTTCTTCATCTGCTCAAGTTCACGCTCTCCAAGTAATTCTTTTAACTTGTCAGCTTCCATTTTGTATGCTTCAGCCATCTTGGAGATTTCTTCATTTACTTCTTCCTCTGTTGGCTGAATGTTCTCAACTTCTGCTACTTTCTCAAGAACCAGTCTTGTCTGGATTCTCTTTAATGCCTGTGGTTTCATATCTTCCATCATCTTATCAGCTGTCATGCCAGTGAACTGGAAGTACTGATCCATGGATAATCCCTGGGACTGCATTCTTCTGCTGAAATCATCAAGCATCTGACGGCACTGTGTCATAAGCATAGCTTCCGGAATATCCATCTGTGCATTTTCGATTACTTTATCTACTGCTGCATCTTCTTTTGCACGTTTTGCTTCGTTTGCTTTCTTATCTTCAAGGTTTGTTTTCACATGCTCTTTGTACTCTGCAAGTGTATCGAACTCAGAGACATCTTTTGCAAAATCATCATCCAGTTCAGGAAGTTCTTTTGCTTCGATCTTCTTAACTGCGCATTTGAAGATTGCTTCTTT
>OGFY01002229.1_pt1 | contig 11897 bp, 9 predicted proteins | sample 1570951 | NCBI WGS metagenome assembly OGFY01 (sample SAMEA2581942, study PRJEB24529) | metagenome | biome: Human gut stool | place: China | collected 2011
CGCTGGTCATGGAGCCGGAGTTCATCGTGGCCGACGAGCCCATCTCCGCACTGGACGTCTCCATCCGTGCGCAGGTGCTGAACCTGCTGAACAGCATGAAGAAGTCCCGCGGTCTGACCTACCTGTTCATCGCCCACGACCTGTCGGTCGTCCGGTTCATCTCGGACCGCATCGCCGTCATCAGCAAGGGCCGCATCGTGGAGCTTGCAGAGGCTGAAGAGCTGTTCCTCCACCCCCTGCATCCCTACACCAAAGCCCTGCTGAGTGCCGTTCCCATCCCCGACCCGGGTCTGGAAAAGAGCAAGAAGCTCCTGGTCTACGACCCCTCCATCCACGACTACAGCGTGGACAAGCCGGTCTGGGAAGAGATCGCCAACGGCCACTTCGTCTATGGCAACCAGAAGGAGCTGGAAGGCTACCGCAAGGAATATCAGAGCCAGCTCTAAGCACTGTCACTTGACTGTATTTTAACACAAACGCCCCGCCGCATTGGGAAGCATCCCATTGCGGCGGGGTTTTGTGCTGTATAAAAAGAGGCCGCTTCCCGTATTTCTGCCGGGAAGCGGCCTCTTTGTGTTTTATATCAGTCTTGCACCGGGCTTCGGCTCATGGGCCTGCCAGAGGGTGACCCACTCGGGCAGATGCAGGGTCTTCAGGCGCTGGGGCAGGGCGGCGAGATCGCCGTCCGTGAGATACCACGCCACACCGAACGCTGCCAGCGCCAGGATCACCAGCACCGCCAGCAGAACGCGGAGAGGATGCTTCTTCTTTGGGGTCGGGTCCTTGCTCTGCGAACGGCCCGGAGGATCGCTCTGTTTGGTCTGTCCGGCGGGAAGAAAGCCTGTCCCCTCGGCCTGCGGCAGACCGGCAGCGGCGCGGCGCACCATATCCAGCAGCCAGAGGCCGGGGTTATCAGTGGCGGGGACGGTGCGGAGCCAGCAGCCTTTTTTGGTGCAGAGCACCAGCACATGGTCGCTTTCCCGCTCGGCACAGGCCACGGCCAGCTCTGTTCCCACGATGCGGCGGGCCGCCTGCGCCCGGGAAAGGGCCAGACGGACAGGGTCGGGGTTGTCCTCTTCCCCGCCGAGCTTGACCCGGGCGCGCTTTTCGATTTGGGGGCCGACCTTGGCGTCGGCATAGCTCATGGTGCCGAAGTCGTAGACCTTCTCGGCACCGGGGACTTTCTCGAGCCGGGATTCCAGCAGTGCACCGGCGGCAGCATCACCGCAGGCCAGCAGACGATCATGGGCTTCCAGCGCCTGCACGGCGGCAGCGGCCAGACTGGTATCGCCTGCACCGTATATGTCCGCACCAAAGCTGCTGCGGAGGCTCTGAGCCGCCTTTTTCAGTCCCGTGGGCGTGTCCGCATGGACAGCCAGCAGCGTCTCTGCGCCCCGGCTCTTCCACTGGGCCTCAGCCCTCCATTGGGGCGCAAACAGCGCCACAGCGGCCGCCAGCCGCCCCTGCGGCGCACCGTACAGGCGCAGCACACAGCGGGTCTCCTCTGCCAAATCCCATCAACCCCTCATTTTTGATTTTTACCGGATAAACACCTCATCCAGTGCGGCCAGCGCTTCGTCGTCCGACTGCTGAGCAGCGGTGAGGGCCTGCGTCCCGGCAGGGACTTTGCCCTGTGCCAGACGCAGCGCCAGTTCCAGCGCAGCTTGTGCGGCCCGGGCGCGCACCAGCGCACGGTCAGGCCGGGAGACGAAAAGCTTCTTGACGCAGGCCACGCCATCCCGGGCAGCGCCCAGATAGACGGTGCCCACAGGGCGCACTTCGTCGCCGCCGGTGGGGCCGGCCAAACCGGTAACGCTCACAGCGATGTCAGCGCCCGAAGCCTTTGCCGCGCCCAGAGCCATCTGTGCCGCCACGGGGGCGGACACGACGTTGTACTTTTCGATGACCGCCGGGTCCACGCCCACGAGCTTTGCCTTGGCCTGCTCCCAGTAGGTGACAAAGCCATAGCCGAACACCTCGCTGGAGCCGGACACGGAGGTCAGGCGCTGTGCAATGAGTCCGCCGGTGCAGCTCTCGGCGGTGGCGATGGTCAGCCCCTTTTCCTTCAGGGTATGGACCACCGTTTCTTCCAGACCAGCCACATCCTCATCATACACCGCATCGCCCAGCAGATCATAGAACTTTTTGGCATACGCGCGGCACATTTTTTCGCCGTCCTCGTCGGAGCGGGCGCGGGCCGTGATACGGATCTCGCACTCGCCGGTCTTGCAGTAGATGGCGGCGGTGGGGTTCGGGTTTTCCAGCAGATCACGCACCTTATACTCAATATCGCTCTCGCCGCCCAGCACACGGAGGGTAACGGAGTGGAGGGTGCAGTTCTGGCGCTCCATCAGCAGAGGGCGGACGCTCTCCGTCCACATGGCCTTCATCTCGTGGGGGACACCGGGCATGAGGACGGCACAGCGGCCGTCCTGTTCGAACCACGCGCCGGGGGCAGTGCCGTGGTTGTTGATGATTTTATGGCCCTTGGTGGGGACCATCGCCTGTTTGCGGTTGTTGGGAGTCGTCTCGCGGCCGGTGCGGGCAAAGTAGCTGGTGATCTTATCCCACTCGGCCTCATCGAAGGCCAGCTCATCCCCGAAGCAGGCGGCAACGGTCTCCTTGGTCAGGTCGTCCGCCGTGGGGCCGAGACCGCCGGTAAAGACCAGCAAGTCGCAGCGGCTCTTGGCCTCGTTGACGAAATCGGCCAGACGGCCATGGTTGTCGCCGATGGTGCTCTCCCGCTGGACCGTGATGCCCAGATCAGCCAGCTCCCGGCTGAGGTACTGGGCGTTGGTGTTGAGGATGTTGCCGAGAAGGAGCTCGGTACCCACACTGATGATCTCTGCTGTCATGGCTCAGCCCTCGAATTCCACGTCGTCGGTGATGCGCAGGCGGATGCGCTCGGTGGCCTCTGCGGCCTCGGCTTCCAGCTCTGCCAGACCGGGCATCCCGGCCTCGGCTTCGAGGATCTCGCTCAGTTCGGGGCGGATCTTCGGGTGCGGCGGGGTGAAGATGGTGCAGCAGTCCTCGTAGGGCAGGATGCTCGTCTCGAAGGTGTTGATGTGGCGGGCCGTCTCGACGATCTCGGTCTTGTCCATGCCGATGAGGGGACGGAGGATGGGCAGGTCCTGGGCGGCGTCGGTACACTGCAGAGCCTTGACGGTCTGGCTGGCCACCTGTGCCAGGCTCTCGCCGGTGACGATGGCTTCACAGCCCTGCTTCCTGGCGATGATGTTGGCAATGCGCATCATGCTGCGGCGCATGAGGACGGTGAAGAGAACATCGGGCGCGTTATCGCGGATATACTCCTGGGGCTTGGTATACGGCACCACAAAGAGGTTGGTGCTGCCGGTATAGGGGGTGATGAGCTGGGCCAGAGCCTTAACTTTCAGTTTTGCGCGTTCAGAAGTATACGGAGGGGACGCAAAATGGATGTGGTCGAGGCCGAGGCCGCGCTTTGCCATCCGGTATGCCGCCACAGGGCTGTCGATGCCGCCGGACAGCATATTGAGGGCGCGGCCGGAGGTGCCCACCGGCAGGCCACCCTCACCCTGTATTTTCGGGCCATGGATATACGCACCGTAATCGCGGATCTCCACGATGACCTTGAACTGAGGGTTCTTGACGTCCACCCGCAGGTAGTTGTGCCTGCCCAGCAGATAGGCACCCAGTTCCCGCATCAGTTCGGGACTGGTCATGGGGAAGGTCTTGTCGGAACGGCGGGCCTCGACCTTGAAGGTCTTGATGCCGTGGAGGCTGTCGCCCAGATAATCCTCGGCGGTCTGGCAGATGGTGTCGAAATCCTTCTCACAGACCACAGCACGGCTGAGGGCCGCGAGGCCGAACACCTTGCTCACCCGCTCAAAGGCGAGGTCCATATCAATATCTTCCTCTTCCGGCTCCATGTAGAAGGTGGACTGGGTGCAGTAGACACGGAACTTGCCCACCGTCTTGAGACGGTAACGCAGGATCTTCATCATCGTCGATTCAAACTGGTTGCGGTTGAGGCCCTTCAGGGACATTTCGCCCTGATAGCCCATAATGACTTCTCTCATCGTTACTCCTTACTTTTTGATTCTCTGCAAATGCTTCATGCCATCCTCAAAGCGCTCGAGGAAGGCGTCCACATCCTCCGGGGTGTTGTCGGCGCAGAAGGACACCCGGATGGCCGTGTCGATGGCCAGCGGGTCGCGGCCCATAGCCGCCAGCGTGTGGCTGGGCTGTCCTCTGCCGCAGGCACTGGCCGACGAGACGTAGATCTGCTTCTCGGACAGCCATGCCAGCATCGTCTCGCTCTTGATGCAGTTCTCGCTGAAATTCAGCACCTCAGGCACAGCGCCCGCCGGGCTGTTGATCTCCACCTCCGGGAACACAGAAAGCCCCGCGCGGAGGCGGTCGTTGAGGGCGCGCACAGCCTTGTCGCGGCTCTTGATGCTGCCGGCCAGGCGGGTGGCCGCGGCGGCAAGGCCCAGCGCATAGGGCAGGTTCTCGGTGCCGGGGCGGAGGCCGCGCTCCTGCTCACCGCCCAGATAGGGCGGCTGGAACGCCTGCACCAGCCGGTCACTCAGGTAGAGCGCACCGACGCCCTTGGGTGCGTGGATCTTGTGGCCGCTGACGGCCATCGTGTCGATGTTGTCCAGCTTGATGGGGACGCGCATCCACGCCTGCACGGCGTCCACATGGACGATGGTGCGGCTGTTGCGGCGCTTGACCTCGGCTGCCAGACGCTCCACGTCGCTGCGGGTGCCTATCTCGTTGTTGACCATCATGCAGGCCACGAGGATGGTGTTCTTGTCCACGGCATCCAGCATCTTGTTGATGTCCAGCGTGCCGTCGGCCTGAGGCTTCACGACAGTGACGTTATAGCCCTGCGCGGCCAGACGTTCCAGCGGGCGCTGGACGCTGGGGTGTTCGAAGCCCGACACCACGATGCCTTTGCCGAAGGTGCGGGTCTGGGCCGCGCCCAGCAGGGCCAGATTATTGCCCTCGCTGCCGCAGGAGGTAAAGTACAGCTCCTTCGACCTGCAGCCCAAAGTGCGGGCCACAGCGGCGCGGGCGGCGTTCAGGGCCTCTTCGCTCCGTGCGCCGGGGGCATAGAGACTGGAGGGGTTGGCCCAGTGCTCCCGCATGGCTTTGTCTATCACGTCTGCCACCTCGGGAGCAACGATGGTGGTGGCGGCGTTATCCAGATAATGCAGTTCCGGATCATGCAGCATAATTTCATTCCTGCCTTTTGTGCATAAAATATCAGGATAAGTATACCACAAAGTTCCGCATAACGCAAAATATTTGCACAGCAAAAAAGGGGCCGCTCCATGCAGGAGCAGTCCCTTTCAGCAGCTTGCGGTTCGCGTTTGGGTTCAGCCGTTCTCGTTTGCCTTCTGCAGCCAGATGCTGCCGATGTCCAGCGCATTGTACAGGCCGTTCTTGGTGGTCTGACGTGCCACGCGGGCCTCACGGGGCTTGGACTCATCGGTAGAGAGCAGCTGCAGATGGACCTTGTCTGCCACATCCACACCGCCCACGGTCTTGGTGGACTGGATCTGCAGATAAAGCACATATGGGTCGGTCATGCAGCCGTAATACAGCTCATTGTCCTTGCGGACGAGGGGCTTGCCTTTATAAGTCAGTTTCGGAGTAAATGGCATCGTGAAAGCCTCCCTATCATACTTGATTCACTTTAGTATATCATATTTATAACAGAAAACGCAAGGGCAGGCCCCCGGAATATGGGAATTTTTCCTCACGGGTTGCACGGGCCGGGGCTGTGCTGTATAATAGGGGCAAAAGTACCCATTCCGCCACAGGAGGACATTATGGCAGATTATCAGGAATATCGCCGCCGCATCCTTCACCGGCGCTGGCGCAGGATGTTCATCACCGCTGCGCTGCTCATCCTACTGGTGCTTCTGGCCGCTGTGGGCGTCCTCTGGAAGCGCCTTCACCGCGAGCCAGCCCCCAATACGGCCCAAGGCCCCACCATTCTGCAGCAGGAGCTGACCGGCAGCGAGTGGAACACCATCAGCTACACCCCGGCCCGACGCCTCAGTGTCCAGACCCTTGACAACGGGATGACCGCGATGGACTTCCGCCTCGCGGCCCAGCCTGCCAGTCCTGCCGTGGAGCGGAGCAGCTTTTCGGACGTGAGTTTTTTGGGCGACAGCCTGACGCAGGGGATGCAGCTGTACGACACCGGCCTGCCCAACGCGCATTTCTGCGCCTATAAGGGCGTCGGCCCCAATGCCGTCGTCAACAACACCACCTGCCGCCGGGCCGACGGCGAAAAGGAAGTCCCGATGGAAGCGCTGGCCTCCCAGCAGCCCCGGGCGCTCTACATCCTGCTGGGTACCAATGTGCTGACCGCGGACAGTGATTATACCAGCTTCCTCACCTATTACCGGCTGATGCTGGACATGATCTCGCAGGCACTGCCCAACACGAAAATTTACGTCCAGTCCATCACCCCGGTCCGGCCTGAAGTGCGCAAAAAGTCCCCCGGCCTCTACAAGGAGCGGATCTGTGAGATAAACGATGCTCTTTCGGCCATCGCGCTGGAAAAGGGCTGCACCTTCCTGAACCTCTGGGAGGCGCTGGCCGACGAGAACGGCGACCTCATCGAGGAATACGCCCAGCCGGACGGCTACCATCTGCTGCCCGCCGGGTACGACGCATGGGTGGATTATCTCTGCACCCACACCTGATAGCGATAGAAAGGCCCTCTCAGCGGCGCTGAGAGGGCCTTTTGCTGTCTCAAGATCAGAACGCGATGCCGGCGTTGTCGTACAGCCAGCGGAGTGCGAACCAGCCAAAGGCCGCAGAACCCTCGTAGAGGATGCTGTCGTCGAACCGCACCTTGGGATGGTGCTGGCCGTAGCAGCAGCCCTGCTCCGGGCCGCCTGCGGCGATGAACATGCTCACAGTAGGCACTTCATGGCTCACGAAGGCGAAATCCTCGCTGCCGCCGCCGGGCTTGCCGCCGGTGAGGGCGGTCATGTCCATAGCGCCCTTCCCCAGCAGCTCGGTCATATAGTCCATCGCATTCTCGGCGAGGGGCTTGTCCACCACCATGCAGGGGCAGTAGTCGGCGAAGGATACCTCTGCGGTGCAGCGGAAGGCCGCCGCCACGCCCTGCGCGATCTCGGTCATGCGGGTGCGAATGAGTTCGCCGGTCTTATTCTCCGGGTCAGTGGTGCGGATGGTACCCCACATCTGGGCCACATCCGGGATGACATTGGATGCCGCACCGGCCTCGAAGCGGCCGGTGGTCAGCACACCGACGTCACCGGGCTTCAGCTCCCGGCTGTTGATCTCCTGCAGGGCGATGTGGATGTGGGCCGCAGCCGTGATGGGGTCGATGCAGTTTTCCGGGGTAGAGCCGTGACCGCCCTTGCCCTTGACCACGATATGGTACTGCTCACAGCTGGCCATCGTGATGCCGCCGCCCGGCACCAGCACTGTACCTACAGGCAGCGGCATTCCGGCCAGCACATGGAACATCACAGCGGCGTCCACATGAGGGTCTTCCAGCAGGCCGCCCGCGATCATATCCGGGGAGCCCTGGAAAATTTCTTCGGCAGGCTGGAATTCCAGCTTGACCGTACCTTCCAGCTCGTCCTCGTGAGCCTTGAGCAGCTTTGCTGCGCCCAGCAGCATGGCCGTATGCATATCGTGACCGCAGCCATGCATCTTGCCGGGGACTTCCGAGCTGAACTCTTCACCCGAATCCTCGGGGATGGGCAGGGCGTCCATATCGGCACGCAGCAGGATGGTCTTGCCGGGCTTTTTGCCGCCTGCCAGCGCAATGACACCAGCCTTGCCGCAGTCCTTCGGCTCATAGCCCATTTCCGTCAGCGCCTTCTTGACCAGCTCCTTCGTGTGGGGCAGATCGAAGCCTACCTCCGGGTGGCGGTGGAGCGTCCGACGCCACTGCTGCAGCTGCGGCTCCAGTGCGTGGGCTTCCTTCAAAAGCTCTTCCGATGTGATATTCATACTCATCCGCTCCTTTGTTTTTGATTCAGCAAAAGCTCTCCCGAGGGAGAGCTTTTTGCTGTGTTATGTTCAGCCCTCGGTGTGGCTTCCTTCGGGGTGGTACTTGGCACAGGTACACTTTTTCCACTTCAGGCCGCTGCCGCAGGGGCAGGGGTCGTTGCGGCCGATCTTGATGACGCGGACAGGCTGGCCCTTGGGTGCGCCCTTTGCGCCGGGTGCGCCGTTGCCAGGCACATAGCCCTCGCCGGTGGGCTTTGCCACCTGCTCACGCTTGGGGGCTGCGCCCGCCTCGCGCACCTCGATGGTCAGCAGCATCTTGACGCTGGACTCCCGGATGGAATCCACCATCTGGTCGAACATATCGAAGCCCTCGATGCGGTACTCGACGACGGGGTCCTTCTGGCCGTAGCCGCGCAGAACGATGCCCTGACGCAGCTGGTCCATGTTATCAATATGGTCCATCCACTGGCGGTCTACACACTTGAGCAGGCAAATACGCTCCAGCTCACGCATCAGGGGTGCGCCGTAGCGCTGCTCCTTGTCGTTCAGGACGTCCATGCCGCGCTGATACAGCATATCCGCGATGCTCTCCTGCGAGATGCTGTCGTAGTCAGCGACAGTGTAGTGGAAGTCGGCGTCGGTGGTCAGCCAGCCCAGATAGTGGCGGCGGAGTGCGCCGAAGTCCCACTCGTCCTTCACATCCCCTGCGAGGAACTGCTTGCAGCTGGACTCGATGTTCTCCTTCAGCATATTGTGCATCTCGGCGCTGATGTCCTCACCGTCCAGGACCTTGTGGCGCTGACCATAGATGATCTCGCGCTGCTGGTTCATGACGTCGTCGTATTTCAGGACGTTCTTGCGGATCTCGAAGTTGCGGCCCTCGAGCTTCTTCTGGGCAGACTCGATGGTGCTGGTGATCATCCGGTTCTCGATGGGGGTGTCCTCGTCGATGCCCAGAGTACCCATCAGGCTCTGCACGCGGTCACCGCCGAACAGCCGCATCAAATCATCCTCGAGGCTCAGATAGAAGCGGGATGCACCGGGGTCGCCCTGACGGCCTGCACGGCCGCGCAGCTGGTTGTCGATACGGCGGCTCTCGTGGCGCTCAGTGCCGATGATGAACAGACCACCAGCAGCGCGCACCTCTTCAGCCTCCGCTTCGGTCAAGGGCTTGTACTGAGCATACAGCTCATCGAACCGCTTGCGGACTGCCAGAATGTTGGCGTCGGCAGTCTCACCATGGCCGTCGGCCTCGATGAGCAGCAGCTCCACAGCTGCAGGCAGAGCCTCCTCGGGCTTTTCAGGGTTCAGCAGCTTCTCGCAGAAGTGCTCTTTGCGCATCTGGGCCTTTGCCATATACTCTGCGTTGCCGCCCAGCATAATATCAGTACCACGGCCAGCCATGTTGGTGGCGATGGTGATCGCGCCCTTCTTACCGGCCTGTGCGACGATTTCTGCCTCACGCTCGTGGTTCTTGGCGTTCAGCACGTTGAAGTCGCGGGTGTACTTCTGCAGCATCTTGGCGAGAGTCTCGCTCTTCTCGACGCTGACAGTACCCACCAGGACCGGCTGGCCGTTCTTGTGGCACTCCATGACCTGCTGGATGACGGCATTGTATTTGCCGTTGATGGTCTTGTAGATGGCATCCGGGTAATCCTTGCGGATGACAGGGCGGTTGGTGGGGACGGTGACGATGTTCAGACCGTAGATCTCGGTAAATTCGGTAGCCTCCGTCTTTGCCGTACCGGTCATACCGGACAGCTTCTTATACATACGGAAGTAGTTCTGGAAGGTGATGGTGGCCAGCGTCTTGCTCTCGGCGGCGATCTTCACGCCCTCCTTGGCCTCGATGGCCTGATGGAGGCCCTCGTTGTAACGGCGGCCGATCATCAGGCGACCGGTAAACTCATCGACGATGAGCACTTCGCCGTCCTTCACGACGTAATCAATGTCGCGCTGCATCACACCGTAGGCTTTGATGGCCTGGTCGATGTGGTGGGCGAGGGTCATATTCTCTGCGGCAGCGAGGTTCTCGATCTTGAAATATTCCTCGGCCTTTTTGATGCCCTTAGCCGTCAGGGTGCAGGTCTTGTGCTTTTCGTCCACGATGTAATCGCCGTCAGCCTGCTCATCGGTCTCCACCTTGTCTTCCAGCTCGACCACAACGCTCTTGCGCAGAGTGCGGACGAAGCGGTCTACCTGGGTATACAGGCTGGAAGAGTCCTCTCCGCGGCCGGAGATGATAAGCGGCGTACGGGCCTCGTCGATGAGGATGGAGTCTACCTCATCGACGATGGCGTAGGCATGGCCGCGCTGCACCATGTTGTCTTTATAAGTCACCATGTTGTCGCGCAGATAATCGAAGCCAAACTCGTTGTTGGTGCCGTAGGTGATGTCGGCGTTGTAAGCCTCCCGGCGGGCATCGCCATCCATGCCCTGCACGATCAGGCCCACCGACAGGCCCAGCCAACGGTAAAGCTTGCCCATCCACTCGCTGTCGCGCTTGGCAAGGTAATCGTTGACGGTAACGATGTGGACGCCCTCCCCGGTCAATGCATTCAGATAGGCAGGCAGCGTTGCCACAAGGGTCTTGCCTTCACCGGTCTGCATCTCGGCGATGTCGCCCCGGTGCAGGGCGATGCCGCCGGTGACCTGCACCGGGAAATGCTTCATACCCAGCACACGCCATGCGGCCTCGCGGCAGACAGCGAAGGCATCGGGCAGAATATCATCCAGCGTTTTGCCGTCGGCCAGCTTCTGCTTCAGTGCAGGAGTCTGGGCCTGCAGCTCGGCATCAGACATCGCCTGATACTTGCCTTCCAGAGCCAGCACCTGTTTGGTGAGGGGGTTGATCTTTTTCAGTTCCCGGTCAGAGAAGCTGCCAAAGAGTTTTTCAGCTAAGGACATTGGTCACACCTCATGATTCTTCAAAATAGCAAACGTCCGGGCCATTTGATTGCCCCAAAACGAATATTCACACATAAATATATGATACACCAAAAGCCCCATCCCGTCAAACCAGATGGTGAATTTTAGCCGGTTATTGAATGAATTTTCTGTAAATTCCTTCGACCTTTCCCACCATGGTCCGGTATCATCCTTTTTCGATGTAATAGCAGACGAGGTCTGTCGCGCCGCGCGTTGCATGGCGCATGGCTTTGTGCTCGACGCCCTCGTATTGGAAGCCCACTGCTTTCAGCAGTTTCCCCGAGGCGAGATTGTATGCATAGTGTCCTCCGGTAAACATCTCAGCGTTAGTTTTTTCGAAATAGGTCTGCATGACGGCCTGCAGCGCCTCCCGCGCGTAGCCCCTTCTCCGGGCGTCCGGTGCGATTTCGATACCAAACTCCCACCCCGGCACAGCCCGCTCTGCGTCCATCATGGACATCATCCCGATGACCCGTCCCGTCTCTCTGCACACAATGCTGTAGCGCGTCTGAGCTGCAAATTTCTGCATCAAACGCTCATACTCCTCATCCATCTCCTCAAAGGCATGGTAGCCGCCGCAATCCAGCGTCGTCTGCTCGTCAGACAAAATCGCAAAAACGTCCTCTGCGTCTCCGATGGCAAACTGGCGCAGCAGCAAGCGCTGCGTCTCGATTTTTAATAATTCCATTTTTACCACTTTCTTTTCTCGGATACAAGAAAACCGCCCTGAGAATTCTCAGAGCGGCATATTCAAGTCGGCGACTACCTATTTTCACAAGCCGTTTCCAGCTAACTATCTTGGGCACGAGTGAGCTTAACTGCTGTGTTCGGAATGGGAACAGGTGGAACCTCACCGTCATCGTCACCGACCATATGACTGACACAGTATATCACATTTCTGTGTATCTGTCCAGTATTTCTTGAAGGACGTGCCTTCAAAACTGAATAATCACTGCTTACATTTTTTCGTTGACTCT
>OGFY01002231.1_pt1 | contig 11876 bp, 9 predicted proteins | sample 1570951 | NCBI WGS metagenome assembly OGFY01 (sample SAMEA2581942, study PRJEB24529) | metagenome | biome: Human gut stool | place: China | collected 2011
CCTTGCTCAATGAGATGTAAAAGATGCATCTGCAGGAAATAAAAAAGTCCGGTCGAAATCACATCGCCCGGACCCCTCTAAACAGCTTCTCACGAATCTGTTCCACGAAAATATACTATAGTTATAAAGAATTTCTATCCTTCTTCCGGCCAGAGTTCTCCAGCAACCATTTCAGCCATTTTCAATGTATGCCACTGTTTTTCTTCGGCAGCTTCATAAGATTCCGAAGGCAACACTTCGGCATTGGGTATGCACAGCGAGAAACGGTGCGAAGGAATATAACGTATGATCTGGTCGATCTTGGCTCTCAACTCTTCCAGCTCTTCCTCCACGGGATAATGGGAAAGTACGAAGCCAAACACAGATTGCTTCTCGCGGATGAACCACAACAAACGGTTCTTGCCGCAACATTCCGAATCGTAATCGAGGAAAAAAGCATGAATCCCCTGTAGCGAGAAAAGCATCTCGGTAGGTGAATGAAAAGCAATGAAAAGATCGGCGGGAAGATTCTCCAATGCCATGTTGTTGACACGGATCGCGTTATCCGTCACCGTACGCGTTGCATCATCGAGTTGCAGATAACGGCATCCCGATCTGTACAGTTCCATAATCAGTTTCTGATACGTCTGTGCAAGGTCTACCAACAGTATCTCACGGTCGGGATAGACCGAATCGAGTTCGGTCCGGTTTGCGTCTTTCATTAATTCTGCCAGCAGGCGCGAAGGCGCAGGAAGCACTTGCTTAGCTATTACATCTCCACCGGTCACCCCGGTAAGAAAGACAAAATCATCGAGCACAGGATGGTGATGTACATCGATCCGACCGGTCAGTTCGACAGAGGTCTTTCTGTCATCCCGGAACCGGATACCATCCAATCCGCACATAAAGTCGAGCGGCCACGCATCACTGCGGAAACGGCCGGCAGTGACCACCTTCAACCCTTCTGCCTTCAGTCTGTCTACCAGATTCCGTATCTCGGCATCTTCGACAGCACGCAAGGTCAGCAGGCTGATTTGTTCGTTTCGATATTGCTCACGGGCTTCTCTCAATGCAGCGGGCAAAAGAAAAGTACCGGCAACGTCTACTTTGAACGGAGGAACTCCGTTTTCCATACGTTCTACGTTTTTAATATTGATTGTTACTATCGTGCTTCGCTCCTAACCCACGAGGAACCAAGACTTATCAGCGAGAGTGGCAGGTCTTCTGACTTAGCTTCCATCCCGAACGCCTTCCCGACTACACGAGTCAGTGGCCAAAGAGTATCCTGTCGGAATGTTTATAATAAAGCTTCACAGCAGCGGGACTGTCCGGGATTTACACCCGATTCCCTTTTAATCGCCCAAAGCAGGAAAGCTTCGGCGAACCAATCTGCCGACAAATATAAAAACAATAAATCAGATATTTGTGTTCAACATGATACTTTTTTCAATCAGAGCCTCCGTCCGGGCAAAATAAAGGCTCTGTCCGGTCGGAACAGAGCCTTCATCTCGACCGAACAGAAGCTCGGTTTCCATTCAAATGTAACGGGGTTAATAGCTGATCTTTATTCCGGCGAAATAGCTTCGCGGAGCAGCCGGACCATAAATATATCCGGAGTCACGCTCCACTCCCTGGTCGAAATCGTTCTGATAAGCATTGAACACATTCTGCACACCTGCACTCAATTGCAGGTCCACCGATTTATAAAGTTTGAAATCATAGGCCACCTTGACTCCCATATCGAAGAAATCGCGCGTATTCACCGCCACATCCTTGTCAATATAACCGGCCATGTGCTGCACCAGCATCGATCCGGTGTACGTGCCCGACAGGGATAATGACAGAGGCTTGATCGGCATATACGTTGCCGTAAAGTACCCATAGGTATTCGGCGTACGGAAAATCTTCTTCTCGGCCGGTGCCGTTTCGCTCCACTTTTCCGGTTCGTCATAACGGCTCTGTTGCAACGTGACTCCTGCCTGTAACTGGAACAAAGAGAGATAAGCCATTTTTCCCTCCAATGTAAGTCCCATTACCCGAGCGCCCGGTGCGTTACGGCGCTCTTTGATAAGAATGCCGTCCCGCTCTCCAATGTTCTCGAGTACAAATACATCCGACAGTCTGGTATAAAAACCTTCAACCAGGAAGTTTACCTGAAAAGCACCGAAACGATGATACATATCGGCTGAAGCGCTGAAACTCTGAGATTTTTCCTCTTTCAGATTCTTGGCACGCTCAATCATCGACACCGTTCCGCCTACATTCTCAATATGCAGGTCTTCGTCGAAAGCCTGCGGGGCACGGAAGCCCGACGAATAACTCAGGCGAAGATTAATGTCCTCGGAAGGATTGAAACGGAGATTGGCACGAGGGCTAAAGATAACATGGTTGATCAGATTGTGCTTATCCAGACGTCCGCCCAACAGAATGCTCCATTTCTCGTTTTTCCATTCATTCTGCAAAAAAGCACTACCAATATTTACCGTCTGCTTCGTATAACGGTTGTATCCCCACATATCGTCCTTCAGGTTATCCCGGTTATACTCCAATCCCGCAGTCAGGTCGGCAGGCATGAAAAGGCATTTACCGAAACTGTACACATATTGAGAACCGCCGATAAATGTCAGGTCCGTTGTCTTTCCATAGGCGTTCTGGTCTTTTTTGCTGCCATAATAACTGTTTCTCCTTATGATTTTTGTTTCAGAACTTACTTGCTGATCACAGCGAGGATATCGCTTGCGCTGAGAATCTTGTATTCCTTGTCATCATATTTGACTTCGGTTCCCCCGTATTTGCTGGTGAGAACGATATCGCCGACCTTGACGTCGAAGGGGATCTTGTTGCCTTTGTCGTCAAGCTTGCCTGTTCCGAGGGCGACGACAACGGCTTCCAGCGGTTTCTCCTTGGCTGAATCCGGAATTACGATTCCGCCCTTGATCTGTTCCGCTTCCTGTTTCTGCTCAACGAGAACTCTGTCTCCGAGAGGCTGAATGTTGATCTTGCTCATTGCTGGATCTTCTCCTTTTTGTTAGTATGAAATTTATTAGGGTTTATAACTCAAATAAAACCATTTCCCCAATGTTCTGTTCCATCGGGGAAACGGTCCGGACTTACTTTTTTATTTATCGTCGTCCACGATTTCAGCGTCCACCACGCGGCCTTTCGCCTTGCGGGGACCGTCGGAAGGCTCTTCTTCGGCAGGGGCGCCCGGCATGGGGCCGGCTGCCCCGGCGGACTGCTGGGCGGCTTCCGCCGCCTTGTACAGGGCTTCCAGACGGGATTCCAGGTCTTCCTTGCCAGCCTTGATCGCCGTGACGTCCTTCTTGGAGACGGCTTCCTTGAGACGCGTTACCTTGTCTTCTATTTCACGCTTGAGGTCTGCGGGCAGCTTGTCCCCCATATCCTTAAGCTGGCGCTCCACGGAGAAGCAGAGGGAGTCAGCCTGGTTAATGGTGTCAATTTCCTCAGCGCGTTTCTTGTCTTCTTCCGCGTGGGCTTCCGCATCGCGCTTGGCGCGCTCAATTTCATCCTTGGAAAGGCCGCTGGAGCCCTGGATGGAAATTTTCTGCTCCTTGCCGGTGCCCTTGTCCTTGGCGGATACATGCAGAATGCCGTTGGCGTCAATGTCAAAGGTCACTTCAATCTGCGGCACGCCGCGCGGAGCGGGGGAAATGCCGTCCAGCTTGAAGTTGCCGAGGAGCTTGTTATCCTCAAACATCTTGCGTTCGCCCTGGCAAATGCGGATATCCACGGCGGGCTGGTTGTCAGCGGCGGTGGAGAACACCTGGCTCTTGCGCACCGGCATGGTCGTGTTGCGTTCGATCATCGGAGTGGCGATGCCGCCCATCGTTTCAATGGACAAGGTCAGAGGAGTCACGTCCAGCAGAAGCACGTCATTCACGTCCCCCTGAAGCACGCCGCCCTGAATAGCGGCGCCCAGGGCCACCACTTCATCCGGGTTCACGCCCTTGTGGGGTTCCTTGCCGGCCAGCGTATGGGCCATTTCCTGCACGGCGGGCATGCGGGTCATGCCGCCCACCAGCACCAGCTCGTCAATGTCCCCGGTTTTCAACCCGGACGCGGCAATGCAGTCCAGCACAGGCTTGCGGGTGCGGTCCAGCAGGTCTTCCGTGAGCTGTTCCAGCTTGGGACGGCTCAGCGTCAGTTGGATATGCTTGGGGCCGGAAGCGTCCGCCGTGATGAACGGCAGGCTGATGTCATAGCTCTGGGTGGAGGAAAGGGCGATCTTGGCCTTTTCCGCTTCTTCCTTGATGCGCTGAATGGCGTCAGGCTGGTTGGAAAGATCCATGCCGGAGTCTTTCTTGAACTCGCCTATAATCCAGTTGATGATTGCGTTGTCCCAGTCATCGCCGCCCAAGTGGGTGTCGCCGTCGGAAGCCTTCACCTCAAACACTCCGTCGCCGATTTCCAGCACGGAAATATCAAAGGTGCCGCCGCCGAGGTCATATACGGCAATGTTTTCATTGGACTTTTTGTCCAAGCCGTAGGCCAGGGCCGCCGCCGTCGGTTCATTGATAATGCGGCGCACTTTAAGGCCTGCGATTTCACCGGCGGCCTTGGTCGCGTTGCGCTGGGCGTCATTGAAATAGGCGGGGACGGTAATCACGGCTTCCGTAATCGTTTCGCCAAGTTTGGATTCCGCATCGGCTTTCAGCTTGGCCAGCACCATGGAAGCGATTTCCTGGGGGGAAAAGGTCTTCTTTTCACCGCCCACATCCACGCGGATGTAGGCATCTCCGTTGGGAGCCTCCACAATTTCGTACGGCACCTTTTTATCTTCTTCCGTCAGTTCACTGTACTTACGGCCGATGAGGCGCTTGGAGGAAAACACGGTGTTTTTCGGGTTGGTTACCGCCTGACGTTTGGCGGCCTGCCCCACGAGGCGTTCACCGCTTTTGGTGAAAGCAACAATGGAGGGAGTGGTGCGCGCACCTTCGCTGTTTTCAAGTACGGTACCCTGACCGCCTTCCATCACAGCCATGCACGAATTGGTCGTGCCAAGGTCGATTCCTAATATTTTAGCCATATCGTTATTTTAGATTGTTTTGAATGGATTTCGTTGAGATTTGATTTCCTCATGACCTGAAGCATCATGCAGGCAAACTCATATTCTTGCCTCTTTTGTTGCAAATGGCATGCCAATCTGGCAAGGCATACTGAAAAATAAACATAAATGTCATATTATAATCATATTACGCTATTTTTCCTTTCATTCCTCTATTTTCCCGACAAAGAAAAACGGGACATAATGTCACACCAGAAAAGAGACAAAATGTCACACAAAGTCATTTTGTCCCACTTCCGGGGGGAACCGGATAAAGGCCGTTCCGTCATGAATCCCCCGTGCCGGGAGAAGTTTCTGCGTCCTCCATGGTTCCGCATTTGCCATATGCCAGGCGCTTCATAAAATCCTTGTAAAGCACCGTTTCCATACGGCCGTCGCCATATTCCAGCACTGCGCTCATGGTTTCCACCCAGTCCCCGCAATTCAGATACCTCACCTTTCCCACCATGGTATCCGCCGGATGATGCACATGCCCGGCGATGATGCCGTCACACTGCCTCTTTACCGCCAGGCGTTGAAGCTGTTCCTCATATTTTCCGATAAAATTGACGGCGGATTTCACGCGGCCCTTGATGGCGCGGGAAACGGAATAATATTCCCTGCCCCGCCAGGCGCGGTATTTGTTGTAAAACCGGTTGACCATCAGCAAAACGTCATAACCCAGAGAGCCGAGCATCGCCAGCCACCGGTGATTGGTGGAAATGGCGTCAAAACCGTCCCCATGCACGCACAGGTAGCGTCTTCCACCCGCAGCCTGGTGCACGTACTCCCTGGCAATTTCCAAACCGCCCAGATGAAAAGGCAGGAATTTTTCCAGAATATCATCGTGGTTTCCGCACAGGTACAGGACTTCCACATCCTCCTGTTCCATCTTTTTCAACAAGGTGCGGACAAAGCGCGTATGCCTCCGCCGCCAGCGGCTGCCGCGGGACAAAGCCCAGGCATCCACAATATCCCCCACCAGCACAATTTTTCCAGCCCGGACATGTTTCAGAAACTTCCGGCATTCGTCCGCCTTGCAGTCTTTCGTTCCCAGATGAAGGTCCGACAAAAAAACCGTGCGGCATTCCAGCACGGCATCCCGCGGGGGGCGGGCGCAGCCGGTCCCGTTTTCCTCCCGGGCCACGGAAGCCAGCAGTTCTTCAAACCTGTCATGGATGGAATCCCAAGTTCTGGAATTCACCGTCCTGCGGGCCTGTTTCCCAAGCCTCCGGATCATCTCCCCGTCTTCCAGCAGACGGCGCATGGCGGAATAAAACCCCTCTTCATCCCCTTTCTCCGCCTGAAGGCCGTTGATGCCGTCCAGCACCACATCCGCGGAAGCGGCATACCGGTAGCTGACCGTAGCCAAACCGCTGGCCATGCCTTCCAGCAAAACGTTCCCGAAAGTTTCCGTCTCACTGGCGAACAGCAAAACGTCCATGGCGGCATAATGGCGCGCCAAGTCTTCCCCACGGCGCATTCCGCAAAAAACGGCATCAGGAAACTCACTGCGCAGGCTGTTCATCATGGGGCCGTCCCCTACCACCACCATTTTCATGCCGCAATCCGGAAACTCCCTCTGCAAGCGCGTGTACAGCCCCAGGGCCGTCACCAGTCTCTTTTCCCGCGCCAGACGCCCCACGACGCCAAATACCACTTCATCCCGCCAGACGCCCCATGACTGGCGCAGGGAAGCATCCCTCCTGGCGGGATCAAACAGGACGGCATCCACTCCGCGCCCCATGACGGAAAGGCGTTCAAACCCCATCCCCTCCAGCGTACGGCGCATTTCCTCCGTGGGAACCACTGTCATCCCTGCCCTGTTGTGGAGTTTGCGCAGGTAATTCACGGCGGCCGTTTCCAGTCTGGAGAAATGGTAATCCTTCATATACTGGTGGAAATTGGTATGGAATCCCATCACCACGGGAACCTCCAGCGTACGGGCGGCCTTCACGGCAGACGCTCCCATGGGGCTTTCCGTAGCCACGTATACCACATCCGGCCTTTTTTTCATCCATCTGGCGCGGAACCTGTCTGCAGAAGGCAGCCCTATCTTCACCTCATGGTACATGGGGAGGGGAAGGGACGGCATAGCCGTCTCCCCAGGGTCGAAAGAGCCGTTCCGTTCAGAAGCCCTCATCACATGCACCAGATGCCCGCGCATCCGGAGGCCGCCGACCAGACGCCCCAGCGTCAGGGCCACTCCATTTATATCAGGTTCATACGTATCCGTTACCACATCAATTCTCATGTACCGGTACCATGAGCGGAATGGCTTCCTCAAACAAGATGCGGCCGGAAACGAAACCGTCACAAACATCCGGTTATGCTCGCAGCCCCGGCAAAATCAACAGCCGCTCCGGAGCAATTCCGCCACGGCCTTCCCGTTTTTCCCGTACGGGTACGTATCATGAGCCCTCTTTTTTTATCAGGACATCTTCCAAAACTGCGTATTACTGCAAAAAAAGAAACAGCCCATTGAATATCAAACGCTCTCAATCCATGCGCGTTCATCTGCGCATTTCAAATCCGCAGTCAATCAAATTTTTTGAGAAAAAAGGACTTTCATCGTATAGAGAAAGAAAAAAATCACAACGCATCCTGAAAGAAACAATCCCCAATATTGATTTTATCCATTGATAATAAAATCAATAAGGAAGCACCAGTTCCTTTTTTCGCTGACATGCGGATTTGAAATCCGCCACAATGCATGCATATGGGATACACAAAACGGAAATGAATGAATATTCAGAAAGACTTTTAATAAAAATAATAACAATTTCCATGTAAAAAAACGGAAGAATGAGGCGGGACAACAGACGCGCCTTTCCGCCTTTTTCACTTCAGGAAAACAGGATGCATATTTTTAATATGCTGATAACAAAAAGGTTAACCAACATTTTTCAACCTATTTTAAACACTGCGGATTAGGAATCCGACGTCAATATCAGTTTTTCATACCAAATGCATTTCTCCAAAATCATCCATCATTTTCCCGGACACAACCCTCAACAAAATAAATTTGTTGGAACAAAATATAAACTATTGATTGTAATATACTTGCTTTTCATAAAAACATCTTTGAACACTTCATTCGGATTCCTAATCCGCTATTGAAGCACCACTTCCATCCCTCCCTATCTATTCCATGAAATTAACCAATTGCTATCGCTACATGGCTGTGCTTTATACAGCTTCCTGCGGCGCCGCCTCGCCTCTTTACGGCCCCCTGGAAACAGGTTTGCAGGAATCCCAGCTTCTGAATTCCCTGAAAACCTGCAAATCCCTGGAAGGGCCGGAAACAGACGCCTACCTGAGCCGTACAGGGCTGAACGGAGCCTACAAGACGAAAAAACCTATTGGAGGCCTTTTCTTCTCCCTGCATTTCGAGTACGGAAAGGATGGAGGTCTGAAAGCCGTTTCCTTTTACTCCACCACCAAAGCGGGTAAAGAGGAATACGATACGCGCCTGAAATCCCTGTACAAGCGCATGCTGAACGGCCTGACGGGACTTTACGGCCCCCCCATGAACCTGCCGGACTGGATTGAGAAGGAATCTCTGCCAGCAGAGCGCGTTTTGTACATGCACATGTGGCGCCTCCAGCCGGGCTGCTTTCTGATGGCCGGGCTGGCCAATATGGGCGCTTCCGGCTACATTCCCGTTTTCCGAATATCCCCGCCTTCCGGCATGCCTCCCAAATCCAGGAAAGACAGGAACAAACTTAAATCCGAATGGGCGGCTATTCCCGAATTTTACGAATTCATCAAAGCGGAACGCTTCCTGGCCAATGCGGTATTCGCCATGTCCCATAAAAAATACCCGGACGCGCTGCAGCTCTTCCAAAAAGCGGCGGATCTGGGCAGCCCCAACGGATACTGGGGACTGGCCCACCTGTACAGGCTGGGACCCGACGGAGTGGAAAAAAACATGCGCCTGGCGGATGAATACACCAGAAAATCCGCCCTGTCGGGATTTGCGAGGGCTGCCATGAAATTCGGAAAAACGTGGGACCAATTCTGCAAGAGCCAGGACTTCACGGAAGCGGAAGCCAGGGAATGGCAAAACAGGAATCTTCGCGCCGCCAGAGCCGGCTACGCCTCCGAGCAATACAACATGGGAATCATCTGCCTGTACGGATTCGGCGTGGAAAAAAACCTGGAAACTGCCCGGGAATGGCTGGAAAAGGCAGCCTCCCAGGACCATGCACAGGCCAAAGCGGCATTAAAAGCATTGCCCGATGCCGGGACAGGTAAAGACACTCCCTCCTGAACCATCTCCCAACAACCAGTTCCCCATATCAAGCCGGCTGCGCTTTCCCCCGGAAGCGCACAGAGCCGCTCCGGCACCCCTATGAAACACCGGACCGGCAGGGAAGCGGGTTCCACCGCTGCCACAAAACGCCAATCATGCAGCACCAGGAATCAGCAGATGCGGGGAAGCTGCATTCCTGAAGGCATCGTCAACACCCGCTCCACTCCAAGAAGTCCCGTCATCAGCAGGGGCGCCGTCCCCAATTCCTCCACCCGGCCTATGACGCAGGCTCCGGCAGATACGCCGCAGCCGCGCATCAGGTTCAGGGCCTCTTCCTCATGCTCCCGTGGAAGAACAGCCAGATAACGTCCCTCACAGGCCACTTGAAGAGGGTCCAGCCCCAACAGCCCGCACGCCGCCCTGACATCCTCACGCACGGGAATGGACATTTCATTCAGCTTCACTGTCAGGCCGGCAGATTCCGCAATCTCCGAAAGAGTGGCGGTCAACCCGCCGCGGGTCACGTCACGCAGGCAATGCACGGGAATGCCGGCACGAATGACGGCGGCCACGGATTCATGCAACGGAGCGGAATCACTTTCCAGGCCGTCTCCGAAAGACAGCCCGGCGCGCAGGCTCATAATCGTCATGCCGTGCCTCCCCAAATCCCCGCTGAGCAGCACGGAATCCCCCGGACGAACGGAAGAAGGGCTGATCTCCAACCCATGGCGCACGATGCCAACCCCGGCAGTATTAATGTAAATGCCGTCCCCCTTTCCGCGCTCCACCACTTTTGTATCCCCCGTCACAATACGGACGCCCGCCGCACGGGCCGCGGCAGCCATATCTTGTGCCACGCGGGCCAGGACTTCCAGCGGAAGCCCTTCTTCCAGAATAAAGCCCGCCGTCAAATACAACGGCTCCGCGCCGCTCATGGCGAGATCATTCACCGTTCCGTGCACCGCCAGTGAACCGATGGAGCCGCCGGGAAACTCCAAAGGCTGCACCACAAAGCTGTCCGTCGTCATCGCCAGCCTCCCCGGAGGAATCTCCAATACGGCGGCGTCATTCTGCACGCCTCCGGAAGGGCACCCGAAGGCGCTCAGAAACACGGAACGGATCAGCTCATTCATCAAGCGGCCTCCGCCGCCATGAGCCATCTGGATACGGTCGGAAACAGGCTCCGGAACAGGACACTCAAACATGGCATCAACTTCTTTTATAATGATAATAAGCGGCGCAAGCCCCTTCCCCGGACACCATGGGAGCCCCCAGCGGGGCCAGCGGCGTGCAGGACGATCCGAAAAAAGGGCATTCTCCAGGACGAATCAGCCCCCTCAGCACCTGCCCGGCCAGGCATCCGGAAGCTTCATCTGCTCCCGGCCTCCCCTTTCCGCATTCAAAACGCAGAACGGCATCCATGTCATTCCACTCACGGCGCAGCCTCATGCCGCCGCCGGGAATCATCCCCAGACCGCGCCAACGGCGGTCTTCCGGCTCAAAAACTTCATTCATTCTTTCCTGTGCCGCCGTGTTCCCACCGGGTTTCACATAACGTCCGTACGCATTCCGCACTGCATATTCCCCGGCTTCCAGCTGGCGGACGCACATCAAAATGCCGCGGAGCAGGTCCGGAGCCTCAAACCCCGTCACCACCATGGGCGTCCGGTAACGGGCGGCCAAACGCACGTAATCCATTTCCCCCGTGACGGCGCAGACATGGCCGGGAGCCAAAAAAGCGTCCGGCCTTCCCTCATCCTGGTCCATCAGCCATTCCAGAGCCGGGGGGACCAGCACATGGGCGCAGAGAACGGAAAAATTGGCATACCCCAGCATGCGGGCCTGCTGCAGGGCAAGAGCCGTAGCCGGGGCCGTCGTCTCAAAACCTACGGCGAAAAACACCACTTCCGTATCCGGATGGCTTCCGGCATAAGCGACCGCTTCCAGCGGAGAATACATCAAAAACACGTTCCCTCCCCCGGCCTTGGCGGAAAACAAATCCCCGCGGGAGCCCGGCACCCGCATCATATCCCCGTAGCTGCACAAAACCACGCCGGGCCTCAGGCTTAATTCCACGGCCTGGTCAATCAACTCCACCGCCGTAACGCAGACCGGACAGCCGGGGCCATGAATCAGGCGCAGGCCGGGAGGCAGCAACTCCTCCAGCCCCAGAGAAGCAATCGCATGCGTCTGGCCTCCGCATACCTCCATTACCGCCCACGGACGCGTCACAGCGTGGCGCAATTCTTCAATCAGCTGCCGGACTTCCTCCTGCATAAATCATTAATTGAATTCGGAAAACGCCCCTCCCTACAGCGGATCCGTATTTTCCACAATTTCTCTCATTTCCCTGCGGGTTTGAAGAGCGGTCTCCTCGTCCAGCACGCTCAGGGCCATGCCCACGTGAACGATGACGTAATCCCCCGGCACGGCTTCCGGCACACAGGCCAGGTTCACTTCACGGGTCACGCCGCCAAAATCCACCACCCCCAATCTGAACAAAGGGTCCGTCTCATTGACGCTCACAATCTTTCCGGGAACGGCCAAACACATATTCTTTCCTTTCCATTGGCGTAC
>OGFY01002239.1_pt1 | contig 11828 bp, 12 predicted proteins | sample 1570951 | NCBI WGS metagenome assembly OGFY01 (sample SAMEA2581942, study PRJEB24529) | metagenome | biome: Human gut stool | place: China | collected 2011
AAGAACCTCTGCAGTTAACAGGATCATCTCAAGCAGGTTATCCAGTCCTTCACCTGTATGTGCGGAAACCGGACAGAAGATCGTTGATCCGCCCCAGTCCTCAGGGATCAGTTCATATTCTGTAAGCTCCTGCTTTACACGCTCGATATTTGCACTTGGTTTATCGATCTTATTGATCGCAACGATGATCTCGATACCGGCTGCCTTTGCATGGTTAATAGCCTCTATCGTCTGTGGCATAACACCATCATCTGCTGCTACAACAAGGATTGCAATATCTGTTGACTGGGCACCACGCATACGCATAGCTGTGAACGCCTCATGTCCAGGTGTATCTAAGAATGTGATCGTCTGTCCGTTGATCTCTACTACAGATGCACCAATCGCCTGTGTGATACCACCGGCCTCGGCTGATGTTACATTTGTCTTACGGATCGCATCAAGAAGAGATGTTTTACCATGGTCAACGTGACCCATAACGCAGACAACAGGTGGTCTGGAAACCATATCCTTCTCGTCTTCTTCATCCTCTTTTAAGAGCTCCTCGATCACATCAACTTTTTCTTCCTCTTCAGCAATACAATTATATTCCAACGCGATCTCTGCTGCTGCTTCAAAGTCTAACTCAGAGTTCACGTTATACATCTTACCTGCAAGGAAGAGCTTCTTGATCAACGCATTTACAGGCTCTTTGATAATGTCTGCAAGTTCTTTGATCGTTACAACCTCCGGAAGTGTGATCGTACGGATCGTTTCCTTATCCTCTGCCTGCTGCTGTGGCTGCTGTGGCTGATGATGCTTGTTTCTGACATTTTTAGCCAGTCTGCTGATATCTGCCTCAACCTCTTCCGGAGATCTTCTGTTGCCCTTACGAGGCTTATTCTTATCTCTGTTATAATTGTCTCTGTTCTGGCTCTTTAAATCTTTGCCCGGCATCTCTTTTGCTTCAAAATCCTTACGGGTATTTGCTTTTGGACTTCTTCTCTGATTGTTATTATTATCATACTCGTCATCCTTGCCAAATCCCATCGGAGTATTGTTTCTGTTATTGTTGAACCGGTTGTTTCTGTTATCCGGTCTGTCACCGAACTTCGGCTTGTCAAAGGCACCCTGACGATCTCCATTGCCTGAAAATCTGCTACGATCCTGACCACCACGGCCATTGTTTGAGAATCTTCCTCTGTCCTGACCATTTCTGTCATTGTTAAATCTCGGTCTGTCAGAATTATTTCTGTCACCGGAATTATTGTATCTTGGTCTGTCATTGTTATTTCTGTCAGTGTTGTATCTTGGTCTGTCGGAATTGTTTCTGTCATTACCGTTTCTGTCATTATTATATCTCGGTCTGTCAGAATTATTTCTATCACCATTTGTAAATCTTACACGGTCACCGTTATTTCTGTCGTTGTTATATCTTGGTCTGTCATTTCCCTGCTTGTCGCCAAATCTTGTCTTATCAGAATTCATACGCTCACTATTGTTAAATCTTACTCTCTCATTATTTTGTCTGTCGGAATTATTTCTGTTTCTGTCATCTCTGACAAATCTCGTATGTCCCTCATCTTTACCCTGTTTCGGCTTATTCGCTTCCCCTGTAGCCGGTCGATCATTTCTTACAGCCGTTTTCTTAGGCTCTTCTTTTACAGAAATCTCTTTCTGAACCTTTTCCGGTGCTGTCTTTGCCGCCTTTACGTCCTCCGACTTCTTTTCCGGTACAGGCTTTGCTGCCGGCGCATCTGCTTTCTTTGTACCGGTTCCGCATGCCTTCTTAACGATATTGATCATATTCTCATCAACAGCCGACATATGGCTCTTGATCTCGATACCATTTTTGCCAAGGATTGCTTTGATTTCATTGTTGCTTATATTCAGCTCTTTTGCCAATTCGTGTACTCTCAGTTTCGTCAAAAGTTACACCTCCATATTTTCACTCAAACTCATGTATTTTATGATCTGTTTCGCAAATCCTTCATCTAAGATCGCGATCGACGTCCGGAATTCTTTTCCAACGAATTTTCCCAGACTGTCTTTGTCTCCAAATTCAAAATATGGAATCTCATAAAAATTACATTTTTGATCAAATAGTTTCTTTGTATTATGGGCTGCATCACATGCCACGATCACAGCACATGCGCTTCCGTTTTTTACGGCCTTTTCTACTGAAAAGTTTCCGCTTACCAGCCTTCCGGCCTTTGCACATAAGGAAATCATGGAATAAATCTTCTTACTGTTCAATTGCCTCTAACTCCTTATCCAGTTTCTCATAAACCTCTTTTGGAATCTGCATCTTGAATGAGCGTTCCAGAGATTTACTCTTCATAGCTTTTTTCAGGCACTCTGCCTTACGGCATATATATGCCCCCCGTCCATTCATCTTGCCGGTCAGGTCGATCGCAAAATTATTCTCATTATCCTTCACGATACGGATGAGTTCTTTTTTCGGTATCATCTCATTACAACCAAGGCACTGTCTGAGCGGTATCTTCTTTGCCATAACATCACTTCCTATGCTTATATATTTATCTCCGTTCCAATCGGCATGGTACCCGGTCAGAACTTCATTTTATTCTTCGTCTTCTTTTACTTCTTCTGCATCCTGCTGCTCCAGAGATTCTTCATAAGAACCATCAACGATATCGTCAATATTGTCAAATGCTTCTTCCTGCTCCGGCTCTTCGTAGTCATCATTTTCTTCTGAGAAATATCCCATCTCTTCTGCCTGTGACTCACTCTTAATGTCGATCTTATATCCTGTCAGCTTTGCAGCAAGTCTTGCATTCTGACCTTTCTTACCGATTGCAAGTGATAACTGATAATCCGGTACAACGACAAATGCGCTCTTTTCATTCAGATCTACATCAACTGCAATAACCTCTGATGGACTTAATGCATTCTTGATGAAGATTGCCGGATTCTCATCCCAACAAATAATATCGATCTTCTCACCGTTCAGATCTTCTACTACGTTGTTAACACGGCTTCCATTTACACCTACACATGCACCTACCGGATCTACATTCTCATCATGAGAATAAACAGCGATCTTGGAACGGGAACCGGCCTCACGGCAGGAGCTCTTGATCTCTACTGTACCGTCTGCGATCTCGGTTACTTCCTTTTCAAATAAACGCTTTACCAGATCAGGATGTGTTCTGGATACTGTGATCTTAGGTCCTCTGGAGCCTTTCTTTACTTCTGTTACATATAATTTGATACGGTCACCTCTGTTATATACTTCGCCGGGAACCATCTCAGACTCTTTTAATATTGCTTCTGTCTTATCATCCAGACTGACATTGATGTTGTTTCCAACATATCTCTGAACGATACCTGTGATGATATCCTTCTCTTTTGTATAGAAGTGATCGTAGATCGCATCTCTTTCGCTCTCATTAATTGCCTGAACGATTACATTTCTTGCTCTCTGTGCTGCGATTCTTCCGAAATCCTTTGTTGTGATCTCGATGTTGATGATATCTCCGAGATCATATTTGGAATTCATCATCTTAGCTTTTTCCAGAGAAATCTGTGTCGCAGGTCTTTCAACCTCTTCTACAACCTCTTTCTTCGCATATACATGAAACTCCCCGGTCTCACGATCCATAACAACATCGATATTCTCATCGGTATCAAAGTCCTTCTTGCAGGCCGCCTTTAAGGATCTTTCGATCGCATCCAGCAGAATATCCTTGCTGATGTTTTTCTCCTTTTCTAATTGATTTAATGCTTCGATAATTTCTGACACTTTTTTATCCTCCCGCTTCTTTTATTAATATACAAATGCAAGTCTTATCATCGATATATCTTTTCTTGCAATCTTCAGTTCTTTCTCATCTTCTGTCAAAATGGTAACTGTTTCTTCATCGTATGCTGTAAGTTCACCTTCAAAATCTTTACAGTTATCGATCTTGGTATATGTCTTGATCTCTACGATCTTGCCAATACTCCGTTTAAAGTCATTTTCCTTCTTTAATGGTCTTGTAAGCCCCGGAGAGCTGACCTCAAGAATATAGGCATCCTTAATGAAGTCATCTGCATCCAGCAGATCACTCATGGCTCTGTTCACGATCTCACAATCTCCGATCGTTATTCCACCTTCTTTATCTGCATAGATCCGCAGATAATAATCACTGCCTTCTTTTACATATTCCACATCAACCAATTCAAGGTTATTTGCTTCAATGATCGGCAGAACCATCTCTGTTGCTTTTGCTTCAATATCTGTTTTCTTCGTAGCAATACCACCTTTCTACAAAAACTAAGAGTGGGTCAAAACCCACTCTTAATAGTTACCATAATCTTACTAAAACAAAATTATAACACGTTATAAGGAAAATGCAAGTATTTTTTATCGCATGCCCTTCGCTCTCAGCTCATCTTCCTTCGCATAACGATCCAGGATCTTATTTGCCTTTCGGTCATCGATCATATACTTATTGCTGATTGCCTGTTTGATGATCTCATCCAGTGCCAGTTCCCTTAAATAAGCATCCTTGATATTAATGGACGCAATCTCTCGGTATGCTCCCATCTTTCTGGTCAAGGTTCCATACTCATAAGGAATCAGCTTCTCGATCATATTACGGATCTCCTTTGCTACATTTGAACTGTAGCCTCCTGTTGTGACCCCTATCACCAGGTCTTCACGCATAACAATTCCGGGGAACAGGAAGCTGCTGACATCCTTGTTATCTGCTACATTGACCGGAATATTATGTTCGTTACAATACTTTCCGATCTTAGCATTTACATCATCCCTCTTAGTCGCTGCAATTACCATATCTGCCGTATCAAGCGCATCTAATGTCATATTCGACTCATGTACGCTGATTCCCGGTACTGCCTTGATCTCATCGCAGATCCTCGGTGCGATAACTGCGATCTTACAGTCAAACTTTATCAGAGAGTTAATCTTTCGAAGTGCGGTCTTTCCTCCGCCAAGTACAATTACTTTTTTGTTTTCCAGATTGATAAACATTGGAAAATATGCCATAGTGAAACCTCCTGTCGCTTCTTTCCTTTTATATTACTTTTTAAGAAATCTCTTTTCATATACTTCATCATTCTATACCATGCATAACACTTGTTTCTGTCGTTTAAATCTTCTAAACGATCATTACACCACGCAATAACATACATTCTTTCCTGCTTCTGCATTGATAAAGTATTATTGGCATGAAATATGATTTTGTCTCATATAATAAACAGATTATAATTCAGGATTACTAAAATGGCAAATGGAAACAATAACGGAACATTAAAAATCAGGATCATCTCGGAACAGACTGCATATCCGGTAACCGGTGCGGTCGTTTCTGTCGCATCTACCGGAACTCCGGATGAAGTTATAGAGGAACGGCAAACAGACAGCGACGGTATCATCGATGGAATCACCCTTGAAACTCCTCCACTGGAATACAGCATCGAACCCACTGACAACCAGCCATATTCCGAATACAATCTGAAAATCAATGCACCCGGATTTGAACCACGTATCATCTCCGGTGTACAGATGTTTACCGACGAAAAGGGCATTCAGTCAGTTAAGCTGCGTGTTTCTGATACTGACCAATCGAGCTATAACCCAACGGTGATCGGTGCTCATACCCTCTGGGAAGAATATCCGCCAAAGATTGCTGAGGATGAGATTAAAACAGTTGCAGAGACAGGCGAGATCGTCTTAAGCCGTGTCGTGATTCCGGAAACCATCGTGGTACATGATGGAGCTCCTTCCGACCCAACTGCAATCGACTACTATGTACCTTACAAAGACTACATAAAGAATGTTGCATCAAATGAAATCTACTCCACATGGCCGGATGCTTCCCTTCGAGCCAACATCCTTGCAATTATGTCCTTCACCTTAAACCGTGTCTATACAGAATGGTATCGTGGAAAGGGATACGATTTTACGATCACATCTTCAACCGCTTACGATCAGAAATGGATCTATAACAAGACAATATATAAAAATATCTCCCGTATCGTTGATGAACAATTTGCCAATTATCTATCAAGGCCGGGTGTCACCCAACCGATCTTTACACAATACTGTGACGGGAAACGGGTCACCTGTCCAAACTGGATGACCCAATGGGGTTCCAAGTATCTTGCCGATCAGGGACTGTCTGCGATAGAGATCTTACGCTACTACTATGGCGATTCCATTTATATCAACTCTGCCGAAACCATTGCCGGTATTCCATCCTCTTATCCGGGATATGATCTGTCAATTGGCGCAACCGGTGACAAGGTTCGTCAGCTTCAGGAGCAGTTAAATCGTATCGCACAGAATTATCCATCCATACCAACTGTTGCCGCCGATGGCATCTATGGACCTGCCACTGCCGATGCCGTCAGACGCTTTCAGCAGATCTTCGACCTGCCCGTTACCGGCATCACCGACTACTCCACCTGGTACAAAGTCTCCCAAATCTATGTTGGCGTCACCAAGATAGCCGAGAATATCTGATTTCCTGACGACAGAGACCCCTGCCATACCCTTTATTACGCAGAACACTTGCGTTCTATTTTTCACGTAACGGTACTAACCTCACTGCCTTTAGCAGTTCGCTAAGGACCGACGTGAAAAAAGGTCTGTTACATAAAGGTATATAAAACCGGATACCTGTTAATCTTTTTCTATGATCCTGTTAGAGATTGCCGAATTCTTATGAACATACCATTTAATACAACTCTTCATCGTAGTATCGTAATAACAGTCCGGTCACGCGGTCATAGGCTGCGAAACCGTCTGAGACACCGTTCAGGTTCAGGCTTGTTTCAGTGAAGGTATTGGATGCCTGATTGACGGTATCCGTCGATAGAATGGCCTTATCCTCTACCTTTTTCCAAGTCTCCGGGAGCAGAAAGATGTCGTCGGAAAGCACCTGTTCGGAAATCCTCTCATTTGCCAGATACTGTTCTGCATCCTCCCCGATAGCCTCATAATAGGCATTATCTACATAGGACAATACACTCAGATACCCGGAATAAATAAAGAATGGATCTTCGCTGCCGATACAGGCAAGATAAGATATAAAATTTGCCTCATCCTCATAGATATACCCATGCAGATGCGCCAGCTCATGGCAATAGGTTGCCGGATAATTTGTGATATACATATTTGCATTACAGTTTGCTTCCATCGAAAACGGGAAATAATACCCCGCCATATAACTCTGGCTCATCAGCCCGGAAAACATCATATGCTTGACATCCGGATAGTAACCGGACAACCGTGGATACCGGCCGGACAGTTTCTGAAGAGCATTTCGCGCCTGTTCCTGCATATCTCCATCATATGTTATGTATCCGTTTTCATCCCGCTCTACTTTAGTGCTATATTCGTTACACTGCTTTACGATATAATTGCGAAGTGCCTGCAATTCTTCTACCTTATACTGCCGTTCCTCTGTTTCCTCATTTACAGGAAGCGAGGAACAGTGATAATAGATCGTACAGTTTCCGGTCATAATAAGACAGATCGCAACCGTTATATATGCAATAACAAGGTCATAGATCCTGCAAAATCTCCGATATCCCTTATGCTTTCTTATAAAGATCAACAGAATATTCAGGATCAGAAATGCAAGGATCAGCAGGATTGCCGTAACGATCATAAGCTCCCCGATTGAAAAGGAAAACAGATTGCCAAATCTTGCAAATACTGCAACGATAACCGGATTCACATGTTCCGCATACCAGTCGCACCAGTTTTCCCATCCCGTCTTTCCACTGATCCACGGAGCAGCCCACGCTGCTGCATTTATCACTATAACCAGAATTATCCCTGTAAAAAGAAAGGTTCTGTGAATATGCCTTTTTTTCTTCTTTTCCTCTATTACATTCATAATTTTATTCTTCCTGCCAGATAGTGTATTTTTCTGATATGCAGCCTGTCAGATTCTCATACATACAACATCCTTTTCTTTTTTCTATCCATTCAGTATATCATCCCGCTCTGCTTTTTACGACACACTTCACAGATTTATAACAAAAACGCCCTCATAGTTTGACATCTTCTCTGTCTGACGGCAGACCTGTCATTCTTTGAGGGCATTCTATTTCCTGCTATACTTTTTACTATCGGCACATATTTACGATAAAATCATTTCAGGTCTTCTACCAGTTCGTACAAAGCTTCTGCGGAATTGAAATTATCAGATGTGATCTCATCACTTGGAATGATAACATCGTATTTATCTGCAATCTCTGCAATGATCGTTATGATATCCAGAGATTCCAGTATTCCATCATCTACCAGTGCATCTTCATTTTCAAAGTCAACATTCGGTTTGATCTTCTTTAACATTGCAATAAAATCATTCATAGTTTTATTCTCCTTTATTCTTTGATTCTGCTATCTTTTTTATTTCTTTTCGAAGAAGCGAGCCTTTAAATGTCTTCGGAACTTTCTCGATATAGAATATCTTCTGCGGTAACTTATAGCTTTCAACCTGTTGCTGCATATAGCTCTGGAATGCAGTTTCGTCAAATCCATCCTCTTGCACGATCAGCATAACCGGCAATTCTCCGGTGATCGGATCCTGAACGGAACTGTAAGCACAATCTGCCACACCCGGATACCGGATTGCAACAGTCTCTACCTCTGCCGGCGAGATCTTGCTTCCACCATAGTTGATAACATCATCTGCCCGTCCAACCAGAATAATACTGCCATCTTCATCCATATAGCCAAGATCATTTGTCATAACATATCCATCCACTACCGTTTTCGCAGTAAGCTCCGGATCATTGTAATAGCCCTCCATAACAATCGGACCACCCCAGGCCAGTAAAGCAGGCTGTTTCTCAGATCCATTCTCTATAACATTCCCTTCTTCATCTATAAACCGCACTAGAGAATTGACGGTCGGATATCCGATACAACCATTCTTATTCTGACGGCTGAATTCCAGAATACAGGAGCAGCCAGCTTCCGACGATCCATAAAAATTATAAAGTCTTGTACGTGGAAGATACCGGAGCAGCTTTTCCTTGTCCGTTTCCGGAAGCGGGGCTGATCCCACCTGTATATAATCGATCTGATCGGCATATCCTGCAATCCTGTCATCTGACAAATGAAAGATCATTCCAAGTGTTGCCGGAGAAATTGCCATCGATGTTGCATGGTACTGCTCAAGCATCTTCCAGAGATTGCCTATCATAGCCATACCATTCATCAGACAGACAGTTCCGCCATTAATCATATCCGACTGATACCGTCTTATACCAAAGGAATGATTGAGTGGCATCGGTATGATCTCCACATTCCCCGGTTTCATCTGCGTTCCTTTCATAACATTTCCAGCAATCGCCACATCATTCTTATGATGCATGACAACACCCTTTGAGCTGCCGGTCGTACCCGTTGTGAACAACAGCATTGAACGTGAGTCTGCATTTGGAAGCGGAACATCCAGTTCTTCTGTATTCTCCATCTGTTCCATCAGCTTCTTCGGGGATAACCAGCGAAGTCCATCTGACTCTTTGTTTGAGATCAGCCATTCTGCATCCACCTTATCCCTGATTTCCTGCATACGCTCCGGTGAAGTAGATCGCTCAACAGGAATCACAAGCGCCTGCATATACTGCAAGGCTTAAAACAAAACCATATATTCAATATTCTGTGTGCATCGTAAAATAACATGTGCATTCTTTTTTATACCATTCTGAAGCAGGGCATTTGCCATCTTTCTGATTGCCGTCCAATACTCCGCATATGTCAGATGTTTTTTTAACTCACAGACAGCCAGCGTATCCGGTTGTGTCTCTGCATATTTTTTTATATAATGAAGCACGGTTTCCATATCGATCCTGTTTCTATACTCTTTATTTCAGCCTTAATTGTTTCCGTTTGTTTTTGATTGACGTCTTGTAAAACTGTTGACTTTAAATTAAGATCTTTTATTTCTCTTATTCCTCTTACTACGTCTGTATATAGTCCTACTACTTTTTCATCTTTTTCTTTGTAATCTTTTTTACATTTTTCTTCCATTTTTCCATAAATTTCCGATCTTCCTCATCCCATACCTTACAGGCATCTTCCCAGCTTACCTTCTGATCCTCAGTCAGAGTTTCCTGCAACTGATACTTCTCCTTCAGATATGCCCCAAGAAAGCTTGTCACCTTTTTTGATCCTGCTATATTCGTATGCTTTGGATTATAGAAATCCGTTTTAAAATCAATATCCATCTCATCAACATACTGATTTAGATCCAGGCAGTCATAGCCCTGTTCCTCACAATAGGCATCCACAGCCAGCTGCTCCCGGATCTGACTCTCATCCGGTACATACGGTGTCGCTATAAACAGCACCTTTTTCCCCAGTTCCTTTGCCTTTTTCTCGATTGCATCCAGAGTATCCTTAGACGCCTGTGACAGTTCAAGGCTCTGATCCGTTGTATAATCCGGTTTTTTGTTTTTGAGATTCGTGATCGTTGATTTTGGTCTTGCAAATTTATCATCACTGGATGGATTGTTCAGACGATTGATCATAAATTCCCGGTCAAATTCCAGCAGGTTATTATGATATTTTAATATCTGAAACATCATTTCTGCTTTCTTCACACAGCTTCCACCATGTATAGACTGAATTGCCTGCAACCTTGTTATGGATGGATTCATGCCGGATATAAGCAGTTCAAACCAATAGTCCCGTTCTTCCTGGCTGTGATCATCATTTGTATTTCTGGCGATCATGGTTCTGACCTCGATAACAAACACGTCCACGTTCTGACTTTTTACCGCTTCTTCCATAATATATGGTGCCATATTCAGATCCTGGATCGAGCTAGCCAGCATAGCCGAGGTAAAATCCTGTTCCTCATATGCCTGTGGCGGATTCCAATAACGGAATATCGCACTGGATCCGATCATCAATACATTGACCGTATCCTTTTCTTCCGCGTAATACTCTGCCCATGCCTCTGCGTCACTCTCATCCGGTCTGGCAAACTGTCCGACCTTCGATATAGAATATAACAATATGACAAAAAACAGTAGGATTGAAATTACTTTTTTTATGATTGCCAAAACCTTTTTCTTTCCTGTTTTCATGTTTTGTTCTCCTACCCTTAAAACTGTTCATAGATGAATGCGATCTGACTGCCGGAACCATATACACCAAACGTCAATACACATAAAATTCCAACGATCAGAACCAGCCAGCGCAGCCAGAGATTCTGACGTAGCAGCCAGCTTCTGATATCCTCTTTGATCCCCATCTGCTCCCGGATCTCCTGTGCAACTGATACACATAACAGGATCAGACAACCAATCAGGATCAGTCCCCATTCCCGCTGGGACAAAGCAAATGTATTTATAATGTCATAAAATGTACCACGGTCAACCACACAGGAAGCTATCATATGGAAGGAAGCACGAATTCCACTTCCCATAAAAATGATACGTCCGATCACGCATAATAAAAATGTCCGAAGCATCCGGAATATATTCCAGCTTATACAGTTTGTCCGTATATTCAGTTTCTCTGTTAATTTAGCAACCGGCTGCTCAAATAATGTCGATAAGCAGATCAGAATTCCGTGAAACAGTCCCCAGCCGATATAATTCCACTTTGCCCCATGCCAGAGTCCGGTCAGAATCCATACGCACAGGATTGGTACACAAGAGGCAAATCCGGTTCCTATGGCATTTCCCAGATATTTCCGCACCTTGGTATTCCATTTCAACAGGATCTTTGAAGTCGATAGCGGATAGAATACATATTCTCTGAAGAACGCTCCGAGTGAAATATGCCATCTTCTCCAGAACTCCGGCAACGTCTGGGAAAAATATGGCGGGCTGAAATTTTCTCCAAGCGT
>OGFY01002243.1_pt1 | contig 11811 bp, 9 predicted proteins | sample 1570951 | NCBI WGS metagenome assembly OGFY01 (sample SAMEA2581942, study PRJEB24529) | metagenome | biome: Human gut stool | place: China | collected 2011
CGCAGCCAAGCACTTTGGAAATCTTATACAAACTCTCCGCGCTTGCCTTGTTGATGTCCTTTTGCCGCTGTTCGTACAGCTGGATGGAGCGCAGGCCGACGCCGGATTTTTTCGCCAGCTCGGCTTGCGAACAGCCGTAGGCCGTACGGATACGTTTCAGGTTTGTTTCCGCAAAGTGCTCCCGGATGCGGGCATCCGCAATCTCGGAAAATTTGCTGACGTCCGCTTCGTGCAGGGTATAATACATTTTTTCCAGTTCCTCAAAGGAAAGCACCTCGAAAATTTCGCTGTACTTTCGCCCGGAGTACCACTGATAATACGCAACCGCCCACCCGATCCAATATTCGCAGGAACGCGCATACCGTTCCGGCTGTTCCGGCTGTTCTGTCATCACGGTCGTCTCCGCAAGGATCTGCACAGCCAGTTCAATGCCGCTCTTCCCTGCCAGATACGCGGGTTCTCCGTTTTCCATATGCTTGCTTACCGAACTTACGGTGAACAGCTTTATAAAATTTTCTCCCGGTACGCCGCAGACACGAATCGCATAGTCGAACGCATCCCCCAAAGCCGCCTGCGCATTACTCAGATAGATTTCTTGGTATGCGTGGGTCATCGCTGCGGATGCCTCCTCTCATAATGTCCTGCATATAGATGCCGTCTGTCTCATCGTCCAGCATTTTCAGATAGGTTTGGTTTGCTTCATCGTTTCTTGCTTTGCGCTGCACATAGTATTTGTCTTTTTCTGCGATGGAAAAGCCATCAAATTTCAGATTGGAAAAGGCAAACTGCGACTTGATCACCACCTGCTCCCCCAATTTGCCAAGCCGCATCGCCTGCGAGAGCTGCTCTACCGAGATGGCATTGTTCAGAAAAGATTCCGCATAATCGAAATAGGAATCATCGGCGCGGTAGCCTGTAATCAAATCATAGGCATTTACGTTCACGCCGAAATTGTCGATCAGATATTGCTTGGCCCGCCTTGCCACCGGCGTTTTTATGGAAAAAAGACGATGCTCGACCAGCACGGCGATCCAATTGAGAATGGTATAGTCCGGGCTGTTCAAATGTAAAACCCGCAGATATTCCGTATCCAGAGTATAGCGGTTTGCAAAACCGTCCCGCAAAGAGGAAACGGCCCACTCCTTTGCCAGTGCCTCGCTTTCCGTGCAGTAAAAGCCAAGACCGAAATCATTATGCTTTTTTCCTGCACCAAACACGGGATGCTCTATAACTTTTTCCGAGCCGTGAAATAGGATGATTTTCTTTTCCATTTTGCCGCCCTCCTTGGTATAAGTGTGTCACTAAAGTGATATAAAAGCAAGGCAGCAAAAAAGATATTATGACATGATGACATAATATCTCTAAAAAATCACCTGCCTGCGTGAAATCAATCGCTGCTTTCTTCCTGTGGGCGGAAGTCCTTCATAAAGCGCCTGAGCAGGAATGCGCAGAAATAGGGGAACGTATAAAACTGTGCTTCATGCCCAATATTGCCGGCAAAAAACTTGAACCCGTAGCGGATGTCCTCATACTTGTCCGATGCTATCAAGGTGCGCATGGATTTTGCCTGCCCATTTTTGGCCTTCACTTCCAGCGGAATCAGCGAGGACGCTGAGCGGATAAAGAAATCTTCCTCTAATGTAGAATCCGGCCTTTTATAATAGTAGAGCTTATAGCCCTGCTTTACCAGCGCTTCGCCGACCATGTTTTCATAGAGCGCACCTTTGTAGACGCCAAGATTTTTATTGGCGCGCAGATCCTCCTGCGATTCTTCATCCAGCATCGAGACGAGCAGCCCGGTATCGGCAAAATAGAGCTTGAATACATCCGGGTCATAGTTCCCGCCCAATGGAAGCTCCGGAAATTCAAGACAAAAGCAAATGTTTACCATCCCGGCATCCGCCAGCCATTCGGCACACCCACGGTAATCCCGGAATCTTGCGCCGGTGGCGACCTTGGAGATCTGGAATTTCTTGTTTTCCCTGGCTAATTGCGGGGCAATTCGGTTAAACACATTTAGGATGCGCGCCTGGTCAAGCCCCTGCGCATACTTGCGGATGTCTTCTTTATAGTCTGCAATCAACTGCCTTTGGGTGTCCAGAGAACCTTCAAAGGTGTTTTTTTCGATGTATTCGGCCACGACAGCGGGCATACCGCCGAGAATACAGAAATCCAGAAATAGCGAATGGTAAACCTGCATCTCCAGCTCGTTGAATGGGCGCAGCTCCCGCATATGCAAAAGCATATCTTCAACAGTCGTGTCATCATAGCCCTTTGCCCACAAAAATTCCTCGAAGTCCATGGAGAACATATCGTAATCTTTTTTATAGCCGACGCTGTTGCTTTCGATTTTCTTATAGTTCACACCCAGCATAGAGCCGCTGCAAATCACATCAAACCGCCCATCCTCATGGAAAAACTTGAGGGATGTTGCAATTTCCGGAAATTCGGTAATTTCATCAAAAAAAAGCAGCGTTTTGTGCGGAATAAATTTCTTGGAAGGGTCAATCATCGATATATTTTTGATAATGGCGGCCGCCTCATAGCCGTCTGCGATGATTCCCTTGTATTTTTCATCCCGGACAAAATTGATTTCTACAACGCTCTCATAATCTTCTGCGGCAAACTTCCGGATGGATTCGGTTTTCCCGACCTGACGGCTTCCTTTGATGATAAGCGGCTTTCTTGCCGGGTCCGCTTTCCATTCACGAAGAAACGTGTCTACTTTTCTTTTCAGATACACGGTATATTCCCCCCTCTCTTTTTTTCGTATACACTCAGTATACACATTTTCAAAGCGAAATTCAATATAATCTGCACAAATTATGAGCCACTTTCCCGGTATTCCTCACATTTTTCACGCGAAAAATGGAGATATTATGACATGATGTCATAATATCTCCCCCTGCTTTACCGTATAATGTTTCTTCCTGTGCGCGGTGCAGCCTTGGCGGCAGCATCCCGGAACAGTTCTTTCTCCGGCTCGTAGTCCAGGGGGATGCTCTCCCCTGTCGCGCCGAAGCGGTTCTTTAAGATGGTCAGTGCCAAATGACGCGGAGCGGTCTTGTTTTCCCTGTCGGCATCGGTGCGGTATTTCAGCACCAGCAGCAAATCGGCGCTGTACTCCACGCTGCCGGATTCTTTAAAGGCCGACAGTCCCGGCTCGGCACTGCCGGGGCGGTAAGCCTCGCGGTTCAGGCTGGATGCGGCCATCACCGGCATATCGTACCGGCGTGCCAGCTGCTTGAGCATGGCGACGGCGGCGTCGGCGGTCTGCTTCTCGGTCATGCCCGCGCGCGCCGGTGCGACAAGCTGCAAGTAATCCAGAAACAGCACCGGGCTTTCGTGCTGCGCACAGAAGGCCGACACTTTTTCATCCAAAAAAGCCGGGGTAAGCGGGGCGTCCGGCTCCCACAGCTCTACCCTGCCGCCGGTCTTTTGCCTGTACGCGGAAATCAGACCGCGCACTTTTTCTTCCGGCAGCCTGCCGTCCAGCAGCGGCCGCGCACGCTCCCTTGTGCCGCGCACGGCGCTTTTGGCGATCAGCTCCATACGGGACATCTCTATTGTTATAAACAGCACATTTCTCCCCGCAGCGGCCAGCGTATCGGCCATTTGCAGCATCAGAGAGGTTTTGCCCATGCTCGAAACCGCACCCAGCACGGTCAGCCCGGCGTGCAGCCCGCCGTCGAGCGCCTTGTCCAAACCGGTGATACCCGTTGGCATCACCGCAGCCCCGCCACGGCGGTCCAGATACGCGAGGAACTCGTCCTCCAAGGTCGGTTGTTCCTGCACAGTCTGCGGCGCTATGGCGGCCTCACAGGCGGCTTGCAGCGCATCTCTATTCTGCACTAATGCTTCGTTCACATCCTTGCAGCCATCCGGCAAGGCCAGCACGACGCACGCAATCCCGCGCGCCGTGAGAAGCTCCCGCAGCTTCTCGTTCATCCCCTGCCCTGCCGCGTCGGAATCCCCGGCAAGAATCACCCTCTCCGGCTTTGCTTCCCGCGCGTCCAAGGCCTGCATCAACCGGCCGGTGTTGGCCGCACCGCAGAGCGCTACTGCCGGGAATCCCAATTCCTCTAAGGAAAGAGCATCAAAAATGCCCTCCGTCACAAACAGTGCTTCCCCTGCCGCACGTTCCATAGCAGCGCTGTTCCAAAGCTGCATCGCCCCGCGGCTGTTCTTGTAGCGCGGTTCAACAGCCGGGTCAATGGCGCGGCGGCAAACGCTGCGGCAGACACCCTCCGCAAAGACCGGCAGCACCGCATAGCCATTCTCGACCACCAAACCAAACCGCCGTACCGTTTCATCGGACAAGCCACGCCCGGTAAAGTAGGGGTCGTGTCTACCCGCTCTCTCCTTATAAGGAAAAGCCTGCGTCGGCTTCGCCGTGACCCGGATGACCTCGCCCCCGCCGTAGCGCCGGTTGACGGCCTTCATTTTAGAAGGAAAATCCGTCAGATTTTCTTCCTGTCCCACTAAGTCAAAAATATCGTAGGTCGCGCCGCAGGCAAAACAGTGGACGGTCTGATTTTTTTCATTGTACCCCATAGAAGGGTGCGCGTCCCGATGCGCCGGGTTCAGGCAGGCGAACGGCTTGTGCAGGGGCAGGCCGTGCTCCCGCAGCCATTGAGGCAGGCAGCTTTTTAAGGTTTTGGCATCCGTTTTTCTCATACGAAAACTTCTCCTCTTACAGGGAAAAACTGTATCTTTTCCTCCCTGTAAAAAAGGGAAAGATATCATACAGTACTTACAGTACATACAGCACTTTTCAAAATGCGAAAATTTGCTGCTGAAATGTGGAAAAACAGTGGTTTTGCGGGGTGCTTGGGTCATCATTTGTGGCTTTGGCGGTCATCAGATGTAGCTTTGGTGGTCATCATTTGTGGCTTTGGTGAAGCACTTATGGTCATCAAATGTGGCTTTGGTAAGGCTGTATTGGGTCATCAGTTGTGGTTTTAAAATTGCAGCTATCGTATCACATTTCGTTTGTGTGTTCTTTGTTTGTTTGGCTTGAAGCGGCTCTTATTTGTTTCATCGGGCAAAGTCAGATCTGGCGTTGGTGCGGGCTTGCGGGTGGTGCGGTCAAGCACGATCTCTACCCCGTCCACAACGCGCCCGGTGCGGGTGAAGCTGTACCCGCTGATGTAGTTCTGCTGGGTCAGATACTCGAGATAGATCTCGGTGTAGTTGCGCAGGCGCTGGCGGCGCTGCTTGATGGGCGACGGCTCGCCGAGCTCTTCGTAGATGGACGAGAACAGGATCTTTCGGCTTTGCAGACGGTTGTTTGGGTTCTTCATGCCCTCAATGCGGGTCAGCAGGTAGTTCTTCAGCACAATGATGGCGGGGGTGTTGTTCAGGCTCGCCCCGGCCAGCGGAGAGTCGGCTTCAAAGTGTACATTCAAAAGGTCCATATCCACAAGGGAGATCTGCCGCTTGCTGGACGCATACTGGAACAGCGGCGGCGTGTCAATGAGGAAGTACGCCTCGACCTCCCGCCCGTTGAGCACGGCATTCATCCGGTTCATCGGCAAGAGATATTGCGAGAGCGTCAGGCTCTGCAGGTTCTGCCCCTCCTTGATAAAGTGGGCGGCGGCCTCCTCGGTGCAGTCCAGTGTGATGGTGGAGTGCCGCATAAATTCCAGCCGGTCACGGATGGTCCGGACGGCCTCCTCCCGCATGCTGGGGTTTTCACTGCCGATCATGGCGCGGTACAGCATCGGGATGGTGAAATAAATCGTTCCCGCAATCAGCAGCGAGGAAACGCCGTTTAAGATGGCTTTATCAAAGTTCGTCAGGCTGCCGCCGCCATCCAACGCGAGGGGTTTCGGAAAATCCATCGTCACGATGGTGGACACGTTTTTTCCGGTGCTTTTGCCGACGTATACCTCGTTTTCCTCCTCCGGCAGCAGCCTGGGCAGGTTGCGGAAGATGGAATCCGTCTGCATACTGTATTTTTCCAGGGGGCTCTGGTTCGCACTGGAAAGCAGCATCCGCTCGGAAAGCGGTTCATTTTTCAGGCCGGACATGTCGCCCGCATACATGGCATTTACCGCACAGGTAATGTAACAGGCCATGCCGGCCGGCATACCGTCCAGCATGCTTTTGAAGGATGCCCTTGCCAGTGACCAGACCTCTGTCTCCGGCATGGTCAGACTGCCGCCGACCGGGTGGGAAAGGATCTCCAACTGCAGCGCGGCCTGCTTGGCCTGTAAAAGCTGCTCCTGAAAGGCTTCCTCCCGGCGCTCGCTAACGTAGGGGGAAAACGTTCCGAGCAGACCGCGGTAAATCTGCTGGTCGGTCAGAATATCGCCGTATTTATCCTGCAATTCCTGAAAGGTGATAAACGGCTCCTTCTGAAAGATGGGCACCAGCAGGGCGGCGTCCTCGGTATAAAGCTTTGCCTTGGGCGTGGGCAGAGCTTGCTTTTTTTTGGGCACGGCCAACCTCCTTGCAAAAAGATATTATGACATGGTGACATAATATCCTATTCGTATCGACTCTATATTTACAGGATATTATGACATGGTGACATAATATCTCGCCCGGAAAGGCGGTTATTTGCGGGAAAGCTGCGGGCCGGGCGTTCCCGGCCACTACAGGCTCAGCGGTGGGTGTGCAGCCATTCCTCGGCCATGCGGCGGAAATCCTCCTCCAGCGCGGCGGGCACGGTGACGGAAACGCGCACCGTCTGCGGTTCTGCCTGCAGGGCAGCATCCATCTGCTCCGGGGTCATGGCGGCGGTCAGCCTGGCCATTTTGGGGCCTGCCAGCTCGTCGGCATGGTGGGCGGCCAGATACTTCTGATTCTCGGCAGAAAAATCCACGAGCCGCAGTGCCGTTGTCAGCGGCAGCTTGCCGCCGTCCAGCAGCTTGAGCAGGCTGCCGTCCAGACTGCCCAGCCGCACATACCGCGCGATCTGGCGGGCGGAGAGGTTGTATTCTTCGCCGATCTGTTCATACTTTGATTTGCGCACGCCGTTCCTGCTGCGCTTTTTGCGCCCGGCCAGCGCGTACTTCTGGGAGATGCTCCGCGCCTTCTCCTACGGCGTCAGCACGCGCTGCACGTAGTTGGAATCGACGACGATCTCGTGCGCCTCGTCGGCGGTGATGTCCGTCAGTACGGTGGCGGGGATGCGGCGGTATTTGTCCTCGCCGGTCTTTTCCAGCAAAGCCGTGTAGGCCCGCACGCGGTTGTGGCCGCTTAAAATCATCAGCGCGCCGTCCGGCTGCTTCCAGACCACAATGGGGTGGAGCAGGTCGTTGGCCCGGATGCTCTCGATCAGCTCCAGCAGCTTGTCGTCGGGGAGCGGCGCGTAAAAGTTCCAGTCAGCCGGGGCAGGGGAGAGCTTGTCCAGCGGCACTTCCTCCAGCCGCCGTGTGCCGGGCAGGTCGGCCATCAAGGAGGGGAGAGACACCGCATCGGCAGCAGGGGAGACGACGGTCCGTTTTTTTAAAGCCATACAGTATTACCGCCTTTCTCAAACGCAGCGCTTTAGGATTTCTTTCGTCAGGGCGCGGTACTCTTTCGAGATACGCGCACTGCCCGCGTAGTCCAGCACGGGGCGGTTCTCCCACTGGGCGTTCTGCAGGCGGCTGTCAACCCGGATGATCTGCTCAAACAGCAGGGCGCTGTAGCTCTCCCGCAGCTGGTCCATGGCAGCCTCGGTAATCAGGCGGTTGCGGGCATCGTAGCGATTGATGATGATGCCGCCCACCTGCAAGGTCGGGTTGTACGGTTTGATGCCCTCGACAAATTGCAGTACCACGGCCAGACCGTCCAGATCAAAGCTGGCGGGCTGGGCAGGGATCAAAACATAATTCGACGCATTGACGATGTTAAAGTTCAGCAGCGACAGATTCGGGTTCGTGTCGATGAGGATATAATCATAATAGCCGCGCTCGACAACGGGGCGCAGGATGCTGCGCACGATGTTCTCGCGGCTGATTTTGGTAAACAGCGCCATGTCCAGCGTACCCATCGAAACATCGGCCACGATGATGTCGATATTCTCAAATTTGGTGGGCTGTATGTAGCCGTTCAAGTCCTGCTCCGCCAGCACCGCCGCGCCGAAGTTCTTATCGCTGCGGGGCATGTCGAAGCTGCTGGACAGGTTGCGCTGACCGTCGCCGTCGATGACAAGGATGCGCAGCCCCAGCTCGGCCATCGAGGTGGCAATGCCGCTGCACAGGCTGGTCTTGCCGCAGCCGCCCTTGTTGTTGAGCATGCAGAGCACCTTGGTATCGTGGTAGTCCGGGTGGTAGATTTCGTTGATGTCAACTTCCAGATAGGCACATAGTTTCTCAATGTTTTCGAGGTCGGTTGCGCTGCGGCCTGTTTCGATCTGCTTGATGGTGGAAATGTTTACACCGGTGGCAGTGGCAAGCTCCTTTTGGGTGATGTCCTGCTCAAGGCGTATATTTTTCAGCCGCGCATAGTCTAGTTTTACCATAAAAGCCTCCAAATCCGGGAAAAGGTGTTATCCATAAGGTTATAACTTTAATGATTTAACTTTATTATACCATAAGGAAACAGAATTGCAAGACGTTTTATTTTAAAAAAGAAAATTATATTGCAGAATATATTTGACAAAAATAAGACAATTCCGTTAAGTATACTCGACAAAAAATATAATGCGTGCTATACTATACTTGACAAAAATAAGTCAGGAGTGGCAACCATGAATCATGCCCTTTTAAAATCCGTCATCTACGATCAACACGAGTTTATCCGCAATTTCCAAATCGTGCCGCGTGACTACGAATTTGAGGAAAACGGAAACTATGTGTTGGTGGGTCTGCGCCGCGCGGGAAAATCCACGCTGCTGTATAAAATTGTGCTGGATCTGGTGGCGTCCGGTGTGGGCTGGGAACAGATCATCTATATCAATTTTGAGGACGAGCGCCTTTCCGAGTTCACCGTTGCGGACTTTAACGACATTCTGTCGGTGCAGAGCGAGCTCAGCAATAAAAAGGGCTATTTCTTTCTGGATGAGGTGCAGAACATCACCGGTTGGGAAAAATTCGCCCGCCGCATGGCCGATGCGAAAGAGCATATCTACATCACGGGAAGCAACGCCAAAATGCTGAGCCGAGAGATAGAAACCACGCTGGGCGGCCGCTTTTTTGCCAGGCATATTTTGCCCTATGCCTTCGGCGAGTACCTGACCGCCTGCGGAATACCCCACGATGAATCGGCACTGCTGGGCACCAAAACAAACGGGAAGATCCGCGCCGCCTGCGCGCAGTATCTACAATACGGCGGCCTGCCGGAATCGCTGCAATATAAGGCCAAGCGGGAGTATATATCCAGCGTGTACCAGAAGGTGCTTCTGGGCGACATCATCACGCGGAACAGCATCCGCAACGACTATGCGGTAAAGATTCTGATAAAAAAAATAGCGGAGTCCGTCCGCAGTGAGATTTCCTATTCCAAGCTGCAAAAGACCCTGCGCGCCGTCAATGTATCGCTGGCCAAGGAGACGATTGCCGACTACATCCGCTATGCGGAGGATGCCTATCTGCTGTTCCATCTGCAGAACTACTACGCAAACCTTGTCGAGAAGGAGAGCTACCCGAAGTTTTATTTCTCCGACAACGGCATTGTAAGCCTGTTTCTGGACCGGAAAGAGTCTGTGCAGCTGGAGAATATGGTGGCTGTAGCGCTTACACGCGCCTATCCGGACGATGTGTATTATCTGAAATCCGCAAAGACGGGAATCGACATTGATTTCTATGTGCCCTCCATCGGTCTGGCCGTACAGGCAGCCTATTCCATTGCCGGGGATGCCCGCGAACGCGAAGTCGGCAACCTGAAAAAGCTGGCGCAGAATTCGCAGGGGGCCGCGCGGCTCGTCATCGTGACCTACGAGGAAGAAGAAACCATCATCGAGGACGGCGTGACCATCGAGGCCGTACCGCTGTATAAGTTTTTGCTGGAGCTGGAAAACGGGAAATACGGTACAGCGTATTAAATTAAAAAGCACGGGGGAGATATTATGACATCATGTCATAATATCTCCCCATTTGCTGTAACTATAAACGAAAAACAGGACAAAACCGCAGACAAATATGTTGCGTAAACGGACAAAGTGCAGTATAATACATTTGAAAAAACGGACAAAATATTTTTCCGGAGGGAGGCATCCGACATGGAAACAAACCGCAAAACGATTTTACAGCGCACAACCGCCAAAAAGATACAGGCGTTTTTAGAGGGCGAAGCGCGCAAGGCGCTGCTTGTTACAGGGGCGCGGCAGGTCGGCAAAACGACCCTGATCCGCCAGCTGGGACAGGAAGCCTTCCCGAATTTTGTGGAACTGAATTTTTTGGAAAACACAGCCGCGCGGCAGCTGTTTGAAACAGCCACCGACAGCAGCGATTTCCTGCTGCGGCTCTCTGCGCTGGTGGGGGAAAAGCTGGTCCCCGGCAAGACGCTTATCTTTTTGGATGAAGTGCAGGAGTGCAAGGAGATCGTGACCGCCATCAAATTTTTGGTGGAGGAGGGCAGCTACCGCTATATTTTAAGCGGGTCGCTGCTGGGCGTGGAGTTTAAAGACATTCGCAGCGCACCAGTCGGCTATCTTGATGTACTGGAAATGTTCCCGATGGATGTAGAGGAATTTGCCCGCGCCAACGGCGTGTCGGATCGCATCCTTGACCATCTGCGCAGCTGCTATGACAAAAAGCAGGAAGTTGACCCGCTGGTGCATCAGAAGATGATGGAGCTTTTCCGCCTGTACTTGATTGTGGGGGGGATGCCGGCGGCTGTGGCTTGCTACCTGCAAACACATAATCTGTATGAAGTCGCCCAGGTGCAGCAGTCAATTCTGACGCTGTACAAAAAGGATATTGCCCGCTATGACCCGAAGGAGAAACTCTATCTCGAGGATATTTTTGACCTGATCCCCAGCGAGCTGAACGCCAAGAACAAGCGGTTTATTTTAAAGGACCTGCATCAGGACTTTAAGTTAAGCCGCTACCACAATAGTTTTCTGTGGCTGGCCAACGCCGGCGTTGCGCTGCCGACCTACAACGTGGAAGAACCGACGCTGCCGCTGCGGCTGAACAGACAAAGCAACCTGTTCAAGCTGTTTCTCTGCGATGTGGGGCTGTTGGCGGCCACCTACGCCAACGGCATCCAGCTGGCGCTGCTGAACGGCGAAAAGAACATCAATTTCGGCGCGGTGTTTGAGAACGCCGCTGCCCAGGAGCTGGCCGCCCACGGCTATGCGCTGTACTACTTCAACAGCAAAAAGCAGGGAGAACTGGACTTCGTCATCGAGCACGAGGGCAATGTGCTGCCCCTTGAAATAAAGAGCGGCAAGGATTACACCCGCCATAATGCGCTTTCCGGCGTGATGGCAAACCAGGACTACCACATCCCGGCTGCGTTTGTTTTCCACGGCGGGAATGTGAGTGTGAAGGAGAAGATCACCTATTACCCCATCTATATGATGATGTTCCTGCGTGAGCCGGAGCTGGCGCAGGATTTGACCTATACCCCGGATTTCGGGGTGCTGATGGGATAATGGAAGAACGTTGTACCAACAATTTTTGAAGATATTATGACATCATGTCATAATATCTTTTTTGCTGCCTCCTTTTTTATAAGGATATCACCATGGTGATATCCTTATAAAAAAGGAGGGCGGCAATATGGAAAAGAAAATTACCCTGTTTCACGGCTCGGAAAAAGTCATAGAGTATCAAACCTATCTGGAAATGATGGACGATGAGACAGACGGCATCTATATCAACAAGGCAAGCGCGGAGAGTTTGTATAAGATTTCCAAAGTGCTTGGCTGCG
>OGFY01002254.1_pt1 | contig 11749 bp, 7 predicted proteins | sample 1570951 | NCBI WGS metagenome assembly OGFY01 (sample SAMEA2581942, study PRJEB24529) | metagenome | biome: Human gut stool | place: China | collected 2011
TCCTGGCCCTCTTTGGTCTTGAACTCAAGGCAGCGTGCGGTGTAGAGGATGGTGCCGCCGGCAGAGATGATGTTCGAGACACTGCGCAGGTTCATTTCGAAGCACTCGCCGTTCAGCAGACCGTTATAGCCGCGCTGGATGCCGATCATGCGGAAACCCTTGTGCAGGCCGGTACGGACCACGGCACGGACAGCTGCGTTCATGCCGGGGGCGTCGCCGCCGCTGGTGAGAACACCGATCGTCTTGATTTGCTTTTCCATAGAGAGATTCCCTCCAATTTGTTTCTTCACATACCACTCGGGGCGCGCGCATCCCCTTCTTCCACAGATGCGGCCCGACTCGATGCAACATATTTGCTATGGCTTGCCTTAGACAAGTATATCACAAAGTTAATCATTTGAAAACAGCGCAGACATAATGATTGATGCACAGAAATGTCATTTTGTTGCGACATTGCGTTCACCAAGCAGACGTTTCAGCTCCTGGAGCAGCAGTGGATGGCCCGAAGCATAGAGTCTCCGGGGCGCGGCGAGCTTCTGCTTGACATCCTCGAGATAGAAAATGACGGGCATATCGCCGTCGAATATCTCAAGGAGATTGATGACCTTTGCATACTCGGGGCAGCTGCGGGACGGCAGGCGGACATAGAGCCGCTGGGCGGCATCCCGCATGAGGTTGGGGCGGTTGGCCTGCGGGCGTTTGGGGTCGTAGCCCTCGATGGGTGAGATGCTCTCAGCCATCAGCTTGGAAGGCTCATCTTCACGCACGGAGAGGCGTCCCTCGATGACCACGACGGCATTCTCCTTGAGCGCATCGCGGAAAGTATCCAGTACCCGTGGGAAGACGATGACCTCCATCGTACCGGTCAGGTCCTCCACGCTGGTGAAGGCCATCATCGTGTTGGACTTGGTGGTCATCATCCGGTTTTTGACGATGGTACACACGATACGGACATGATTGCCGTCCAGCTTGTGAGCGTCCTCGCCGGTGAGCTCCTTGATGCTGTTGGACGCAAAGCGTGCCGACTGTTCCCGATAGGCGTCCAGCGGGTGGCCGGACAGATAGAGGCCGCTGACCTCTTTCTCCTGCTGGAGCAGTTCGGTGTGGCTGTACTCCGGGAAGGGCTTTATCTCGTAGCTGTCGGTGTCGGAAGTCTGAGATTCGCCGCTCATCACCGAGAACAGGTCCAGCTGTCCCTCAAGATTGCGGCGGGAGTCGCTCTCCACGCTCTTGATGATGCCGTCCACGGCTTCCACAAGGCTGTGGCGGTTGACGCCCATACTGTCGAAGGCACCCGCCTTGATCAGGCATTCCACGGCCCGGCGGTTCAGCTCAGTGCCGTGCATCCGCTTACAGAAATCGTAGAGGCTCGAATAAGGCTTCTCTTTTCTCTCTTCCACGACTCGCTCGATGAGGTTGCGGCCCACATTCTTGACCGCATTCAGGCCGAAACGGATCTTGCCGTTGTCCGCCGTGAAGCCGCCGTTCGAGATATTGACGTCCGGCGGAAGCACCTTGAGGCCCAGGCGGGCGCACTCGCCCGAATACTCGATGACTTTGTCGGTATTGTCAAGCACACTGGTGAGCAATGCGGCCATAAACTCGCTGGGGTAATGACACTTGAGATAAGCCGTCTGGAATGCGACATAAGCGTAGCAGGCCGCATGGCTTTTATTGAAGGCGTAGGACGCAAAACTCGACATTTCATCGTAGATCTCGTTGGCGACTTCCTCGGAGATGCCATTGGCGACACAGCCCGGGCATTCGTGGCCCGGCTCGGTGCAGCCATGGACAAAATGCTCGCGTTCTGCCTCCATCACCGCGTGCTTCTTTTTACTCATGGCACGGCGGACGTTATCTGCCTGTCCGAACGAGAAACCAGCCAGCTCACGGAATATCTGCATGACCTGTTCCTGGTAGACGATGCAGCCGTTGGTGACGTCGAGGATGTGGGCCAGCTGAGGGGTCTTATAGCTGATCTTATCCGGCTCGCGGCGGTTGCGCAGGTAGGTCGGGATGGAGTCCATCGGGCCGGGGCGGTAAAGACTGATAAGAGCGATGACATCTTCAAGGTTCTGTGGCTGCAGACCCACGAGGACCTGTTTCATACCCGAGGATTCGAGCTGGAACACGCCCTCCGTTTCACCCTGTCCCAGCATCTTATAAGTCGCTGCATCGTCATAATCCAGCTTCCGGATGGAGAAGGACGGGTCTTTTTTCTGGATGGCAGCCTCCGCGTCCCGGATGACCGTCAGGGTGCGCAGACCAAGGAAGTCCATTTTCAGCAGGCCCAGCTCTTCGATCTCGGTCATATTGAACTGGGTGACAGGCAGGCCGTCGTTGGTGGCCAGGGGCAGATAATAGTCTGTCGGTTCCGGGGTAATGACGACGCCGGCCGCATGGGTGGAGGCGTGACGAGGCATTCCTTCAACCTTCAGCGCAGTGTCGATAAGTTCTGTGACCTGCGGGTCGCTGTCGTACATCCGCTTCAGCTCCGGCGAGACCTCCAAGGCGCGTTTCAGCGTCATTTTCAGCTCCATCGGCACCTGCTTTGCCACCACATCCACGCTCTGATAGGGCATCCCCATCACGCGGCCCACATCGCGGATGGCGTTGCGGGCGGCCATGGTGCCGAAGGTGACGATCTGGGCTACATGGTCTGCGCCGTACTTCCGGTTGACGTAGTCGATGACCTCCTGACGGCGCTCATAGCAGAAATCGACGTCAAAATCGGGCATACTGACGCGCTCGGGGTTCAGGAATCGCTCGAAGATGAGGTTGTAGCGGATGGGGTCGATGTCAGTGATGCCTACACAGTAAGCCGCGATGCTGCCCGCGCCCGAGCCACGGCCCGGGCCTACCGGAATGCCCTGACTCTTGGCGTAGTTGATATAATCCCAGACAATGAGGTAGTAGTTGGTATAGCCCATCGACTTGACCACGCCGATCTCATAGGTCAGGCGGTCCTTATTGGACGGTGGGACGTCCGGGCCGTAGCGGCGCTCGAGGCCGTCCCAGCAGAGCTTCTCGAAAAACTCCTGATTGTCCATCCCGTTCGGGGCTTTGTAATATGGAATTTTGGTGTGTCCAAAGTCGAAGTCAAAATTGCACTGGTCCGCGATTTTCTGGGTGTTGGCACAGGCTTCCGGCACCATTGCGAACAACTCGTACATTTCATCCGTCGTTTTGACGTAGAATTCGTCGGTCCGGAACTCCATCCGGTCAGCGTCCTGAATGGTCTTGCCGGTCTGGATGCAGAGCAGGATGCTCTGCATCTTGGCGTCATCCTTCCGCAGATAGTGGGAGTCGTTGGTGGCCGCCATCGGGATGCCGGTCTCCCGCGCCAGTTTGATGAGCTGGGGCAGGACGATCGTATCCTCTTCGAGGCCGTGGTCCTGCAGTTCGATGTAGTAATTGCCCTTGCCGAACAGTTCCTGATACCACAGGGCCGTGGACTTTGCCCGCTCGTAGTCTCCCGCCAGAATGGCTTGCGGGATCTCGCCTGCGAGGCAGGCAGACAGGCAGATAAGCCCCTCGTGATACTGCTCAAGAAGCTGCTTATCTACACGCGGCTTGGAATAAAAGCCCTCCACGAAGGCAGCGGACACCATCTTGATGAGGTTCTTATAGCCGGTCTCATTCTTGCAGAGCAGGATAAGATGGTTGTTGCCGTCGATTTTGTTCACTTTATCGAAGCGGGTGCGGGTGGCCACATAGACCTCACAGCCGATGATGGGCTTGATGCCTGCCTTTTTTGCGGCCTTATAGAACTGGACACAGCCGTACATGACGCCGTGGTCCGTGATGGCGATGGCATTCTGGCCGCACTCCTTGACGCGGTCCATGAGCTGGTCGATACGGCAGGCACCGTCCAGCAGGCTGTATTCGGTATGGATGTGGAGATGAACGAAGTCTCTCCCCTGACGGTTTCCTTCGGTCACATCGCTCATGCTCCTGCCTCCTCTGTTTCAGTGTGTTCTTCGAGCCGCTGACGCAGGGCGTCGGCCAGCGCTTCCAGCTTTTTCATCCGGTGAGAAAGACCCGATTTGCTCATGGGCGGGTCAAAGCATCCGCAGAGCGCAGTCAGCGATAAATCAGGATATTCCAGCCGCCGGGCCGCTGCCTGCTGCAGCGCCTCGGGCAGCGTTTTCAGCGCCCCCTGCTCTTCCAGAAAGCGGATGGCTTTGAGAGTCTGGGCGTTGGCACGGGCCGTCTTGCCCAGGTTTGCGGTGTCACAGTTGGTGTGGCGGTTGATCTGGTTGCGCATCTGCTTGACAGCTTTCTGGGCGCTGAGCTGGGCCGATGCCTCCGCCGCTCCCATAAAGGAAAGGATGCGCTCCACGTTGTCGCAGCTCTTGACGTAAACAAGGTTCACGCCGTTGCGGCGGGTGCGGTGAGGTGCAAACTCGTGCTCCGCCAGCAGGGCTTCGAAGTCGCGCGCAAGGTTCGTGCGGCTGGTGAGAAACTCGATGTTATACTCCTTTTGTGGGTCAGTGACCGTGCCGCTGCACAAAAAAGCTGCCCCGATGTACGCGCTGACGCACGTCTGGCAGCGAATCAGTCTGGGGTCTATCTGCAGGCTCGTCTCGGTGCCGGTGGTACCGAAAAGCTCGTGCATCCGCGCCACCTGCTCCGGTGTGCGGATGCTGAACTCATAGACCACCCCGCTGGGACGCTGCTTCTCGATGATGTCGCCCTGTACACCGCAGCGCGCAAACAGCCGGGAAGCCACCTGCGTCGTCAGCTCCTGTTCCGTCTGCAGCACCAGCCCGCTGGCGTCGAAGTACTTGGCGAAGCAGGCAATTCCATAGGCGGCAGCGCGGACGCAGCAGTCCTTCTGCAGACTGCGCCGGGCGATCTCCTCCCTTGCCTGGGATGCAAAACTCATGATATGTTTATCCTTTCAACGGACAGAATCGCGGTGCTGGATGCCGGGCTTGTAGCCAAGCTTTTCGCAGTATTCCGCGATTTTCCGCGCAAATGTGATGGAGCGATGCTTGCCGCCGGTGCAGCCCACTGCGATGGTGAGCTGGCTTTTGCCTTCCTTGACGTAGAGCGGAAGAGCATATTCCAGAAACGATTCATAGCGCTTCAAAAGCTCCTGCGCCTCCGGGTGGCTCATGACAAAATCGACGACCTCTTCATCAAGACCCGTTTTATGCTTCAGTTCCGGGACATAAAAAGGGTTGGGCAGACAGCGGACATCCAAAACAAGGTCCGCCTCCGGCGGGATGCCGAACTTGAAGCCGAAAGACATGACCGTCAGTCGCATGGCGCTCTTCGCGCCGCCGTTCTGGTTGAACAGGTTGCAGATGCGCTCTTTGTTCTGCGAGGTAGAGAGCAGGCCGGTATTGATGGTATAATCTGCCCGGTCTTTGAGGGGCTGCAAGATCTCGCGCTCCCTGCGGAAGGCTTCCCGGGTGGAAAGGCCGTCGGAAATGCTCATCGGATGGCGGCGGCGCGTCTCACTGTAGCGGCGCATCAGCACATCGTCCGGGGCATCAAGGAACAAGATCTCATATTCTATCCCCTGCGCGTCCAACTGAGAAAGAGCTTCTTCGATTTCTTCCGGCGTACGGCAGCCGCGGATGTCCATACAGAGAGCCACCCGCTTGAGCTGGTTGTCACCCGCTTTCGAAAACGCCGTGATGCTGGGCAGCAGTGCCGCCGGGATGTTATCAATGCAGAAAAAGCCGATGTCTTCCAGCGCATTCATGGCGACAGATTTGCCTGCACCGGAAAGGCCGCTGACGATGAGAAGATCCATTTTGCACGCCTCTTTCTTTTATGCTTCCACCACACGAATTTCTTTTTCGAGATCGTAGCCGGTCTTTTCTTTCACGATGGCGCGCACCTCATCGCACAGAGCCAGCACATCTGCACAGGTCGCTCCACCCAGATTGACCACAAAGCCGCAGTGCTTGTCACTGACGGCTGCGCCGCCATGGCGGTAGCCCCGCAGACCGCACTGGTCGATGAGGGCCGCCGCAAATGCGCCCACCGGCCGCTTGAAGGTGCTGCCGGCACTGGGCTTGTCGAGAGGCTGTTTGTCTTTGCGGCGGGCCATCAGGTCGTCCATCCTGGAGCGGATGTCGGCGGCATTGCCTCTTGCAAGGTGGAACTTTGCCGAGAGGATGCAGCCGCCGTTTTCTTCGAAAATACTGTGGCGGTAGCTGAGGTCGAGCTGTTCTGCCGGTACCTCAACGCTCTCCCCTTCTGCGGTCAGATACCGCACGGAGACCAGCACGTCTTTCATCTCGCCGCCGTAAGCTCCGGCGTTCATGTAGACAGCTCCGCCCACCGTACCCGGGATGCCGTAGGCAAACTCAAGACCGGTGAGGCTGTTTTCCAGCGCCGTCATGCAGAGCGACGAGAGCATCTTGTCCGCACCGACAATGACAGCATCGTAAGTCAGGGATGGGTCTTTGCCCGGGAAACAGATATTTTCAAGAATACCGATCGCGCTCTTCATGGCCGATACATTGATGACAGCTCCCCGGTAGCCCGCATCCTCAAACAGGATGTTGCTGCCGTTGCCCAGCAGATAATATTTGATATTCACTTCCTTCGCCAGCTTGATGGCGGCGCAGAGCTGCGCCTCATTTTCCGGCAGGATAAAGACATCTGCCGGGCCGCCGATGCGGAAAGTGCAGTGCGCGCTGAGCGGCTCATTTTCTTTGTATGCAATGCCCGCAGCGGACAAAGCCTGTTTCAATCGTTCCATTCGTTCTTCCTCTATCGGTAGAAAATCAGTCCATCGTGTCGTTCAGGCCCAGACGGATGAGCAGTTCCTTGGCGGCGTTATAACCCATCTTCTTCTGGCGGTTATTGATAGCCGCCGTTTCCAGCACGACTGCGAGGTTGCGTCCGGGCGAAACGGGGATGATGGTGCTGGGGATGTTGACGCCCAGAATGTCATAATACTCGCTTTCCAAGCCGGTGCGCTGATAGTTTTTGGTGGGGTCCCATGCTTCCAGCTGGACGACGAGGTCGAGGCTTTCACTCACCTTGACCGCGCCCACACCGAACACGCGGGCCACGTTGACGATGCCGATGCCGCGCAGCTCAATGAAGTGGCGGATGTTTTCCGGCGCAGTACCCATGATCTGACGGTTGGAGACCTTGCGCAGCTCCACGGCATCGTCGGCAACGAGGCGGTGGCCGCGCTTGACCAGCTCGATGGCCAGCTCGCTCTTGCCGATGCCGCTGTCGCCGAGAATGAGGATGCCTTCACCGTAAACTTCCACCAGCACGCCGTGGCGGGTGATGCGGGGAGCCAGTTCAAGGTTCAGCATGCTGATGAGGCTGCCCATCATGGTGCAGGTCGTCTCGTTGGAGCGCAGCAGGGCTACCCCGTGCTGCTTTGCAAGCTCCTGCATCTCCGGGAAGGGTTCCAGCTCCTCGTTGCGGCAGAGGATGACGGCCGGCGGCTGCTGGCGGAACAGCTGGTCAAGGCGCTCACGGCGCTTTTCCGCCGTAAGACCGGCCAGAAAGTTCATCTCCGCAAGGCCCATGATCTGTAAGCGCAGCTTATCGAAATAATCGTAGTAACCGGCCAGAAACAGACCGGGACGGTTGACCTCTGCGATCTCGACGCTGATCTTGTCCAAATCGCAGGGCGTATAGATAACCTCGAGGCTGACCTTCTCGACCAGCCGCTTGAGCGAAACAGCGAAATTCCCCATTCGTTTTTCCTCCTGCATCCTCTGTGCTCCGCCATACCAAAAGGCAGCACAGTTTATCCTTCTTTATATTATAATCGAGACGGACAGCAAAAACAACAATTCTTTCAGGAATCTTTTCTGGTTTTGCGCCAGCGCTTGCATCCGGGGGCCAAAACCATATAATAGGAGGCAGGGATAGAGTTTACTTTACATGAGTTTTACATTTCGCCGGTTTCCGATTTTACATTCCACTCGTATACTCATAATCAGGGATAGGACCGGTGAAATCCAGTGCAGGTCGTGTAAAAAGTTGAGACATGCTCCTGCACGGGTCCTCTACGGCCACTGTCGATGTACAAACGCAAGCTTCAACAAGTGAGGAGTAAAACATGACTCTATTCAATGTCTTTTCTCTGCTGGGCGGTCTGGCTCTGTTCCTGTTCGGCATGGACATCATGGGCAAAGCCCTTGAGAAACAGGCCGGCGGCCATCTGCAGAAGATTCTGAGCAAACTGACGGATAACCCCCTCAAGGGCTTCTTCCTCGGTCTGTGCGTGACCGCCATCATCCAGAGTTCCAGTGCTACCACCGTCATGGTGGTCGGCTTCGTCAACAGCGGCATCATGGAGCTGCATCAGGCCATCGGCATCATTATGGGCAGCAATGTGGGTACCACTGTCACCAGCTGGCTGCTGAGCCTTTCCGGTCTGCAGGGCGACAGCATCTGGATCCAGATGCTCAAGCCCACCTCCTTCAGCCCCATTCTCGCCTTCATCGGCATCCTGCTCTATATGGGCAAGAATGAGAAGAAAAAGGGCATCGGCACCATCCTCATCGGCTTTGCCATCCTGATGACCGGCATGACTACCATGTCCAATGCCGTCGAGCCCCTGCAGGGTGAGGCATGGTTCACCAACCTCTTCGTCCGCTTCTCCAATCCCATCCTCGGCGTTCTGGTGGGCGCACTGGTCACCGGCATCATCCAGAGTTCCAGCGCCAGCGTCGGCATCCTGCAGGCGCTGAGCGCCACCGGCGTCATCACCTACGGCAGCGCTATCCCCATCATCATGGGTCAGAATATCGGCACCTGTGTCACCGCGCTGATCTCTTCTGTGGGCGCAAATAAGAATGCCCGCCGTGCCGCCATGGTCCACCTCTACTTCAACATCATCGGTGTCACGGTCTTTCTGGCCGGTTTCTACGGTCTGAACGCCGTGGTCCACTTTGATTTTGTGAACGAGACCATCGCCGCCTGGGGCATTGCTGTGGTCCACTCCGCCTTCAACATCGCGGCCACCCTCATCCTTCTCCCCTTCGCAAATGGTCTGGAAAAGCTGGCCATCCTCACCATCCCCGACGACGCCGAAAAAGAGAGCTTTGCTCTGCTGGATGAGCGTCTGCTGAACACCCCGGCTGTGGCCGTGGCTCGCGCCCACTCTGCTACTGCTGACATGGCCGAGCTGGCCCGTGTGGGCGTCATGCAGGCCATGAGCCTGACCCACACCTGGGATGATACGCTGGCCCAGAAAGTCCGGGATGAGGAGAGCAAAGTTGACCAGTACGAAGACGCCCTTGGCACTTACCTCGTCAAGCTGTCCAGCCGTGAGCTGAACCATGCGGACAGCCAGAGCGTGAATACCCTGCTCCACACCATCAGCGATTTCGAGCGCATCAGCGACCATTCCGTGAACCTTCTGGAATCCGCACAGGAGATGCACACCAAGGAGATCAACTTCTCCACCGACGCCCGCGAAGAGCTGCAGGTGCTTGAGGACGCCGTGCAGGACGTGCTGAACCGCGCCACCGACGCCTTCCGCAAAGATGACCTGCATCTGGCAAGCAAGGTCGAACCTCTGGAGACCGTCGTGGACGAGCTGGTGCGTGCCATCAAGGCACGGCATGTTGCCCGCCTGCAGGCCGGCAGCTGTTCCATCGAGTATGGCTTCGTGCTGGAAGACCTGCTGACCAACTACGAGCGCGTCTGCGACCACTGCAGCAACGTGGCAGTTGCCCAGATCGAGGTGGCACAGGACAGCTTCGACACCCACGCCTACCTCAACGACCTGCGCAGCGGCCACGCCTCCACCAAGGAGAGCGAGCAGTTCCAGCGCCGCCTGAACCGCTACCGTGAGCGCTATCTCTTTCCCGACGAAAACGTCACCGAAACGGAGGACAAACAGGCATGATCTATATCGTAGAAGACGATTCAGCCATCCGTGAATTAGAGCAGTATGCATTGCAGTCCAACGGCTACGAGGCCGTGGGCTTCGAGTCCTCGGAGCCATTCTGGCAGGCCGTCCACACCGCGCCGCCGGAACTGGTCATCCTGGACGTGATGCTCCCCGGTGAGGACGGCTTCTCCATCCTGAAAAAGCTCCGCGCCGCCCCTTCCCTGCGGCGTCTGCCCATCATCATGATAACGGCCAAGTCCAGCGAGCTAGACACCGTGCGCGGCCTCGACTGCGGCGCAGACGACTACATCACCAAACCTTTCGGCATCATGGAGTTTCTGAGCCGGGTGCGGGCGGCCCTCCGCCGGGCAGAGCCCGAGGCACGGCCCAACGTCTACAGTTTCCGGGAGATCCTGCTGGACAATGCCCGCCACAGCGTCACTGTCAGCGGCGCACCGGTGGAGCTGACCTACAAAGAATACAGCCTGCTCCGTCTGCTGCTGGAAAACACCAATCTTGTCGTCACCCGCGAGACCATTTTGCAGGTGGTGTGGGGTACTGACATCTCGGTGGAGAGCCGGACCGTGGATATGCACATCCGCACCCTGCGCAAAAAGCTGGGCGACGCCGGAAAGTACATCTGCACAGTGCGGAAGGTGGGCTACAAGCTGACGGACAGCGAGGAGGAGCTCGAGCAATGAAACCACGCAGCATGGAAGAAAAAATAAGCTATCTGCTGTTTCTGATGGGCTTTGCGGGGCTGGCGTGTACCGCTGCGCTCTGCATCTTTGTGTTCCACAAGGCGTTCCGGGAGCAGGCCTGGACAGCCCTTGAGCGGGAAGCCGACCTTGTGGCTGTCGGCTGTGCGCAGGTGGACACCCCCAGCCAGCTGGAAACTTATGTGGACGGCTCGCTGCGCATCACTCTTATCGCCTCGGACGGCAGTGTGCTCTTTGAGTCGGCCACCAACCAGCCGATGGAGAACCATCTGAGCCGCCCCGAGATACAACAGGCCATGAAGAGCGGTGTGGGCCGCGACTGCCGCGACTCCCAGACGCTGGGCTATGAGACTTATTATTACGCCATGCTGCTGACGAACGGAGACATCCTCCGGGTGGCGCAGGACTCTGAGACGATCTGGTCGATTTATGACGCCGCTCTGCCTGCCATCGTGCTGAGCTGTTTCCTGATGATGGGCGCAGCCGCCATCATTGCCGGACTGCTGACCAAGAGCCTTGTCCAGCCTGTGCTCAAGATGACCGATGACCTCGATCACATCCAGGAGAATGTCCCCTACAAGGAGCTTATCCCCTTTGCTGAAAGCATCCACTCCGACCGGATGCTGCGGGAAAATAACGAGAAAATGCGGCAGGAGTTCACGGCCAATGTCAGCCACGAGCTGAAAACGCCTCTGACCAGCATCTCCGGTTATGCAGAGCTCATCGAGACCGGCATTGCAAAACCCGAGGATACGCCGGGTTTTGCCCGCAAGATCCATGTAGAGGCCAGCCGGATGATACAGCTGGTCAACGATATTCTGCAGCTCTCCCACCTCGACAATGTGAGCGAGACGGGTGCTGCGCCTGCAATGGAAACGGTCGATCTGTTGGATGTGGCCCGCGAGTGCGTGGAGCGCCAGAAGGTCAACGCCCGGCGCTCCTATATCTCCCTGACCTACCTTGGCGAGAGCGCCCCTGTGTCAGGCAGCCGCAGTCTGCTGGATGAGCTGTGCCAGAACCTTTGCGACAACGCCATCCGCTACAACCGCCCTGGCGGAAAAGTCCAGATCATCACGGCCTGCACCCGGGACGGTCATTGCACCCTGACCGTGAAGGACAACGGCATCGGTATCCCGAAAGAGGCGCAGACCAGCGTGTTCGAGCGCTTCTACCGGGTGGACAAGAGCCGCAGCAA
>OGFY01002257.1_pt1 | contig 11745 bp, 8 predicted proteins | sample 1570951 | NCBI WGS metagenome assembly OGFY01 (sample SAMEA2581942, study PRJEB24529) | metagenome | biome: Human gut stool | place: China | collected 2011
AATCCGACCGTTTTCAGGCAAACGGATTTACCACCGGCGTTCGGACCGGATATGATCAAGATCCGTTTTCCCTCGGTCAGCTCGATATCGAGGGGAACTACCTGCTTGCCCTGTTTCTGTAAAGACAGGAATAAGAGCGGATGCACGGCACGTACCCAATCCATTTGTCGCTTATCCTCCACGATCGGCTTGATCGCCTTGACTTGCTCCGCGAATAACGCTTTCGCACGAATGAAGTCAATGTCGGCAAGAAACTCGTAAGATTGTAGGATATCCGGAGCTAAAGGACGGATCACGTTCGTGAATTCCGTCAGTATCTTAATGATTTCCCGGCGTTCTTCCCCTTCCAGTTCCCGGATGCGGTTATTCGCTTCCACGACCACCTCCGGCTCTATAAAGACCGTCTTGCCACTGGCGGACTCATCATGTACGATACCTTTTATCTTTCGTTTGAAGGCCGGGGCTACCGGGATCATCAAACGACCGTCGCGCATGGTCGGTGTCACGTCCTTATCGACAACCCCGTCCGATTGTGCCGCACGGAGGATGGATTGCAGGCTGCGGGAAATACCGCTCATCGTGATCGTCATTTCCCTGCGGATTTGCGATAGGGTGGAGGAAGCACTGTCCTTGACCTTGCCGAATTTATCGAGGATACTATCGATCTTTCCAATCAATTGGGGGAAGACAAAGATATCTCCCGCCAATTCAGTCAAGGCCGGATACTTGATTTCCTCATCGTCCATAGGCTTGAAGAAGCGTACGATGTCATTGATCGTTTGCAAGGAACGTTTGAGGTCGAACAACTCCCGTTCATCCAGCCAAGTACCTTCCGGCCGAATCCGTTTCAAGGAATAGCGCACGTCGAAGAAATAACTGGCGGGGAATTCCGTGTCTCCGTGTAGGATACGGATAAACTCATCGGTTTGTTCCAATCGCTTGGATACGACCTCGAAATCGGCGGAGAATCCCATCTCCGCTACCCGCTCTTCCCCGAGCGGGCTTAAACATTTTTCTGTGATTAAGTGACGGATCTTATCAAAGCCCGTCTTTTGTTCAAAATTTTGTGGATATATCACGTGTTTGTAAAATCTTTATTTGATCTCTACCGTCACTTCAGAGCGAATGGTAGGACGGATAATTACTTCTAATTTTGTCTTGCCACGCTTTATATTAAATGTACAGGCGTTGTTGCCGGACGGATTAATATAAGGGGCGAAATAGTATAAATAAGAGAACGCCGGCAAGTAATCGGAGCTTTGCGACGCATCCGCTATTTGGGGATATTTGAATACGTCCCAAAACATGCAATATTTGAAACCGTTCGCGTCCGTAAACATCGTCTTCGGATCACGATATTGCATCGTGTTCGTGATAAAGCGTTTGTAGGCGGATGAGAACTCCTCTGCCGAATGATCCATCTTATGGCGGCCGATCTTTTCTATAATGTAACGGGGACGGATGCCTGCCGCATAAGCGGGAGAGTTACGATCTACGTCAACCACTTGATCCAATTTGTCGATATCGTAGCTGATCCCCGTATAATTATAGGTCTTCTTGCTCACCTTGAACGGTACGTTACGTCCGTATTTCGTGTATGGGTATTGCATACACATCAACGGGACATGCACCCGGGCGTATTCGTCTAAACGATAAGAGTCTTCCAGCAACTCGTTCGCCTCACATTCCCAGAGTACACGTCCGGGGATATCTTTTTGATCGATGATACGGATACCGAATTGCAACAGATATTCGGCTTCCGCTTCGGCGGCGGCGTAATTCAAGAACGGGAATTTCTCCATCTTACTGTGCGAGAAGTTGTACCGGTAAGTCGGTTCTTTTTCTACCAATACTTTATTCGCTCCCAGATAGTTCGGGTTCTTATCGAAAAAATAGAAAGTCTGTATCAATAAATCCGGCTTTGCGATATCAACCGTAAGTCCTTTTTTGGTCAACTCGTTCTCGATGCATTCGTTGATGACCGTTTCCAGTTTACGGTTATTCTCGTCGATGGTCGAGAAGGCGAATGTCTTGAAGTTACCGAAATCTACGCCGTCGGATGTGACGGTAGTCTTGAACGGGCATACGAATTCTTGCTCATTGGTTGTCTCCAAGCTATACATCGCATAGGCGGACGCCAGCTGGTCTTCCGTGATGGCGTTACTTTTCTTGCAGTCCTTCTTTACCAATACTTGTTTAGAAGGAGAGGAAAGGTTGCTGATGGTCAATAGGACATCGTTTCTTCCGGCGGGATTCAGCAGTTGAGGGATCTCATCGACAGATATTTCCGTCACAGGTACACCGTTGATCTCCTCGATCACGTCGTATTTCTTAATACCTGCTTGCTCGGCGGATGAATAAGGGATGACGCTTTTAATGACCGGCTTGTTGTTTCCCCAGTTCTTGCTCTGGCTGATATCGTATGTGAAGCCTAGTCGGCAGATGGATGTATTCCTGTTTTGGGCGGAAACCGTACAGACCGCCAATACTAATAGTAACGTTGATAAAATCACACTTCTCATCATATTCTGGAATTTTATTTACTCTAAAAATACCTGTTTCGTTTAAAACATAGGCAAAGGTAAAGATATTTTTGATGTGGTGGAATAGTTGGCAATATATTTGCTGCTATAATAGTGTATGAACTTGATATGGATGCTGTGTATATACTTTTTAAGGGTATTTATGTGGTACCGTATTTCGCTTACAATTAGTTAGTAATGAAAAAAATCAGATAGATTATGAGCAAGATGAATCCAAACGAGAAAAAAGAAAACGCTTCAAAAAACGAAAACGTGAATAATGAGGAAGCGACAAATTTGCAGGAAGAACAGTCAAATGCGGCAGATGAAACTGCCGGCTCTGACAATGTGTCGGGCGAGGTGGAAGCCTTGCAAAAGAAATATAACGAATTGAACGATTCCCACCTGCGCTTGATGGCGGAGTTTGACAATTACCGTAAACGTACGATGCGTGAGAAGGCTGATTTGATCAAGACTGGCGGCGAGGGTGCGTTAAAGAACCTTCTTCCTATTATCGACGATTTCGAGCGTGCTTTGCAGAACGTCCGCACGGCTGAGGATGTAGAGGCCGTTAAAGAAGGCGTGGACTTGATTTTCGGTAAGTTCATGGGCTATCTGTCTCAGCAGGGCGTAAAGCCGATCGAGGCCATAGGCAAGCCGTTCAACACGGAGGAGTTTGAGGCTATCGCTACGATTCCCGCTCCGGAACCGGACATGAAGGGCAAGGTATTGGATTGCGTACAAACTGGATATACCTTATTTGACAAGGTAATACGTCACGCTAAAGTAGTAGTGGGAGAATAATCGGAAAATCGGCAAATAACAAATACAAGGATGGCTAAAAGGGATTACTATGAAGTGCTGGGCGTTGAGAAGAATGCATCGGCGGATGAGATAAAGAAAGCGTACCGTAAGAAGGCGATACAATTCCACCCGGATAAGAACCCGGGCGATAAGCAAGCAGAGGAGAACTTTAAGGAGGCGGCTGAGGCATACGACGTGTTGAGCGATCCGCAAAAGCGTCAGCGTTATGACCAATTCGGCCATGCGGGTGTCGGCGGGGCTTCACAAGGTGGCGGCTTCGGTGGTTGTATGTCCATGGAGGATATCTTCTCACAGTTCGGCGACATCTTTGGTGGACATTTTGGCGGTTTCGGAGGCTTCGGTGGTTTCGGCGGTTCTCGTGGAGGACGCCGGGTGAACCGTGGATCGGACTTGCGTGTGAAGGTGAAGCTGAACCTGAAAGAGATCGCTAACGGCGTGGAAAAGAAGATCAAGGTAAAGAAGTATGTGCCTTGTTCGCATTGTCACGGTAGCGGGGCGGAAGGCTCGGAGGGTGTGAAGACGTGTGATACGTGTAAAGGTAGTGGTGTCGTTACCCGTATCGCCAACACGATCCTAGGGCAGATGCAGACGCAGACGACTTGTCCTACTTGTGGTGGCGAGGGCAAGATCGTTGTCAAGAAATGTACGGAGTGTAATGGTGAGGGCGTCGTTCGCGACGATGAGATTATCACGATCAATATCCCTGCCGGTGTAGCCGAGGGCATGCAGCTCTCCATGAATGGTAAAGGCAACGCCGCACGACATGGTGGAATCAACGGTGACTTATTGATCCTTATCGAGGAGGAACCTCATTCGGAGTTGATTCGTGATGAGAACGATCTGTTATACAACCTCCTGCTGAGTGTTCCGCAAGCAGCCTTGGGAGCCACGGTAGAGGTCCCGACCATCGACGGAAAGGCGAAATTGAAGATCGAGCCGGGTACGCAGCCGGGTAAGGTGCTTCGTTTGCGTAATAAAGGACTTCCTTCCATCAATAGTTATGGTACGGGCGATTTGTTGGTGAACGTGAGTGTATATATCCCCGAGACTTTGTCGTCTACGGAGAAAGAGACGCTGAACGGATTGGAGAATTCACCGAACTTCCAGCCTAATAAGACGATGAAAGAGAAAATCTTCAGTAAGTTTAAGCACTTCTTTGATTAACGAATAGAAAAGACTACTGTGTTCGTGTGAGAACACTATAGTATTCGTGGATAAACACAGTAGTGTTTGAAGATGAATACTATAGTGTTTATCACCGGAATACGGTAGTCTTTTTTCATAAGTCCTAAAATGAGTATCCTATGAGAATATATACCCGTGGAGGAGATAAAGGAAAAACCGGCATACATGGCGGTGAGCGTGTCGATAAGGATGACATCCGTATCGAGGCGAATGGGACGTTGGATGAGTTGAACGCCGAGATCGGTATTGTCCGTACGTTGCTGCCTCCCGATCATGAATGGCAGGTGTTGCTGGGTAGGATACAGCGTGAGATGATGGCCGTGATGTCTCATGTGGCGACACCATCGGCGATCCGTGATCAGAATCCGAATCCGCTTCCCGATGATTTGACCGTCTTTTGTGAGTCCCATATCGATGATCTATCCGCCCAGATGGAGGATAACGGGTATTTTATCCTTCCGGGAGGCACACCTGTTTCGGCGCACCTCCAATTGGCCCGTACGATCACCCGCAGGGCCGAACGCCGCTTGTGGACATTGAATCGGAAAGACCCGGTTCCTGCCGGGATCATGGCGTTCGTGAATCGTTTATCGGATCTGTTCTTTACGATGGCACGTTATGACATGTTTCGTCAAGGGAACGCCGAGGAGCGTTGGCAATCCTTTCTGTATAAGCGGAAAAATAAATCCTAGAGGGCGATATCTTGCCATTTGCCTTTCACGAGCTCACGGGTGGACTTGAAGCCGGCTTGCTTTAGCAACTCAAAAACCTCCTTGCGACCGTCGTTCACCAAATCCGGATAATGGCAATCGGAGTTCACCATGACAGGGATATTCATTTTCCGCATCCGTGATAGGTATTCCACACGGGGGTAAAGCTCTTTTTTCTTGGTCCAGTTCTTGGTGTTGACCTCTACCATCAATTCTTTCTCCTGAACCAGATCCAGACAAGCCTCAAAAGGCTTCCGATACCAATCCTCCTCAAAATTGAAGATCTCGTATTTCTGTCCGTTCATATAGATCTTGTCGATATGTCCGACGATATCGATGCCTCCGGCCTCTATCATTTTCATCGTGGTATCGAAGAAACGCTTGACAAGCAACCGGACATCTCCCTCGAAATGCCGCTCCACGGAGTGGGCGTATTCCCTGAATGAGCCGTCTATACAGACCATGTTCTCTTCGACCAGACGCTCTGATACGGGCAAGAAATGGATGGAACCGATCCGGTAGTCCAAGGGCAACTCTTGGAAATAGGGGATCGAGGCGTTATAGGTCTCGTCCAGATAATCAATCTCCAGACCGGCATATATTTCCAGTTGATCGCTGTATTTCTGTTTCAGTCGGTTTATCTCTTGCAGATACTCCGGCATATCGTCTTTAGACATATTCCAGAAAGTCTCGAACGGAAGCGGCGAGTGGGAGGAAAAACCGTACGCACGGAACCCGTGTGTTATGGCGAATCTCACGAAATCCTCCGGAATACTTCTTCCATCACAAAAAGTACAATGACTATGGTAGTTACTGAGTTGCATGATTGTTCTTAGTGATTAAAAAGCCACATCCAGATCATCTTGCCCGGATGTGGCCTTGTATGATGAATGAGAGAGGTGTTATTTGATAACGCCTAGCTCTTTTCCTACCTTGATAAACGCTGCGATAGCCTTGTCCAGATGCTCAGTCTCGTGGCCGGCGGACAATTGTACACGGATACGAGCTTGTCCCTTCGGTACTACCGGGTAATAAAAACCGGTTACGTAAATACCCTCTTCCTGCATCTTGGCGGCGAAATCTTGAGACAACTTAGCGTCGTACAACATAACAGCGCAGATAGCGGATTGAGTCGGCTTGATATCGAAACCGGCTGCCAGCATCTTGTCGCGGAAGTAACTTACGTTGTTCATTAATTTCGTATGTAAAGCGTCGCTTTCCTTCAACATCTTGAACATCTCCAAGCTTGCGCCTACGATGGCCGGAGCCACGGAGTTAGAGAACAAGTAGGGGCGAGAACGCTGGCGTAACATATCGATAATCTCCTTCTTTCCGGTCGTGAAGCCACCCATGGCACCACCGAACGCCTTACCCAGCGTACCCGTGAAGATATCTACACGTCCGTAAACATCAAACTGCTCGGCTACGCCATGACCCGTCGTGGCTGCGAGACCGGCAGAGTGACACTCGGCCACCATAACCAATGCGTCATATTTCTCGGCAAGCTCGCAAATCTTGTCCATCGGAGCGACATTGCCGTCCATGGAGAACACGCCGTCCGTGGCGATGATACGGTGACGTTGGGCCTGCGCCTCTTGTAGGCAACGCTCCAAGTCCGCCATATCGGCGTTAGCGTAGCGATAACGTTTAGCCTTGCATAAACGAACACCGTCGATGATAGAGGCGTGGTTCAAGGCATCCGAGATGATAGCGTCTTCCTCGCCGAACAATGGCTCGAACAAACCACCGTTAGCGTCGAAACATGCGGCGTAAAGGATCGTGTCCTCAGTCTTGAAATAGTCGGAGATGGCTGCTTCCAATTGCTTGTGCAAATCCTGCGTTCCACAGATGAAACGAACGGACGACATACCATAACCGTGTGTATCCATGGCTTCTTTCGCGGCCTTGATCAGTCGTTGGTTATCGGACAGGCCAAGATAGTTGTTGGCGCAGAAGTTCAAAACATCACTTCCGGCATTTACTTTGATGTCGGCTCTCTGCGGCGTAGTAATGATACGCTCGTTCTTGTATAAACCAGCGGCTTTGATGCCTTCAAGTTCATTTGTCAAGAATTCTTTAAGTTTTCCGTACATAAAAACTTCGTTTTTTATTAGTATTTAGATGTGAGTAGTAGCTTCGTTGTCAAAGCGACAGACAAAGGTCTGTTTTTTTTTTGAATTTTAATACTAAAAAAGAGAAGAAATTCATGTCTAAACTGTTTTATTCTCTATACCTTTGCCGACGGAAAAAAACTTAAATCTCATTAAACGCGATGAAGAATGTATTAGTAATTGGTTCTACCGGTCAGATCGGATCAGAGTTAACCATGAAATTAAGAAGTATCTACGGTGGGAACATAGTAGCGGGTTATATCCCGGGTGCGGAACCTAAAGGCGAGTTGTTAGAATCGGGACCTTCCGCTATCGTGGATATCACGAACGAGCAGCAGATCGCTGAGACGGTATCAAAATATAATATTGATACGATCTACAACTTGGCGGCTCTTTTGTCGGCTGTAGCAGAGGCTAAACCTCAGTTGGCGTGGAAGATCGGTATGGGGGGCTTGTTCAATGTGCTTGAGGTGGCCCGTGAGATGCACTGCGCCGTATTTACGCCGAGCTCTATTGGCGTTTTCGGTAACAATACCCCGAAAGACAAGACTCCTCAAGATACGATCCGTAATCCTCGTACGATGTACGGCGTGACGAAGGTATCCGGTGAGTTGTTAAGCGATTATTATAATATCCGTTTCGGCGTGGACACACGTTCGGTTCGTTTCCCCGGATTGATCTCTTACGTAACACCTCCGGGTGGTGGTACGACGGATTACGCTGTCGATATTTACTATTCGGCCGCTAAGGGCGAGAAATTCGTTTGCCCGATCGCAGCCGGTACTTTCATGGATATGATGTACATGCCGGACGGCTTGCGTGCCGCTATCGAGATTATGGAGGCGGATTCTACGAAGTTCGTTCATCGCAACTCTTTCAACATTGCGTCGATGAGTTTCGATCCGGAGATCATCTTTAATAATATCAAGAAATATATGCCTGAATTCCAGATGGAGTATGAGGTAGATCCTTTGCGTCAGGCTATCGCCGAGTCGTGGCCGAACTCCTTGGATGATACTTGCGCCCGCCAAGAGTGGGGCTGGAAGCCGGAGTATGATTTGGATGCCATGACAAAAGACATGTTAGCTAAATTGAAAGAACGTTTCAATAAATAAGAGTGATGTTGTAGCCATGATTGTTTGTGGATAGAGGGGCCGGGGTATCATCGGGGGGATGATCCCCGGCCTTGTTTTTTAACGCTGCTATTTCAATAAATCCGGCCGGAGGCGTGCCGTACGCTCTTGTGCTTGTTGCAAGCGCCATTCTTCGATCTTGCGCTGGTGCCCGGATAATAGTACCTCGGGTACTTTCCAACCTTTGTAATCGGCGGGACGTGTATAAACAGGCGGGGCCAGTAAGTCATCTTGGAAGGAGTCGGAGAGGGCGCTTTGCTCGTCGCCGATCGCTCCCGGTATCAAGCGTACCACGGCGTCGGTTATGATAGCGGCGGCCAGCTCTCCTCCGGTAAGGACATAGTCTCCTACGGATATCTCTTTCGTTATCAAATGCTCACGGATACGATAGTCGATCCCTTTATAGTGCCCGCAGAGGATAATCATATTATTTAGTAAAGACATGCTGTTGGCCATGGGCTGGTTGAGTGTCTCGCCATCCGGGGAGGTATAGATTACCTCGTCATATTCCCGTTCGCTTTTCAACGCTGAGATCGCCCGGTCTATCGGTTCGATCTGCATCACCATTCCGGCCTCTCCTCCGAACGGATAATCATCCACCCGCCTCCATTTATTAGTGGTGTAATCCCGTAGGTTATGTAAATGAATCTCCGCTAATCCTTTATCTTGCGCCCTCTTGACGATAGAGCAATTAATCATCCCCTCGATCATCTCGGGAAGTACGGTAAGTATATCTATACGCATAAAAAATAGTTGTAACGTTAAAACCTCCCGCAAAGGTACATCTTTATTCTGACTCATCGTAAAGTGAGTCTCTATTATCTATGATTCGCGATAGAAAATTAAGAATGAATGAAACGCATGCGTTGGCGCAGTTAAGAGTTCGTAGAAGTTCATGAGGATATTTTTGTATCGTTTGAATTATTATTCGTACTTTTGTCCGTCAATTCGGCGGCTATCAATAGAGGCCGTGTCTTTAGAGAATAAATTTTATAGCGATGAATATATCTTACAATTGGCTGAAAGAGTATCTTGATTTCGATCTGGAGCCAGAAGAAGTTGCTGCGGCGCTTACCTCTATCGGTTTGGAAACCGGTGGAGTGGAGGAAGTTCAAACCATTAAGGGCGGACTTGAGGGACTGGTTATCGGTGAAGTGTTAACTTGTGAGGAACACCCGAATTCTGACCATTTACATATAACGACCGTAAATGTAGGTGGCGAGGCTCCTTTACAAATCGTATGCGGCGCCCCGAACGTGGCTGCCGGACAGAAAGTGGTCGTAGCCGTGAACGGTACGAAACTGTACGACGGTGACGAATGCTTTACCATCAAGAGAAACAAGATCCGTGGCGTTGAGTCCAACGGTATGATTTGCGCCGAGGACGAGATAGGTATCGGTACCGACCATAACGGTATTATCGTACTTCCCGCCGACGCTGTTGTAGGTACGTTAGCTAAAGATTATTATAATGTAAAGAGCGACTACGTGCTGGAGGTGGATATCACCCCGAACCGTGTAGACGCTACTTCCCATTTCGGTGTCGCCCGTGACTTGGCCGCTTATTTGAAGCAAAACGGCAAGCCCGCCGAATTGAGACGTCCTTCGGTAGACGCTTTCAAGATCGATGACGAGACACCGGGCGTAGAGGTCGTGGTAGAGAATACGGAGGCTTGTCCCCGTTATTCCGGTGTTACGATCAAGGGCGTTACGGTGAAGGAGAGCCCGGAGTGGTTACAAAACCGTTTGCGTGTGATCGGCCTTCGTCCCATCAATAACGTAGTGGATATAACGAACTTTATCCTGCATGAGTTAGGGCAGCCTTTACACTCTTTTGATGCGAGTAAGATCAAAGGAAATAAAGTGATTGTCAAGGCGGCCGAGGCTGGTACGAAATTCGTCACGTTGGATGGCGTGGAGCGTACGTTGACCGATCGTGACTTGATGATTTGTAACGTCGAGGAACCGATGTGTATCGGTGGCGTGTTCGGCGGTTTGGATTCCGGCGTGACGGAGGAGACCACCGACGTATTCTTGGAATCCGCTTGTTTCCATCCGACGTGGATTCGCAAGACCGCCCGTCGTTTTGGCTTGAATACGGACGCTTCTTTCCGCTTCGAGCGTGGTTTGGATCCGAACAATACGATGTATGTATTGAAACGTGCCGCCTTGTTGATACAAGAGTTGGCGGGAGGTAAGATCACGGGTGCTGTACAGGATGTTTATCCTGCCGTGGCGGAACCGTATACGGTTGAGGTGACTTACGAGAAGATCAATACGTTGATCGGTAAGGATATTCCGGTAGAAACCGTGAAAAGTATCTTGGCAAGCCTTGAGATGGAGATCGTATCCGAGACTGCCGAGGGCTTGACTTTGCATGTTCCCGTATATCGTATCGATGTGCAGCGTGATGTAGACGTGATCGAGGACATTCTTCGTATCTACGGATATAATAACGTGGAGTTCAGCGATAACGTGAAGTCCAATTTAAGTTACCAGACTCCTACGGATCGTAGCTGGAAATTGCAGAACTTGATCTCGGAGCAACTTTGCGGTTGTGGTTTCAACGAGATCATGAACAATTCCTTGACACGCTCCGCTTATTATACGGATCTGTCTGTTTATCCGGAAGCGCATTGTGTCATGTTGATGAACCCGTTAAGCGCTGATTTGAACTGCATGCGTCAGACCTTGTTGTTCGGAGGCTTGGAGAGCATCGAGCATAACATGAAGCGTAAGAATGGCAATGTCCGTTTCTATGAGTTTGGTAATTGCTATGATTATAATATCGATAACAAGAAGGAAGATGAGACCTTGGCGCAGTTCAGCGAGGATTACCGTCTAGGCATCTGGGTAGCCGGCAACCGGGTGGAGAACAACTGGGCGCATCCGGACGAGAAATCTTCCGTTTATGAGTTGAAGGCTTACGTAGAGAATATCTTAGCCCGCTTGGGCGTGGATATGAAACGGGTTATTTTCGGTAACTTGACGAATGATATCTATTCTTCGGGCCTAAGCATCACGACCGGTTCCGGACGTCAATTGGGTACGATGGGTATCGTAAGCAAGAAACTTCGTAAGATGCTGGATATTGATATGGAGGTTTATTACGCTGAGTTGTCGTGGACCCAATTGATGAAGGAGATCAAGAAGGCGAAAGTAACCTTCTCCGAGATTTCCAAGTTCCCGGCCGTTAAACGTGACTTGGCGTTGTTGCTTGATAAGAGCGTACAGTTTAGCGAGGTTGAGAAAATCGCTAA
>OGFY01002263.1_pt1 | contig 11703 bp, 22 predicted proteins | sample 1570951 | NCBI WGS metagenome assembly OGFY01 (sample SAMEA2581942, study PRJEB24529) | metagenome | biome: Human gut stool | place: China | collected 2011
GGTCATATAGAGGACCGTTTTCAAAACCAAATTTACCATAAATAGAATTAATAACTATCTTAAGAACAAGTGCAAGAACATCACGAGGAATACCGTCTACAATAGCTTCATCAGAATGCTTAACTGTAACACGAGTATCTTTCATCCATTGAATAAGATTACGAAAAGCACTTTTAACCATATGAGCAGGTGCAACTCCATAATAAGCCATGATTGAAGGATAATATGAAGCAATATCGAAATGAAGAATTGTATAAAGACGTGAATCTACGGGTTTATCAATTATCTCCCCCGTAGAGGAACGATAAACTCCATTCCATTTAGTAGTGCTCCATATTTCCATAGGAATATCTTTACTATGAAGACCGCCAGTAGCCAAATTATAAACTGTTTTGCCAATAACAATCTCTTCTTGAAGAGAATCTTTATTAACTCGATAAACAACAGTCTTTCTAAGTTTAGCAAGTAATTCTTGAAGTTGAGGATTTTTAAACCTAACACAATCAAAAATAATCTTACCAATACTCATGGCTTTACGTTCGGTTCTTCCGTCTTTCCAACGGTCATAAGGAATACCACTAAATTTAGTATAGAATTTCTGAAAAAGAACATCAGCCATATTACTACGGCTACTATTAAGCACATCTACTTCGTAACTTGCGCTAACAGCATAACGAGATTTAATTTCATCAGGTTTAAGACGAACTATTTCAGCAACAATAAAAACATCATTAAGATTGTAATGAAGCATATCAGGAATATATTCATCAAGAATATACCTATCCCACTTATCAATAGTGTTATTAAGTTCTTCAAGACTATATCCTTTGTACTTCACATCTTTACGATAATATTCTGCTTCTTTCTCATTTATAGGCGGAAGTTCATATTCAAGAAGTTCATACCATTGAAGATTAATAGAAGTTTGTTTAAGACCTTTAGGAATATATTTCTTTTCTCCTGTTTGACTATCGTTGTATGAACCAGCTTTATTAAGAGCAAAGATTTTCATAACATCAACTCCAACAAAAGGAAGTTTAAACTTATTAAGACTACGAAGAAAGAAATCATTTTTACCAGCTTCCTTGTCATTCTGAAGTTCAATAATACGTTTACTTGTTTGACAAAGTTTAGTTATAAGTTCTTTGGTAGTATCAAACTGATTAAAATACATAAGAAAAGCAGCAATCATAAGATTATCATAACTTTTACTATTATATCCATATAAGTCTGTACGAGCAGGAATACCATTACTGTCAACGGCAAATTTATAAATATAATCAACCATACTAAATAGTTGACTGTCATCAGTAGCAGTAATGTAAAACTTTTTGTTTTTAATTCGACTAAGCCTATCTTTAATAGCTCCAACTGTTAGTTTCTGAATAAGAGGAATTTTCTTTCCTTTATCATTAACACAATCTTCAAAAGTTTTAAGATAGTCAGCCAAATCAACAAAAGTAATAGAAAAGAAATTAGGAAGTACTTCGACATCGAAACATTCTATTCGGAGCATAACGTTAAGTTCTCATATATCTATATTTATTAAAATGTTGAATAGCTTTAGCAAGTTTGCTTTTTACAGCTTTAATATGCTCGGCATCACCAAGTTTGGTTAAATTAAGAGGAATATAAAGAATATGATAACCATTAGAATAAAAACTTTTAAAAGTACTATTTCCCGGAAGAACAGTATTCCAAGCACGTCCAAAGATTATCATAAACTTATATTTAATAGAAGCAAGTTCTTGACACATAATTCGATTACAATGAATATTAGCATCTTTAGTAACGTTATAAGACGGATAACGAGGACACTTAATATCATAAGTAACATAACATTGTTCAAGTAGTTCGTAATTAGTTATATCAAGCCACATAGCTTTTAATATACCAATGAATCTATCTCTATTTTCCTTACCATAAGCACGAGGAATAACAAGAACAGTATCAGAAGTAATACAACCAATTCCTACTTCAATATTACGACCAGCATTAAATAACCGATTGGGGCAAGAAGCACAATAGGCGCATGTATCAACAGTCATATAGAAAATCATTCTTCTATTATAACACATCTATCATAGCAATAACCTTTAAACATTGGAGAATGAACAAGAATAACATCATCGCTTTCAGCAATATCGTAATTTAGATGTTCGTCTTGAACCATATCCCAAGAATATTCGGTTCCTTCTAATAGACCAATAATAAAAAGATTAAAAACAACTGTATAACCAACAATAATACCTTTATCTGTATGATGTGTAATACAAGTTTTGCCAATATATTTGCCAAAATCAGAAGCTTTATCTATTTGAACTTTCTTTTTAGCCATAGTTTAAAACTAAGAAATCAGAAGCACGAGAACAAGCAACATAAAGACGTCGAAGTAAATCATCAGCATTTGTATAAGGATGTCCATTCTTATCAAATACCATATCATTTATATCAACAAATACATTCTTATATGTACTACCCTGCGCTTTATGTGACGTAAGGGCAAATCCATAGTCAATATCTCGTGTAAACATAATATGTCCAAGAGTATCTCGAACATCACAAAGAAGAAGATATTTACGCTTAAATTCAAAATACTTTTTCCATTTGGAACTTCTATCATAAGATTGAGCAGCTTTAGCAGTTTCAACAAGATAGTTTAATTCTTGACAATAAGTATTAAAAGTATAAGCATCTCTATGGTCAATAACAAACAAAGGTTTAGTAATTCCACCGCCATGAATAGCTTGGAACTTAACCATAAAACCTTTAAAGCCGTAATCTTGGTCAACAAAATTAAGAATATCACGAATAATATAGTCTTCGCTATTATTAATAATAATATCATTGAATTCGTCAACTATTGTAGTATAACTCATAATCAAATCATTATTGTTAAGAATAGACCTGTCAGCATTTTTAATCGTAACATTTCTAATATGATTATTCCAACCAGTAACAGCTTTGTTTGTATAAGCAACAAGACGATACAAATCTACATCCTTTTCAAAATCTTTATCAACGAAACCACGATTGATAAGTTGTTTAAATTCAGCATTACCAACAACTATATAACCTTTACCGTTAACAACATCCTTACGATGATTACAAATATAAGAAAGAAAATTATAACTTCTATTCTTAATATCTATACGAAGAATGTCAAGAAGCTCTCGAATAGGATTAGTATCTTCTTGTCGAACAATTTCAGTAAGACGATTGATTTTACTCGCTACTTTAAAAGCATAAGAAACAGTTTCTTTAACAGGAGCAAGCTGGCTATCATCGCCAATAAAAATAACCTTAATTTCTTGTTTTCTACAATAAGCAAGTATATAATTAACAAGAGCACGATTAAGCATCGAACTTTCATCAATTATAAGAACTCGTGTAGTATCGCCATTAAACTTAACGCTACCAACAGGTTTGAAAGCTGGATTATTTGGGTCAAAATCTTCAATGTCAACATCAAGACGAAAACCAAATAGTTTTTGAATAGTATCAACTTTCATTTTAGTAGCATTAGCAAGAACACGACAAGCTTTATGTGTAGGCGCAGCGCAGATAATCATAGACCTTGTATAACGACAATGTTCAATAACATATTTCATAACAAAAGTCTTACCAACACCACCAGCTCCACATAAAGCTTGTATATTATTACCTTTAGAAAACGGAGAAGCGATAAAATCAATAAGAGCATCAACAGCCTTTTGTTGCCCTTTATTAAGAGTAACAGTTTCTTGATTTCTTTTACTTGGGACAAACTCCATTATCTGTATTTACTTCTTTTTCTTTATTAATATATTCTTCATATTCTTTATAAGCATCAGATATTTCTCTTACATCAGAAGGATTGTAACAAACAATAACATGAAAACGAATAATACCAAGAGTATCCTTAATCAAATTACCTCGTACAATAAGACCATCAGCAATAGCAGAATAGAATTTCTTATTCATACTAATTCGACTTTCCTTATCTCGAATAATCTTAATACGATGTCCATATTTATCTTTACCACGAAAATAAACAGTCTTACGTTTAAATGTTTTATGGCTGTCAGGGTCAAAGAAATAAGAACCATTAAGTCCAAGATAAGGATTATTGATATAGCATTTAAGAACTCCATCAACAGTAATAACTTTACCTGTTACATCTCTTGCTATTACATCATCTTTCTTAACAGGAGAACGCTTCTTAGGTTGAAGCGCAGATAAAGAGAAATTAAACTTAACCATGACTTTAACGTTTACGAGTCATAATCTTGTTTACTTTAGCGGCAAGAATGTCTTTAGGTTTATGCTTGATATTTACATCAGCAGCGGCATCAACATCATCTTTCTTTTCTCCTTTACGGGGTGGGACATTATCTTTATAGATTTTCTTATACCCGCAATAATTGCAAAGAAAATCTAGTTTGCCGTTAGTACTGTTACCAAGAGGAATACCATTAGTAATAGCAATAACTTTGACATTAGTATCAATGCTGATACCAGACATTCTTTTAAGAACATTAACGACTCCAACTTCATCGTATTTTCCCATAACTTTACATTGATTAAAATTAAACATATATAAATAATAAATAAGTCGCAATTACGGCAATAATAATCCAAATACTTTGAGTGTCATACTTGTTATGAAATACATATTCGTTTACAAGACAAATATTAAGACAAACAAGAATAACAATAATATCAGTAACAATATCCATAGTATTACGATTTAACTCCCCCGTAGAGGATGCAAACAACATCAAGCCATCTTATCTGCAAGTAGAACGGCAATGCTAACAGCACTCCAAATAATAGCTACAAGAACAATAATAATTATAATTGCAGCTTTAATCCAGAACTTTACTTGCCACCTCATACTTTACGAACGTCAAAAGAAATAATCGTAGATTCTTCTTCAACAGAATAAGTAGACTTAACAAGGTCAATAGGAACAGCAGCACCTTTGATATGATTGTTAACAAAATAGCGAGTAGCAGCTTTTTGGCAATTTTCTTCTGTTTTACCAAGAACAATAATAACAACACTCGCATCATTTGTAGAGGAATATATCTTCATCATAATATTAAAAATTTAAAGATTCAACAAGAGTAGGAAAATCACAGTCAATTTTAGTAAGATGATAATTATCAAATCTATCTTTTATTCTAACGTTAATACTATTGGCTGTACATTTAATACATTTTATAGCCTTAACATAAAAAGAATTATTATCGACAATTTTATAAGCATCATCAGGAGTAAAAGCACAGAGATAATAAATATAAGCAAGAATAATCTTAACTCCATTTATCAAAGCATTTACTTTAGTGATATAATAAACACCATTAACTACTATATGCTCAGTTTCTTTATCTCCTGAAATATGAATAACAAGATTATAATAATTATCTCTTTTATCAGCATGACACCAAATACCAAAATTACCATGAAAGAAAGCAACAACTTTCTCTATATCATCAGTATTATCTTCCATAAGAGCATTAAGCATAATGTTAATCTTAATGTCTTTCTTACAATCATTACTAAATCCAAACATAATAGTAAGTTATTTAAGATAAACATTAATAGCCTGTTGCAAATCTACATGTGTAAGAACAGAAGTAATAAAATTCTTAATAGGTATAATATCAACATCCATGAAATGCTTAACAACATAAATATCATTAGCATTATTATCAAGAATCTTATTTAAAAGAGCATCGTCATTTGTTTTAGTATAAACAAGATAAGCAAAAGCAAGAAATATAGCATGCGATATACATTTTCCAAAAGTATCAAATGGAATAACACAAATATTAGGTTTCATCTCGGCAAGATGATTAACCAAGGCTTTGTTGCTAATACGTTTTGGTACATATTGTGTAGTACGAATATAAGGATAATAACAACAAATATTTGGATAATAATCAGCGGCAACAATTATCTGATAATGAGAACGTAGTTTATCAATAATATCAACAACTGTAACTTCTTCATTTGCAGGAACGTTAAATAAAGCCATAGCAGCAATATTAACAAAACGTTCTCTATCTGGATTTGTATAATTAATCATAGCAAAATAATTTTATTATATAATAAGAAAATAACGCATTTACAACCTCGTCACACGACTTTTATTCGAGAACGATAGATTAATCATTTCGATATAGAAAATTGCATGACGGGCAAAAGAAGCCTATTTACGAAGATGTGGCGGTCTGCTTAAGCACTTCTCCGAAATGCAGCTTATCACTAACTGGGGAGCGATGCGAACACGATAAAGAACTTTATTAGTATCTTTAGCAAGATTACGGTCTTCGATAATTCCAAAACGTTTTTCGGGTATTACCCAAACAACATCACCGACTTTATAAGTAGCCATATCTTCAACGGCTTTTTCTCTAACATCAGCATCAATGATTTCTTCAATATTATCCATAGTTATTTAGATTTTTGTTCAAGAGCTTCAATAAGACTTTTGTTATGTTTAATAATTTCAGCATTATTTTCATTAACATCTTGAGCAGTAGCAACAATTTTAATCATAAGGTCATGGTTTTCTTTTTGACATTTATCAAGAAGATTAACACGGCTATACAAAACATCGCAATAATCACGAAGTTTATTAGTTCTACGCCACAGCGCATTAATGGAAATGATAGCTGCTATCAGCCATAATGACAAAAGCATTATTACCGTCAATAATAATTTGGGATTTAAAATAGTTTGTTCCATAAGTATATTTATTAAGTAAATAATAATTAGCAATAACAAAAAAGCCAGCACTATTCTCACGAACGGTACTGGCACTATGGCAAAACAGATTTGTAAACATAGATTTACATTCAACACAAGTAGCATTGTTATAACTAACCTTTTAAACTCTAAGACAATGAACTAAATAAAGATTAACAAGAACCTATTTAGCCGCAATCACACCCCGTAGAGGATGGAAAGCTTCATTGTTTCGGCTTCAATTCGCCATCATCAGTTAGAGAAAGAATAATAGCACTATTCTCACGAACCGTATCATTGTCAAGACAAATAATTAAGTTTAATAAAACAGATAACTAAAATCGCAGACGCTTCTGCACTATGACAAACATTAATAAAAACAAACACTATCTAACTAAATGTACAATAAGAAAACTATTGCTATTCTCACGAACTGCAATAGTAAGGTTAATCATTTAGAAATTAAGTTTACGAGCATTACTATTCTCACGAACAATAAGGCAACAAATCCATGTAGAAATATATATGCGAACAGATTGTTATTTTTTAGCTCTACGAGAAAGTTCGGCTTTCAAATCTTCTTCGGAAATACCAGAAAGGTCAATATTTGTATCGGTTCTTTCTTTATTTTCTTCAATAGCATTAAATCTGTCCCAATAAATATTATCAAGAACTTTCAAATCATCTTCAACAATATGATTGATATTATCATTCCAATTCTTGATAAGTTTATGATAGATATTGAAAGCATCGAGAAGATTTTTGAAAGCACCGAGTTCAATATCTCTGGCAAAATCAATAATTTCATGAATAGCAAGAACTCGTTCAAGAACATCGAAATATTTACCTTTTTCAAAGATAAGTTCTCTTTGTTCAGCAAGAGTATTTTCTTTGAAAGACTTAGCAAATTTAAGAACATCAGCAGCTTTGTCATTAAGCTTGTTAATAATCTCTTGACGTTTTCTTTCAGCACCGTCTTCAGTACAATTATCACAATCACCATTACAACCAATCATTTCACAAGCAATAATAGCAGCAATTTTCTTAGCATCTTCTTTTTTCATATTTGTATAAATTTTAATTTAATCATAAAAACCAAAATCATTACTATAAGGAGCATCATCTGGCATAATTCCATTATATTCAGAACTATTATCTAAATCAGTATTAACAAGTTTAGCATCAATAGTAACACCAGCGACATTATTATCTTCTTTTTGAGGTGGAATATAAACTATTTCCATATATAGAAGCAATTAGAGTACTGCCCCGATAAAGAACAACATTGTCAAATTGAGAATGAAATAAAGCAGGTTATTTATCTTGTGTTATCCTCTACGGGGCAGGTGAACAAACTATTCGTTATTATTGGTATTGGCAAGAACGTCTTCTCCGTGAATATCATTATCAACAAAGAAGTTTTCAAGAACAACGCCAGCATCGCGAGCAATATCTTCAAAACTCTTAAAGAATGCACGGATAAAGAAATATTCAGTATAAAGAAATTCCTTATTAAGACCGTTTTCTTTAAGCTGGAACTTATTCCAAAGGAAATTCACATAGCATTTGCTATCTTGTTTAACAAGACCGCTTTCTTTTGCAGCTGCGATAATATTCTTGGCAGTATGCCGACGAATATCACAATTGAAATTAAGAAAAGCAGCAATTTTAGCAGTACTTTCGGGAACACCTTTAGGAATAACAGTTTTTCTGTCTTGTGCTTTGTTACTTGGTTGATTAACAGGAGCAGTGGCTGTAACAACAGCAGCTTCATTGGTAGGAACATTTTCTTCCATAACAGTAAAATTTAAAAGATTAATATTATTGTTTATTATATTATCATGGCGACAAATATAAAAAGTATATCTATACGACCAAAACAATATAGGAAATTATTTATCAAATTGTTACCAGTATTGGTAATAGTATTAGCGACAATCATCTAAATGCTTAGTATCAGTAGAATAAATCTTATTCGTAGCAAGACTACAAAAATTATAATAACAAGAATAAATATAACGATGTTAATTATAATATTGTAGCGAATGTTATTAATAAAGATAATAAAACTGATAAAGCTAATCTTGTTGAAGCTAATAATAAAGCTCGATGAGGCTCTTATTGAGGCTAAGCCTAAACGAGATGAACGTAATGAAGCTAATAAAGCTATATTTAATGCCAATAGCAGCTCGTAGTGCGCCTAATAATGGACGAGTTAAAGAAGCTAAGGTTAGCTCTTGTACACAAGGTACAGGCAAGGTGCTTAATGGAAAGGCGAAAAGAGATGTGAATAGACGAGCTAATAGCGATGAGAGAGGCGAGGTTAGGCAAGCTAAATGAGGTGATAGAGATGAGGCTAAAAGAGGGAATAAGAATAGAGATAATAAAGATGATATAAAAGAAAGTAGAGGAGAGAATAAATCTGGGAATGTTAGAGGGAATGGTAAGGGAGAGGGGGTGAATTGGGAAGTACAGCCAGACCACCAGCCTCATCCTTATTCTCTTTTCTATTCTTATTAACACTTCTATTCTCAATAAAGCTCATCAGGAGCATCATTATTAACACCTCTAAGCTCAAATATTCTTCCATTAGCATCCTTTCTAAACACTCTTCTATCACTCTTATCCTTACCTTTACCCGCAGCATCAACATTAACTATATGATTAGCATTAGCATTAGCTGCACTATCGGCATCATCATCAAGCTTATGAACAGTTTTAGCGCTCCAAATATAATCTTCAATATCAATTATTTTTCCAGCAGTAACAAGTTTAATAATAGCATCGGCAGCTTTGATACAATCTATTTTACCACGAACAGCATCAGTTATAATATCAATAGCAGTTATACGAAGAGCTTCATATCTTTTAGCAAGAGCTTCTTCGACAGCAGGACTACGCTCAATGACAGTATCAGATTGAGCATCTTGACGAGGAGTATTAACAACAGCGTCAATAACTTTAGCAACAGCATCTGTACCAGCGTTAGCAGCAAGAGCTTTATTTAATATATCTTTCATATTTGTTAATTTAAAGGATTATACGACCACGACCATCAACAGAAACTTCTTTATCACCATAAGTATCATTATATACTTCACAAAACTTAGTAAAATTACCAATAAACACATCATTGTGATTAATAACAAGAATATATTTTTTATTAGTAAGTCTAATAATATTTTGCTTTTCTAATTGGGCAATAGCTCTATAATACATACGATTGTTAGAAACAAAATATTGATTTTCGCTAACATCGACAATATTACTATTGGCTTTAAGATTATCGAGTATAGCAATCATCATATTTTTAACAACAGAATTAGCATTAAGTATAACATAATTCCAATGATAAGAAGTTTGAATAAAGCCTTTTTCACGTTTAAGTCTATCAAAACTTATAGTTGTATGATTAAGATAATCAACAAGAATATCTTTTTGAGTATGTTCTTTACTAACGAAAAAGGTAGTTGGAGCAAGATTTCTAACTATATCTTCATTCTTTTTAATACTTCGTTCGTTAAGAGCTTTATAAGCCTCTTTACGAGTTTTACCAAAATCAATTTTAGGCATACCACACGTTTTAGTTGGTTGAACGATACATTTTATTAAAATCAAGCCAAATATAGACATAAATTGGTAAAATCTTGCTCTTATTGACGATATTATTATTGATATTAATATTATATATATCTATAAGATTCTGCTTACAGTTTATAACATCTTGATTATCATTAAGTTACAAATTAATTTGTGCACCAATTTAGTACACTCGCAGCACACTATATGCTCTCCCAGTGACCTATACAGGTGCACAAACTTTGCATCAATAATGACTTCTTTAGCTTAAGCATTATCTGCAACTTGCATCTAAGTATTATTATGCCATTCAAATGTAGCATCATTAACATCAAGACGATAGTTAAGACGATTGTCATCTGTTACATGATGATAAACAGCGTTATCGTCAACTTCATGATGCTCAGTATGACCGTCAAGATAGAGAAATTTTTCTTTGTTCATAATTGTAGGAGTTTAATGATTAGTAATAACAGCATGACCTTGCTTATCAGATTGAGCACAAACGACATCTTGACAAGCATGAGAAAGCTTATCAGATAGGTCACAATCGTTTGCCAAGATATTTAGCTGCTGATGAATGAGAGTTCCCAGCTTGCATAGCTTGCCCATGTCCACAAAGGACACGAGCAACAAGCTATTGCATGTAAGATTGACACCATACAAGAAGATAAGCAACTGCAAAGAAAAGAGAAGCGCCAAATACAAGAATACCACCAGCACCAGCGCTAAGAACGGGAAGATGTTCAGCAAAGAACACAAGCAAATAAAGTGCAGCAAGAACAAAAATAATACTAAGTATATTAAGTATAGTTTTACGGAGTTTTAAAGTAAGCATAATAAAGAGTATTAAAAGGTGAATAAAAGGGGGAGCGAACTCCCCCAATTACATTAAAATGGATTTTCACTACTGGAAGCAATCGAAGCAAGCAACGAAGCCCGTTGTACTTTGGCAGCTTTGGCGGCTTTGATTTCCTCAAGCATCATTTTGCGCAGCTCGATAGCCATAGCTCGGTATTCCTCTAATAACATCACATCCGTAGGCTCATAGACTTCGATAACATGATAAATATATCTATCGTAATCTTTAACGCTGTATTCGTTGGAATTACGAGTAAATGGATTAGAGGCAACAGCACCAGCGGGCACGAACTCCGCCAAAATCTGTATTTCCATTCCGCAGAAGAACGGTTCAGGCATACCCGCAGCAATTGCGTTTTCCACCATGCTAACAAAGCGCCCGTAGAACGGGTGTCTACGCATTAATGCGGTGAGTTGGTATTCGGACACCTGCAAGGACTGCGTAAAGCCTATTTGTCGGCTTCCGTCTTTCTGCGAAATACTTGCTTTAACGGGCTTGTTGAGAAGCAACATTAAGTTGTTATACTC
>OGFY01002265.1_pt1 | contig 11681 bp, 10 predicted proteins | sample 1570951 | NCBI WGS metagenome assembly OGFY01 (sample SAMEA2581942, study PRJEB24529) | metagenome | biome: Human gut stool | place: China | collected 2011
TCTTCGTTTCGCTATCCGTGAGGGTGGTAGAACAGTTGGTTCTGGTGCTGTTGCATCTATCATCGAGTAATTGTTATTAATACAGTTCTTTCAAGGGTTTCCGGGTTTCTCGGAAACCCTTTTTTGCGCGAGCAGCGATGAGAGAACCAGAGTGTGATAAAAAGAGGAGTACAACATGTTATATATAATGCGACATGGAAAAACAGACTGGAATGTACGTCATAAATTACAGGGAAGAACAGATATACCGCTTAATGATGAAGGCAGAATGATGGCGGCTGAGGCTGGGAAACGGTATGTAGATATACATTTTGACATATGTTATTCATCTCCTTTAGTAAGAGCAAAAGAGACAGCCGAGATTTTTCTCAAAGGAAGGGGAGTACCTGTATATACAGATGACAGGCTTGTTGAGATGGGATTTGGAATATATGAGGGAATAGAGAATTCATTTGCTATAGATGACTGTCCGATTAATACTCTTTTTAAGAAACCGGAGGATTATGTGACGGTTGAAGGCGGGGAAAGTTTTGAACAGCTTTTTGCAAGAACAGGAGAGTTTATAGACAATGTAGTTATGCCACAGGTTAATAGTGGCAAAGATATACTGATTGTTGGTCATGGTGCGATGAACTGCAGTATTATAGCAAAATTCAGAGGAACACCACTGGATAAATTCTGGGATGGAATGACTGATAATTGTCAGGTGGTAAAGCTTATATAATATTATAAAGCACAATTTTTACGATTTATTCAGACCAAATCATGCTAGGTTTCGTATATAAGTATAGAAGTTAATAAATGAGACTTTGACTTACAACGGAAGGTTAGGATGGTGATTGGGATGAGTAGGAGAGATGGTAGGAGAAAAAACAAAAGAATAGGAAAAAGGAAGAATCAAATATTCCTTGTAATGATGACTATACTGGCATGTACGGTAGCAATTGTATTAACAGTCAAGATGAATAATAAGAATGTCAGCAAAGGTGTAGCAGTAGGTGCAGAATATACAGCAATTAAGAGCGATGGTAATGTGACGGAGGAACAGCTTTCTGTAAGTGAAGAGACTGTAAATGATTTACCAGATGTATACAGAATAGAATGCTATGAATCGCTTAATCAGAATCCAGAGCTGCCAACAGGATGCGAGATTACATCGTTAACATCCGTACTAAATTATTACGGCTGTAATGTTGATAAAACAACTATGTCAGATGAATATCTTAAGAAAGGCAATGGCAGCTTCTACGAAATGTTTCTTGGTAATCCAAGGGATAACACAAGTTATGGATGCATGTCACAGCCAATTGTTAATGCAGCTAATAAATATTTCAAAGTTAATAATATGTCAGCAGTTGCAAAGAATATCAGCGGAACAGATTTTAAAGAGATTCTAGGTATGGTTGCTCAGGGTGACCCGATAGTAATATGGAATACAATAGATATGAGACAGCCATATGAATCTAAGACATTTGTATTTAATGGGAAAGAATATACATGGATGTCTCCAGAACATTGTGTTGTAATTACAGGATATGATTTTAATAAGAATATTGTTTATATAATGGATCCTATGGAAGGTAATATAACAAGGAATCTTGAGACATTTCAATCCAGATATGAAGCGATGCACAGCCAGGCTGTCTATATTATAGAATAATTAAGGGAGGGCAATATTGTCCTCCCTTTAGTCATGTTATTAGTTTGATTTAATATTATGCCTTGCATTAAGCTTCTTGGCACAATGTATGAATGCAGGGAATAAAAATGCGTCAGCAGCAATCCATGCGATTGGTGAGGCGAGGCATGCACCCATGAATCCAATATTTGGAATAAGTATGATGGCTGCAAACGCACGGCCAATCATCTCTAAGATACCAGCTGATATTGCAAATACGGAGAAGCCCATACCCTGTATGCAGAATCGGACTACGTTAACACCTGTAAGCGGAATGTAGAAGCATGCAGATGCAAGAATGAACTGTCTTGTAAGAGCAATTATTGTTGTCTCAGATGCATTAACGAATAATAATGCAATATAATCTGTAGTGAAATACAGTGCAATAAGTGAAAGAACACTGTATACTGAACCAATTATCATAGCAGAGCGTACGCCCTGACCAAGTCTTTTGATTTTGGCAGCTCCAACATTCTGTCCGGCATAGGTTGCCATGGTAGAGCCGAGTGCATCAAATGGACAACAGGTAAAGTTGAACATCTTAGAACCGGCAGTCATTGCGGCTACATATGTTGAACCAAGTGTATTGACAGCAGCCTGAAGGATTGTACTTCCGATGGCTGTTATTGAATACTGGAGTCCCATTGGAACACCGTTCATGCACAGGTTAGTGATAAATCTTCTATCAAGTACCCTTTCTGATTTGTCACCTTTTAAGATGTCATATTTCTTATACATATATATAAGGCAGGTAAGTCCTGAAATTAACTGTGATGTTACGGTCGCCCAGCCGGCTCCGGCAACACCCATCTTACATACAAGAATAAGAAAGAAATCAAGTACTACATTTATTATTGAAGAAAGCACCAGGAAAACTACAGGTGTCTTACTGTCGCCGAGCGAGCGGATAACACCGGATACCATGTTGTATAGGAACACTGTTGGGATTCCTATGAATATAACTACTATGTAATTGTAGGCATGGTCAATAATATCTGTCGGCGTATTCATGATAATAAGTATCCTGCGGCAGAATATTACGGATGCAAGTGTAAGCACTATGGCAAACACAATACTGCAGATATATCCGTTAAATACATATTTTCTAAGGTCAGCAGGCTTCTTTGCACCAAAGCATTGGGCAACCGGAATCACGAATCCGTTACAGACTCCCATACAGAAACCGATTATCATGAAGTTGATAGAACCTGTTGCTCCAACTCCGGCAAGAGCTTCAACACCGAGAGTTTTACCAACGATTATTGTGTCAACAAGGTTGTAGAACTGCTGAAACAGCATTCCGAACAGCATTGGAACTGCAAATCCAAGAATATGCTTGGAAGGTGAACCATTTGTCATGTCTTTTACCATAGGATTTCCTCACTTTCGTATATTTATAAAGCCAAATGATTATACTATATTTTTACGAACTGTCAAACTGATTTTGCACGAATTTGAATTAATTTAACGAATTATTGTCTTAATATGAAATGTCTGTTAAAATGCATAGGTAATATTTATGCGGAGGCAGACATGAAGAAAACTTTTGATGTTAAGAGACTTACAACGCTGGCATTACTTACAACAATTGCACTGACAATATTTGTTGTGGAATCAGCGATACCTACGCTTGTTCCAATACCGGGAGTTAAGTTAGGGCTTGCCAATATAGTCACACTTTTTGTATTAAAAAGGTATAAATTCAGTGATGCAGCTATTGTGCTGGCTATGAGAATTATACTGGCTACAATATTTACAGGGCAGGCAGTATCATTTATATATAGTGTAAGTGGTGGATTTTTATGTCTTATTGTGATGGCAGCTGTTAATAAATTGCTTAGGGGACAGTATATATTCCTTACAGGTATACTTGGCGCGGTGTCGCACAATGCAGGTCAGATTCTTGCTGCATTTTTCATACTCAGATTGTCAGGTATATTTGCGTACATGCCGTTCCTTGTGATAAGCGGTGTTATAACAGGTCTGTTTACGGGCCTTGTGTGCTTCTTTGCAGACAGATATATTCCTAAAAAATATACTATATAGCAGATGGAGGAGATTGTGAAAAAAAGAGTTGTTGCAGTGGTGGCTGTGATTGTCCTGCTTGTCGGGGCAAGTGTGGCTTCTATTATATATATGAAATCAGGAAAGAATGACGGTAGTAAGACCGCTTATATATACAGAGATAACGAATTGTTAAGAACTGTTTCGTTAGATGATGTTAAGAATCCGTACACGTTCAGGATTGAATACGGGGATGGAGAGTATAATGATATTCTTGTCGAGAATGGAAAGATTAAGATTGCTGATGCAAGCTGTCCGGATAAGCTGTGTGTGAACATGGGCTATATATCTGAGCCTTTAATGCCAATCACATGTCTGCCTAATCATCTTGTTATTAGAATTGTGAATGACGGCGAAGAATCGCCGTCACTCGATGGTGTTGTGTATTAATTATTTCATCCAGCGGCCAGAAGCTCCACATGGAAGAACAAGTCCGTTGCTTGAAACAGGAAGACCTACTTCCTGTGAATCACAGTGTCCGCCAAAGCTCTTAAGCTCTGTGCTTAACATATAAGTAAGAACGGCCGGCTGAAGACCTGTAGTGTATGAATTAATAAGGAAAAATAATGGTTCATCAGAAAGAAGCTGTGCACAAAGCTTAACAAGCGGGTGTATGGCTTCTTCTATTTTCCAAATTTCTCCTTTAGGACCACGACCATATGAAGGTGGATCCATGATGATTGCGTCGTAATGGTTACCTCTTCTTATCTCTCTTTCTACAAACTTTACACAGTCATCAACTATCCATCGGATAGGCTTGTCGATAAGTCCTGAAGATTGTGCATTTTCTTTAGCCCATGCGACTATACCCTTAGAAGCATCTACATGCGTAACATTAGCACCTGCGGCTGCACATGCAAGTGTTGCTCCACCAGTATAAGCAAACAGGTTAAGAACCTTTACAGGTTCACTGCCACGCTTTTTCCTGGCATCAGAGATTATCTTTCCAAACCAGTCCCAGTTAGCAGCCTGCTCAGGGAATATTCCTGTGTGCTTGAAGCTGAATGGCTTTAAGTTGAATGTCAGCTCCTGTTCAAATGAAGGACTGTTGTAGTGAATCTGCCACTGCTGTGGAAGGTCAAAGAACTCCCATTCTCCGCCGCCCTTAGAACTTCTGTGGTAATGACCGTTCATATTCTTCCAGCCACGCTCTTTCTTAGGAGTGTCCCATATTACCTGTGGGTCCGGGCGTACAAGAATATACTTACCCCAGCGTTCAAGTTTTTCGCCCTTAGAGGTATCTATTACTTCATAATCTTTCCAGTTGTCAGCTATAAACATAATTAAGTATCCTTTTCTATATAAAAATGTGTTGCAGTTTGGTACCGCATTTGTTATTAAATAATTATATACGAAAATATTAATAACTGCAATCGTGCAAAAATGTTTTGAACAGGCTTATTTTATGTTAATATATTTCTATCGAAATCTGATTAAGGGGCGATGCATATTGAAAAATGTTAGTTTAAAGAATATACAGAAGGATATTATTTCAGGAATAATTGTTGCACTTGTGTCAATTCCTATATCAATGGGATATGCACAGATTGCGGGACTGCCTGCGGTGTATGGTCTGTACTGCTCTATTCTGCCAGTGCTTATATATGGACTTGTGACATCTTCGCCGCAGTTTGTGTTCGGAGTGGATGCAACTCCGGCGGCACTTGTTGGTGGAACACTTGCAACGCTTGGAATAGTGTCAGGATCTGAGGAGGCAAAGGCAGTAGTTCCGGCGATAACTTTAGTTGCAGCATTGTGGCTGTTGGTTTTCTTTTTTATTAAAGCAGGCCGTATTGTCAATTACATATCAACACCTGTAATGGGTGGATTTATAAGCGGTATTGGTGTGACAATAATTCTTATGCAGGCAGCAAAGCTGTTTGGTGGTAATGCGGGAACAGGAGAGGCAATAAAGCTTCTTATACATATAGCTGGTGAGATGAAGTCGTTCAATCTGTTGTCGGCAGTGCTTGGAGTCGGAACAGTTGTGATTATTCTTGTTGCGAAGAAGTTCATTCCAAAGTTTCCGATGTCAGTACTTCTTATGGTACTTGGTGCACTTGCAACTGCAATTTTTCATATTGACAGATTCGGTGTTAAGCTTCTTCCACATGTTGATAAGGGGCTGCCGGGATTCTCACTTCCTGATATGTCGGTTGTGTTTAAGAATCCGTCAGATATAATACTTCTTGGACTTTCAGTGGCAGGTGTTGTCATGGCGCAGACATTGCTTGCAACTAATAATTATGCCAACAAATATGGCTATAAAGTAAGCAATAACAGAGAAATTCTGTCTTATGCTGCTGCAAATGCGGCTTCTGCTGTAATTGGCGGATGTCCTTTGAATGGAAGTGTGTCAAGAACAGGAATTGCAGATCAGTTTGGTTGTAAATCACAGATTATGTCAATAACAGCTTCTCTGACAATGCTTCTTATAGTGCTTTTTGGTACGCCGGTGCTTGAGTATCTTCCTGTACCAATACTTACAGGAATTGTTGTTGCTGCATTGATTGGAATTACTGAATTCAGGCTTGCAGTTAAATTATGGAAAACAGACCATACGGAGTTTGCAATATTTGTAGGAGCATTTTTAGGCGTTCTGTTATTCGGAACGATATACGGAGTTGTAATCGGTGTAATTCTTTCATTCATTGCTGTTATTGTCAAAGCGGTGGAACCGCCAAGAGCATTTCTCGGAGTTATACCGGGACAGGATGGGTTCTACAGCCTTAACAGATACCGTAATGTAAAGAGGATAAAAGGTGCGGTTATATACAGATTTAATGGTGCACTTTTCTTTGCAAATATTAATACATTTGTTGATGATATAGAAAAGAATCTTGATGATAATACTAAAATGGTAATTGTAGACGCCGGAGGTGTGGGTTCTATTGATGTGACGGCAGTTGACAGGCTTATGTCTTTATATAAGGCACTTGAAAAGAAAGGCATCAGGTTCTATATTACAGAGCATGAACACACGCTTAATGACCAGTTAAGGGAACTTGGCGCAGGCATGCTTGTTGAAAAAGGTGTTGTAAGAAGAACTATTCCGCTTGCCTTAAGAGATGCAGGGTTTGACAGACCTTATCCTGTTGAGGAGGGGGAAGGAGAGCAGGCTGTTTCTGGTGAGGTACATGAGGACAACGAAAGGCTTGCTGAGATCGAGTGGGCTTTTGGTGCAGATGCAGACGAATGGCTTGAGAAGATGGCAACAGAGATGGCTGATGAGATTGGCAGTGTCAAGAAAGATGAGAAGAATGTTATTGTTGATGCTGAAAAGCATGCAGCATGGGGAAGAATCGGACTCTTTGATGAGAATGAGCTGCTTGAGCGACTTGAGATGCATTTGTTTGATGATAAAAAATATTCGAATCTTGATATTGATGATATTGAGAAAAGAATTGATGAACGCCGTGTGGTTGTCGAGAAGAAGCTGGCACAGATTAATCCTGACGCAATCCATATGCTTAAAGAACACAGAAAGGAAATGCTTGACAGAGTAAAACTTCACAATCCGTATGCATATGAGCATATGATGGAGCAGAAGAGGAAGCATTATGAACATCTGAAGAAGAAAGACCCGGAGCTTGCACAGAAGCTTAAGAATTTCTATAATCTTTCAGATGATGACCAATAATTTATATAACGGAGATAATAGTGAATATATTAAATATTGAAAAGGTCAGCAAGACCTACGGAGAAAAGGAACTTTTTAATAATATAAGTCTGGGAATTAACAGTGGTGATAAGATTGGGCTTATAGGTGTGAATGGAACGGGTAAGTCAACTCTTTTAAAGATTATTGCGGGTGTTGAAGAACCAGATGAGGGACAGGTTGTAAAGGGCAAGGGAATTGAGCTTGCGTATCTTGCGCAGACACCTCTGTATTATGATAATGAAAATGTACTGGAATATGTTATGCGTGGAAAGCATGCAGACAGCCAGCCGAAAGCAAAAGAGATTCTTAACAAGCTTGGAATAACAAATCACGCTGCAATGATGAATATTTTATCAGGCGGTCAGAAAAAGAGAGCAGCACTTGCAAGAACTTTAGTTGAGCCGGCAAGGCTTCTTATTCTTGACGAACCTACAAACCATCTTGATAATGACATGGTGCTCTGGCTGGAGCAGTTTATTAAGAGTTTTAAGGGTGAACTTATCATGGTTACTCATGACAGGTATTTCCTTGATAATGTAACTAACAGGATTGTTGAGCTTGATAAAGCTTCCCTGTACAGCTACGATACGAATTATTCAGGCTTTCTTGAGCTGAAGACCCAGCGTGAGGAGATGGAGAGGGCGACTGAAGCCAAGAGGCAGAATATATTAAGGAAAGAACTTGCGTGGATAAGAAGGGGATGTCAGGCTCGTTCTACCAAGCAGCAGGCCCGGATTGACAGATTTGAGGATATGAAGGAAGCTTCAAAGCAGGCGAGAGCCAGATTTGACAAGCAGCTTATGGATATGAATTCAGTCAGCAGCAGACTTGGAAGAAAGACTGTTGAACTTCACAACATTTGTAAAAGCTTTGGAGAGAGGACAATAATAGATGATTTTACCTACATTTTTCTAAGAGATGACAGAATAGGTATTGTCGGTGATAACGGATGCGGCAAGTCTACGCTTATGAAGATTATAGCAGGACAGCTTGAACCGGACAGCGGTAGTGTTGAGGTTGGAGAGACTGTAAGAATTGGATATTTCATGCAGGAGAATGAACCACTTGACGACAGTCTTACTGTGCTTGAGTTCGTAAGAAGCATAGGTGAATACGTTACGACGGCAGATGGAAAGGCAACAGCGTCACAGATGTGTGAGAAGTTTTTGTTTACACCGAAGCAGCAGTGGACACCGATAAGCAAGCTGTCAGGTGGTGAGAAGAGAAGACTTTATCTGTTAAGTGTTCTTATGAGTGCGCCAAATGTGCTTATTCTCGATGAGCCTACCAATGATCTTGACATTGAAACTCTTGAGATTCTTGAGGAGTATCTTGATGGATTTGCAGGTATTGTAATCACAGTTTCACATGACAGATATTTTCTTGACAGAGTCGTTGACAGGATATTTGCGTTTGAGGCAGGAGGCCACCTTACACAGTATGAAGGTGGTTATACGGACTACAGGGATAAATGTGTTTCTTCTATATATAATGTGGAATCAAATGGAACATCTGATGCGCCAAAATCAAAGGCAGCAGGTCAGGTGAAGAAAGCATATAACAGCCATGAGAATAAGATTAAGTTCACATATATGGAGCAGAAGGAATATGAGACTATAGATGATGATATAGAGGAGCTTGAAACTAAAGTTTCAGAACTTGATGACGAGATTGCAAAGAATGCAACTTCTTATTCTAAGCTTGCAGAACTTACTAAGGAAAAGGAAGATGTGGAAAGGCAGCTTGAAGAAAAGATGGAGCGATGGGAATATCTTAATGATCTCGCAGAAAAAATAGAGAAACAGAAACAGTAGTAAATATTAACAAAACAAGTGACATCAGAACAGATTATTTGGTTGAGCAAATCATATATTCATGGTATGATGATATATAATTTACTATATTAATCATATGAGGGAGGAAAAATTATGTTTTGTCCAAATTGCGGAACAAAGAACGAGGACGAGGCACTATTCTGTGGAAACTGTGGAACACGTCTAGTGATAGATGTGCCTCAGGAGACACCGGTGCAGGAAAGTGTGGAAGAAGAGCCAAAGGAAACACCGGTACAGGAGAATGTGCCAGCAGAGCCGGAGGAAACACCAGTACAGGAGAATGTGCCAGCAGAGCCGGAGGAAACACCGGTACAGGGGAGTGTGCCAGTTCAGCCACAGCAGGTTTTTGGTCAGCAGCCTGTACAGCAGGCACAGTTTACAGGCCAGGTTTCTGGTCAGCAGCCTGCCAATAAAAAGCCTGCCAGATTTCCTAAGGGTATAATTGCAATTGTAGCTGCGGGAGTTGCTGTGATAGCTGCCATAATTATATTTGTATGTGTGGGAAAGAATGTGACAGACTATAAGAAAACTGCCAAGCAGTATGTTAAGGCGGTTGCAGAGTGTGAATGGAATGATGCGTATAGTCTTATTAATCTGCCTGATGGAGAGTTCCTGACTAAAGAAGCATTTATTAATGTTCATGCAGATGCGACTGGTGAGAAAGTTGAAAAGATGGCAGCAGATGACATTGTCTCAACATATAGCAAGATGCCTGGTAACAAGGCTGTTAAGGTCGGATATATAACAGATTCTGGAATGCAGTATAATGATGTGTATCTTACAGTAGCCAATAAGCACTATATGCTTTTTTTTAAGAAGTATAAAGTCAGTGCTGAGAATCTTGTGGTAAAGGATGTTACAATAAAGGTTCCAAAGGGACTTACGTTATATATTAATGATGTTATTGTCGGTGATGGATATAAGTCTGATGCATCTAAGAATGGAAACAGCTCTTCTGATGAATACGTTATACCATATCTTTTTAATGGAAAGAATAATATTAAGGTAACTGGAGAATTTATAGAGGACTATACAACACAGCTTTATGCAGCATATGATGAAGATACATTTACAGTTGGAGCATACAATGCAAAATATGTTAATTCGAAGCTTGAAGAACTTAAGACACAGGCAAGAACAGATGTGGATACAATTATTAACGCTGTACAGGCAAAGAAAGATTATTCAGCTATAACCGACAGGGTGTGCAAAGAAGAAAAGAAGAACATAGAGTCAGTTTATAAGAATATTTACGACAGCTACAATGACAAATACAAAACTGTATCTGATTTGAAGATTTCCAAATTCACAGCTTCTATCGCGGATACATCTTTCAGAGTGGATTCAGATGACGGATGCCCAATGATTAAAGTTTCAATTAAACTAGGATATACATACAAGATACAGTACTCAGGAAGCGATAAGGCTAACGAAAAGAATAATAGTAATAATTCTGCTTACATATATTATAAATATGAAGATGGTAAGTGGAACATTAATTCTATGTATCTTGGATTTGGATTTTATTAAAATAATGTTTCGACCGGTACAATTGTACCGGTCGAATTTGTTTTATATTGTACTAAAAAAAATACAATATTTTCTGTTGATTTTGTATAGGGATTAGTGTATATTAATACTTGCTGTGACATTGATAGCTGTGAAGCGTGAGGTTGCTGCTTTAATAAAGCAGGTTTTCCGTGGAGCGAATGTCAATGCTGGAGATAATTTCCGGCGAAGAAACTGGCGACAAGTCACTGTACCAAAATCATCTGCAATCCGCAGAAATGACGCGCGTGGGTCGAATTATGAATGAGACTATATGATACGCGTGGGAGTGTGTACAGTCACCGCTTGTCGTACTTAAACAATAAAGTGCGAAGGAGGCGACTTTTTTTATGGCAAATCAGGTAATCAGAATTACTCTGAAGGCTTACGATCATCAGTTGATTGATCAGTCAGCTAAGAAAATCATCGAAACTGCTAAGAAGACAGGAGCACAGGTGAGTGGTCCAGTACCTCTTCCAACAAAGAAGGAAGTTGTTACTATTCTTAGAGCTGTTCATAAGTACAAGGATTCAAGAGAGCAGTTCGAGCAGAGAACTCATAAGAGACTTATCGATGTATTATCACCATCTCAGAAGACTGTAGATGCATTATCTAAGTTAGAGATGCCAGCTGGTGTATTCATCAACCTTAAGGTAATGAACTAATCATTATCTGGAATTTTTCATTATTAAAGCAATAATCCTAAGGGTTTAATATAGAAGTAACAAGCAGTGGTGCGGGTTCCACTTATATTAGCTGTTCTAGGATGACAGGATGCGCTGTGTATCACACATCATCTTGTCCGCTGTAGATTAAACAGGAGGAAAATCAATGAAGAAGGCAATTTTAGCTACAAAAGTCGGAATGACTCAAATCTTCAACGAAGACGGTGTTT
>OGFY01002269.1_pt1 | contig 11657 bp, 8 predicted proteins | sample 1570951 | NCBI WGS metagenome assembly OGFY01 (sample SAMEA2581942, study PRJEB24529) | metagenome | biome: Human gut stool | place: China | collected 2011
TGCCAATCCGCTGATTCTCGGCTTCCTGGCAGCGCTCATCGTCGGCGCGGCGATTGGCTGCTTCAACGGTTTTCTGGTTGCAAAGTTAAACATCCAGCCGATGGTAGCGACTCTTATCATGTTTACTGCCGGGCGCGGTATCGCACAGCTGATCACGGATGGACAGATTACTTACGTGCGCGTGGACAGCTACCGCACTCTGGGCGCTTCCCTTCCGGGATTCCCGGTTCCGACCCCGTTTATCGTGGCGGTTGTCGTTGTGGCACTGACTTCGTTACTTTTGAAGAAAACGGCACTGGGCATGTATATACAGTCGGTCGGAATCAATAAACGGGCGTCTCAGCTTGTCGGCATCAAGTCGGTCATGATTATTTTCCTCACCTACGCGTACTGTGGACTCTGTTCCGGTCTTTCCGGTCTGATTGCTTCCAGCCGCATCTACTCGGCGGATGCGAATAACATCGGTCTTAATATGGAGCTGGATGCGATTCTGGCAGTTGCCATCGGCGGAAACTCCCTTGGCGGCGGTAAATTCTCGCTGGCAGGTTCCGTCATCGGCGCGTATACGATTCAGGCGCTGACGACCACTCTGTATGCGATGCACGTATCCTCGGATCAGGTTCCGGTTTACAAGGCGATCGTGGTTGTCATCATCGTAGCACTCCAGTCACCGGGATTCGCTAGATGGAGAAAATCTCTGGCACAGAAAAAAGAACTGGGCGCGGCAGGAAAGGAGGCGGCATAAATCATGAAAGAAAAGAAGAAATTAAATCAGAACACGTTCCTGCTTCTTGTCACGATCCTGCTGTTCTTCGTGATGTACGCGATCGGCTGCGTGCTCTTTAATGCACAGGGCTTTGCCAAGACACAGAATTTCTTAAACCTCTTTATTTCCAATGCGGGTTTGATTGTCATCGGTATCGGCATGACGATCGTCATGATCACCGGCGGTATCGATATCAGCGTCGGTTCCTTCGTGGCGATGGGCTGTATGATGTTGGCATGGATGATGGAAAAAGGCGGTATCGGTGCGGTTCCGGCGGTTCTCATCGTGCTGGTGACCGGGATTGTCTTCGGTCTGGTACAGGGATTCCTGGTTGCCTACATGGATATCCAGCCATTCATTGTTACCCTGGCGGGTATGTTCTTTGCCCGCGGCATGACTGCGATCATTTCCAAGGACATGATCAGTATTACGAATGAAACTTTCATGGCATGGGCGAAGATGAAACTTTATATTCCGTTCGGCGGCTATCTCAACAAAAAAGGCATGATGATTTATCCATATATCTATCCGACGGTTGTGATTGCGCTGGTTCTTCTGGTTCTGGCATTTATCATGCTGAAATATACGAAATTTGGACGCAGCATCTACGCGATCGGCGGCAACGAGCAGTCAGCGCTGATGATGGGCTTGAATGTGCGCCGGGTAAAACTGAAAGCCTATATCCTGGACGGTTTCCTTTGTGGCGTCGGCAGCGTCCTGTTCTGTCTGAATACGCTGGGCGGCTTTGTTGAGCAGGCAAAGGGCTTCGAGATGGATGCGATAGCTTCCTCTGTTATCGGCGGCACGCTCTTAACCGGCGGCGTCGGTAATGTATTCGGAACCCTGTTTGGCGTCCTTATCAAGGCGACGATCGAGGCATTTATCACTTTCCAGGGAACACTTTCTTCCTGGTGGACCCGTATCACGATCGCGGCGCTTTTATGCTTCTTCATCGTGCTTCAGTCGATCCTTGCGGTGGTAAAGAAGAAAAAGTAGAAATTCTCTTCCGGAGCCAGACAAACCGGCATGAATGTCTGCTATGACAGCATCAAGATAGAACAGTCAAAATGACGGGAAATATCCATGCAAAGAGAGAGAAGACATCTGAAAAAAGTACAGTACATATTAGAAACAATATAAAGCTGTATTCTCTTGATTCGACATAATTCGAGAGGAAATCAGCAAACCTATACATGATGCATAAATGTTTAGCGAAAACAGCCGCTTTAATTTATGCATCATTTGTATTTCTACTAAAATGATGTCAAAATCAGGCGTTAAATTTATAACAATATACGAAATAAAATACAACTTTATGAAAAAATGCTCTTGTATTTACTTGCACAATTTGTCCTGGATTGTTATAATAAAGTTACTAAAAGTTGTGAAAAGCAACAAAGCAGTGCGGCTGGGGTGCCGCTTGCAAAGAAAATTTTATGGGAGGTAGTTAGAATGAAAAAAATGTTCAAACGTGCCGCTGCATCCATGACAGCAGCAGCGATGGCAGTGAGCATGACCGCATGCGGCGGCTCTGGAGCAGCAAATGCGACACAGGCAGCAGATGCTTCTGCAGCAGAAGGAAGCGAGGCAGCAGCTTCGACGATCGACAACAAAGACATCAAGATCGGTGTTTCCATCTGGTCCTCCACCGATGTACTTGGTTCCCAGTGTAAGCTGATCATCGACGAGGCAGCAAAGGCTCTGGGCGTTCAGGTTCAGTATGTTGACCAGGGTCATGTGTCGGAGAAGGTTACCGCATCCGTAGAGCAGTTAGCAGCAGCAGGATGCCAGGGTATCATCATCTGCAACTCTTCTGATACAGAGATGACATCCGCTATTAAGACATGTAATGACAATAAAGTATATCTGGCACAGTTCTTCCGTGTTATCAGCCAGGAGAACAGCAAGGATATCTATGATTTAGCAACCGCATCACCGTACTACATCGGCGCTGTTCATGAGAACGAGCCGGAGAACGGTGAAAAATTAGTTCAGATTCTTCTGGACAAGGGCGACAGAAACATCGGTCTGATCGGCTGGGAGCAGGGCGACGCTACCTGGCTTGGCAGATGGGAAGGCTACAAAGCTGGCGTTGAGAAATGGAACGCAGAGCATCCGGATGATCAGGCAAAACTGTCTGAGCCGCAGTACGCAGGTACTTCTTCTGAGGGTGGTTCCAAGGCAGCAGAGGCTCTGATGTCCGCAGATCCGACTCTGGATGCACTGATTCCGGCAGGCGGCGGCGGTGACCCGCTTCAGGGCGCTATCGCAGCAGTTGAGCGTGCAGGCAAGACTCAGGATATCGACATCGTTTCCACAGACTTCCTTCCGGATCTGGGCGAGAGACTTGAAAATGGTTCCATGGCCGGTGAGTCCGGTGGACATTACTGCGATCCGCTTATCGCTTTCATGATGGTTTACAACGCAATCAAGGGCAACTACACAGGTATCGAGGGCAACTTCGAGGATGTTCCGTTCCCGTATCTGTATGTATCTTCTCCGGACGACTACAAAGCATATGAGCAGTACTTCGTAGATCAGCTTCCATACACCGATGAGGAACTGGTAGCTATGTCCGAGCTTAGCCTGGATGACCTGAAAGCAACTGCAGCTGGTATCTCCATCGAGGATGCTGCAAAGAGAGCAGGCAACTAATTAATTCAGAAACTGATTCAAATTATAGAATTTTAAGAGGCTGAATGTAATAGAAAAGGCCGGTATCGCACGGCGCGATGCCGGTCTTTTCTTTAAAAGAAAAAAGAGATTGAGCAGTTATGAATGAGGTATAAAATATGGGTTCTTCTGTTGTTGAAACAACCGGAAAGAAAAAACTTTCGGGAACTGCCAAGGGTTATATCATCCTGGTGGGTCTGGTAGTGCTTTCCTGGGCGATTTTTAAAGTTCTGACGCCGGGCAATTTTGGTTCTCCGGCCAATATGCTGAGTTATTTTCAGGCCAGCCTGATCGCGACGGTTGGCGCTGTTGGTTTTTACTTTGTTATGGTTATGGGTATGTTCGACTTCTCCATCGGCGCGAACATCATGCTTTCAGCGATTGTAGGCTGTGTATTTGCCTCTCGTTTCGGCATGGGATATGCCGGTCTTATCATCGGCAGCGTGCTGACTGGTACAATTGTCGGACTTTTAAACGGTATTTTTTATGTAAAACTTCGTATCCCGTCCATGATTGTAACAACGGGTCTGGCTCTTATCTATGAGTCGGTTGCCAACTACATCGCAGGCGGCGTGGAGCAGACGCTTCCGTCCAACCTCCGTGCATTCGGACAGATGCCGTGGAACATTATTCTGGCACTTCTGGCATGTGTGGCAGCTTACATTTTCTTAAATTATACAAAGATTGGGACTTATACATATGCGATCGGCAGCAACGAGTTCGTAGCGAAAAACATGGGTATCAATGTTAATAAGTACAAAGTACTTGCATTTATCTTAAGCGGCGCATTTTTAGGCGTTATGGCGATTTTAACGATCAGCTACGGTTCCTCCATGGTAGCGGTAACCGGTATGGCGTCGATGAGCCGTAACTTCGTTCCGACGATGGGATGCTTCTTCGGTCTGGCATTTAAGAAATATGGTATGCCGCTGCAGGCGATTGTCATCGGAGAGTTCGTTATCAACATTATTTTCTTTGGTTTCATCGCGATGGGCGCACCGACAGCGATCCAGGACGTTATCACGGGTCTGGCACTGTTAATTATCATCACGCTGACCACAAAAGCAGAAAAAGGCGAGATTGTCAAGTAAATCGAGGGAGGAAATGCAATGAGCGAGGTAAGATTACAGGTAAAAAATCTTTGCAAGTCCTTCGGTATCACGAAGGCAGTTCAGAATGTGTCTTTTAATGTCAATAAAGGCGAGGTTCACGCGCTGATCGGAGAGAATGGTTCCGGTAAATCGACGCTGACCAACATGCTGACCGGCATCTACAGTATCGGAAGCGGTACCTTCATTCTGGATGGGAAAGAGATTCATCCGAAGAATCAGGTAGAAGCCAACAACGAGGGTGTTTCTATTATCGTACAGGAGTTAGGAACCCTGTCGGGACTTACAGTAGCGGAAAATATATTCCTGGGACACGAAGATCAGTTCGTACATATGGGAATTAAAAATACAAATGCCATGAATAAAAAGGCGACGGAGCTTCTGAAACAGTACGGCTTCGAGCGTATCAAGGCGGCAGACATTATCGACAACTACAATTTCGAGGACCGGAAGCTGGTCGAGATCGTAAAGGCAACCTACTTCAATCCGAAGATTGTTGTCATCGATGAGACGACCACGGCACTTTCCCAGGAAGGCCGTGAAGAACTTTACAAACACATGAACCGCATCCGTGAGAGCGGCAACACGGTTATCTTTATCTCCCATGACCTTCCGGAGATTCTGGAGAAGTCAGATACCATCACGATCCTGCGCGACGGCGTTTACATTGATACCGTCAAGAGCAAGGATGTGACCGAGGACGATCTGAAACGTCTGATGGTAGGCCGTGAGGTAACCGGTGATTATTACCGTGCAGATTACGGTGAGAAAGTATCAGATGAAGTCGTTCTTTCTGTTAAGAACGTGACGGTTCCGGGACTCATCGAGGATGTCAGCTTTGATCTTCACAAGGGCGAGATCCTTGGCTTTGGCGGTCTGTCCGAGTCCGGTATGCATGAGATCGGCAAAGCAATCTTTGGCGCATCCTATGACAGAACCGGTACGGTAGAGCTGGCAGACGGAACGCAGATTAACGATATCCCGAGCGCGATCAAGCACAGCATCGCGTATACGTCGAAGGATCGTGATAATGAGTCGGTCGTTTTAAACCAGAGCATTGGCGACAACATCTGCCTGCCGTCCCTGGATTCGCTGGCAAACAAGCTTCACCTGTTGAGCGATAAGAAATTAAGAGAATTTTCCAACCAGTTTGCAAAACAGATGTCCGTTAAGATGGTAAACGTAAACCAGTTCGTTTCGGAGCTTTCTGGTGGTAATAAGCAGAAGGTCGTTCTGGCAAGATGGATTGGAAAAGATTCCGATATTGTCGTTCTCGACAGTCCGACCCGTGGTATTGATATCAAGGTTAAACAGGACATTTACCAGTTAATGAACCAGATGAGAAAGAACGGAAAATCGATTATCATGATTTCCGAGGAGCTGATGGAGCTGATTGGTATGTGCGACCGCATCATTATCATGAAGGACGGCAAGATCAGCGGTGAGCTGGAACGTGATGAGGCGATGGATGAGAACAGCCTGATCACGATGATGGTATAAGGAGGATGCAATGGAGAATCAAGTTAAGACAAGTACGGAAAATAAAGAGCAGCAGCTCAAAAAGTTATCAAAAATGACGATGATCCGTTCGCTTCTGCCGATTGCGGGACTGATTATCATCTTTCTTATGTTCAATGCCCTGACGAATTTCCGGATGATGAATAACCTTCCTCTGGTACTTTCCCAGGTGTATGTCACCATGATTTCGGCAACCGGCGTATTCTTTATCATGACGATGGGCGGTCTGGATTTCTCCCAGGGTTCCATCCTTGGTATTGCATCGATTGTTGTCTGCATGGTTTCCAAGACCAGCATTCCACTGGCGATTGTGGCAGGTATCGCGGTTGGTGCAGCGATCGGTGCCATCAACGGTTACTTCTATGTATACCGCAAGATTAAATCCTTCATCGTTACGATTTGTACGATGTTCTTATTCCGTGGATTTATCAAATATCTGACGACCAACGCGCCGGTAGCCGGCTCTGCGATGTTAATCAACTTCGATAGCACTGAATTAAAGCTGGCTTGTACGTTGGTGGTCCTGATTATCGGATTTATTTTATTCCGCTTTACCAAGTTTGGTACTTATTTAAAGGCGATCGGAGCAGGTGAGAAAGCAGCGATGTTCTCCGGCATCCGTACCGACCGCATGAAGTTCCTTATCTACACACTGGCAGGTGCGATCACAGGATTTGCCGCATTTATCAATGTTATCAAGGTTGGTTCGGTTACTTCTTCCGGTGGTAACCAGCTTGAGACCCAGATCCTGATTGCACTGGTACTGGGCGGTATGCTGCTTTCCGGTGGTGCGAAGGTACGTTTTGAGAATATCATCGTTGGTTCTCTTCTGTACATCGTCCTGAACAGTGGTCTGACGATGATGGGCTTTACCACACAGATGATGCAGCTCATCCAGGGTGTTGTATTCCTGATATTCGTAGCTGTATTCGCAGACCGTCAGTCCCTGCAGGTTATCAAATAGGACAGACAAAAGCGACATCTGGAGGTTACAGTATGAGGGAGAACAGCAGCCGGAATCAGGATGGACTTAAATATCAGAAGCTCTACAACTGGGGTCGGACGCTGATTATGAGCGGGGTGCTCCGGAATATGGACAAGTTTCCATCCGAGCATATGCTCCAGAATAAATTTGGATACTCCCGCCAGACGGTCCGCAACGCGCTCGACCGCCTGGAGCAGGACGGGCTGATTGCCCGGGTCAAGGGAAGCGGCACATACGTTTCCTATGCGCCGGAGAAGGATAAGGAAGAACGTCCCCGCATCGGACTGATTCTCAGTTATTTTTCAGATTACCTGTTTCCGCAGGTGTATGAGGGAATCGAGTCCGTCCTGCGGGAGGAAGGTTATGAGATCAGCGTTTCGGTCACGCGCAACCGCTTAAATGATGAGGCCATGTATCTCAAGGGGATGCTGGGGCGCAATGTGTCCGGACTCATCATCGAGGGGACGCGTTCCAGTTTCCCGAATCCGAATCTGCGGCTTTACAAGGAGATACGGCGGAGAAATATTCCGACGCTGTTTATTCACAATCATTACCAGAATGAGACGTTTGACAGCGTGGAGATGTCGGATGCGCGCGCGGGCTATGAGCTGACGCGGATTCTGATACAGAACGGACATACCCGGATCGGCGGTATTTTCAAATACGATGACTGGCAGGGGATCGAGCGTTACCGCGGCTTTATCGAGTGCCTGTCGGATTTCGGGATCGATTTCCAGGAGGACTGGATCCGCTGGTATTCGACCCGGGATATGGAAGAGAAATTAAGCAAAAAAGGACTCCAGCGGATGTACCGCCGGACGAAGGACTGTACCGCGATGATCCTCTACAACGACGAGGTGGCAGGCAGCTATATGGATTTTTTAAAGGATCGCGGGCTGCGTGTGCCGGAAGATATTTCCCTGGTATCGTTTGATGATGCCGGACCGGCGCAGGAGGGGGATCTCACGATCTTGTCCGTGATTCATCCCAAGTACAATCTTGGGCGGCTGACAGCGCGCAATCTTCTGCGGATGATAGAGGATCCGGACTGGCAGGAAAAGAAGTATTCGTACCGGTTTCCAGTGATGTTTAACAACGGAAATTCGGTTCGGGATATACATTGAAAATGACAAGGAGGCAGATTAAAATGAAAAAGTTATACTTTATTGTGGGTTCCCAGGACTTATACGGAGAGGAATGCCTGAAACAGGTTGCAGAAGACAGCCGTCAGATGGTTGCATTCTTAAACGAAAAAGTGGGCGATCTGGCAGAGATCGAACTTCTTCCAACCGTAGAGACTTCTGAAATCTGTATTCAGGATATGCGGAAAGCTTCCAATGATGATGACTGTGTCGGCGTTATCACATGGATGCACACCTTCTCCCCTGCAAAAATGTGGATCAAGGGTCTGCAGGAATTAAGAAAACCGCTGCTTCATTTACATACACAGGCAAATGAGAAGCTTCCGTATGATGAGATCGACATGGATTTCATGAACCTGAACCAGTCCGCACATGGCGACCGTGAGTACGGCTTCATCGTTGCCAGAATGGGTATTCCGCATGAGGTTGTAGCTGGATATTACAAACATGATGATGTGGTAGCAAAGATCCGCCAGTTTGCATCCGTTGCAAAGGCTATCTCCTACTCTAAGTCCTTAAAGGTAGCTTCCTTCGGCAACAACATGCGCGAGGTGGCGGTTACCGACGGCGACCGCGTAGAGAGCCAGATCAAATACGGCTGGGAGTGCAACTACTATGCACTGGGCGATCTGGTTGACATCATCAACCAGGTAACCGAGGAAGAGATCGACGCGAAGATGAAAGAGTATACCGATAAGTATACAATGAAGACCGACCGCATTGATTCTGTCCGCGAGCAGGCTAAATACGAAGTGGGTCTGGAGAAATTCCTCTCCACGAACGGAATCGGTGCATTCGCAGACACCTTCCAGGATCTGCACGGCTTAAAGCAGCTTCCGGGTATCGCAGCACAGAACCTGATGGGCAAAGGCATCGGCTTTGGTCCGGAGGGTGATTACAAGATTTCCGCTCTGTCTGCAGTCCTGATGAAGATGTCCGAGGGCAAAGAGGGCGCAACCGGCTTTATCGAGGATTACACCTACGATCTGACTCCGGGACAGGAGTTAGAGTTAGCTTCCCATATGCTGGAGGTTCCGCCGGCATTTGCAGCAACCAAACCGGAGATCGATGTAATTCCGCTGGGGATCGGCGGCAAGGAAGACCCGGCAAGACTGATTTTCGACGGCGTGACCGGCGATGGTATCCAGGTAACGATGGTAGATATGGGCGATCATTTCCGCATCATCTGTGCAGATATCGAGCTTGTAAAACAGCCGAAACCGATGCCAAAACTTCCGGTAGCGAGAATTATGTACCGTCATAAACCGAACTTCCAGATCGGTACGGCTGCATGGTGCTACGCAGGCGGCGCTCATCACTCCGTTGTATCTACCGCTCTGACGAGAGATGACATCGCTATGTTCGCGCGTCTGACCGGTACCGAGTTAATTACAATCGGCGAAGATACGACAGAGGCTGATTTACAGAAATTCTTTATGAAATAATAGGGCGTTTGAAAGATAAAAATTTTTGAAAAAGACGTAACTGCATAAGTTTTTGCCACAACTGTGAAAATAGAATAGTTATGAATGACGGGGCGTGCCGCAGCCAAGGGGATGAAAATTCCGGCGGCGGTGCGCTTTTTGCTACAATGAGGAGGATGGATATGGGCCGCAGTGCGGAAGAGATCAAGAAAGACATAGAGAGCGGAAATACAGCGCTCGGAATTGAATTTGGTTCGACCCGAATCAAGGCAGTCTTGACGGACGGCACGACCGCGCCGATCGCGCAGGGGAGCTATGAGTGGGAAAACCGTCTGGAAAATGGTATCTGGACCTATTCCCTGGAAGATATCTGGAAAGGCTTAAAGGACTGCTACGCGGATCTGGCTGCCGATGTGAAGAAACAATACGGTTTAACGCTTAAAAAGGTTGGTGCGATGGGCGTCAGCGCCATGATGCACGGCTATATGGCATTTGATGCGGACGGAAAACTGCTCGTTCCGTTCCGTACCTGGAGAAATACGATGACCGCCGAGGCAGCAAGACGCCTGACGGATCTGTTTAACTACAATATCCCGCAGAGATGGAGTATTGCACACCTGTATCAGGCGGTAATCAACGGCGAGGAGCATGTATCCCGCGTGCATTTCCTGACCACCTTAGCCGGATATGTACATTGGAAACTGACCGGTAAGCAGGTACTTGGCGTCGGCGATGCTTCGGGTATGTTCCCGATCGACCCGGCAACCGGACAGTATGATGCTGAAATGCTGGATAAGTTCGAAGAAATGATGGTTCCAAAGGGATATCCGTGGAAGCTGCGCGACCTTCTGCCGGAGGTTCTGAGCGCTGGCGATGAGGCGGGAACGCTGACTGAGGAAGGCGCGAAGCTGCTGGATGAGAGCGGCAATCTGGAAGCTGGCATTCCGCTGTGCCCGCCGGAGGGCGATGCAGGAACCGGTATGACTGCAACCAATAGTGTGGCAGTCCGCACCGGTAACGTATCTGCCGGAACTTCCGTATTTGCAATGGTTGTTCTGGAAAAGACTCTGGAGACGGTTCACCAGGAGATTGACATGGTAACTACGCCGGACGGCCATCTGGTCGGTATGGTTCACTGCAACAACTGTACCTCCGATCTGAATGCCTGGGTAGGTCTGTTTGAAGAGTTCTATGAGCTGATGGGTCAGAAAACAGACCGCAACACCCTGTTTGGAACCCTGTATCGCAAGGCGCTTGAGGGCGATGAAGACTGCGGAGGACTGATGTCCTACTGCTACCTCTCCGGCGAGCCGATCACCGACTTCGAGGAGGGACGCCCGCTGTTTATGCGCCATCCCGACAGCAAGCTGGGGCTGGCAAACTTCATGCGTACCCACTTATACAGTTCCCTGGCAACCCTGAAATATGGTCTGGACATTCTGTTCAAGGAAGAGCACGTGACACTGGATAAACTGATGGGCCACGGCGGATTCTTCAAGACCAAGGGTGTTGGACAGCGTATCATGGCGGCAGCGGCTGATGTGCCGGTATCCGTTATGGAGACAGCCGGTGAGGGCGGTGCCTGGGGTATCGCGGTTCTGGCGGCATACCGCAAGGATAAGAAGCCGGGACAGAGCTTGTCCGATTACTTAAATGAGCAGGTATTTGCAGATGCAAAGGCGGAGACGATGGAGCCGGATGCAAAGGATGTCGAGGGCTTCAATGCGTTTATGACAAGCTATATCAATGGTCTGGCTGCCGAGAGAGGCGCCGTAGAAGGAAGGTTTTAATCGATGCTGGAAGAATTAAAAAAAGAAGTATACGAAGCCAATATGCTGCTTCCGAAATACGGTCTGGTTACCTTTACCTGGGGCAATGTTTCCGGGATTGACCGTGAGAAGGGGCTGTTTGTCATCAAACCGTCTGGCGTGGACTATGACAAACTGACGCCAGATGATATGGTTGTCATGGATCTGAACGGAAACAAAGTAGAAGGACGCTACCGTCCGTCTTCTGACACCCCGACCCATCTGGAGCTGT
>OGFY01002271.1_pt1 | contig 11642 bp, 8 predicted proteins | sample 1570951 | NCBI WGS metagenome assembly OGFY01 (sample SAMEA2581942, study PRJEB24529) | metagenome | biome: Human gut stool | place: China | collected 2011
GGACAAGAACTGTATCACGCCGGTGCTGGAGGAATACGGCTACAAGCGCACTGCGTGGGTGCTTGCCAACACCTTGCACGAACTCAAGTGGGACGGGCGCTTCGGTCATGCCAACAAGCAGTGGGCGGAGCGCACCTGCATTCCCAAAGACATCAACCACAACAGCGATTTTGTTGTCCGAAGCCATCCGGCCGTGCTGGATGGCTTCGTCACTTTCTACCGCAAGGCAGTGCAGGCGTTAAATCTCTTTGGCGCGGAGCATTGCGTTGGTGACCGCGCCGAGCAGGACTATACCGGCAAGGTGCTGGTGCTGTCGCCAGAGGCACTGCGGGAGCAGTATTGGGGGCAGAAAGACCAGCTCTGGTATGCTCGGAGCGGCTTTGGATACGAGCCTCATTCCAGTGGTCGAGCAGTCTTTGCCACCTGCCTCTCGGACGGTGAAGCAGCCAGATGGAACCGGGAGGATTTCACCGGTGTACTGGACGACAAGTTCCTTCCGGAATGGGCGCGGGAAAAGCTGGAGGAGTTGAAAATGCAGGAACAGACGGACGCCCCTACAATGGGCGGCATGAAAATGAAGTGAGGAGGATACTTGCATGAGCATGACCTATTACACCGTGGACGATCTTCGGCCCGGAAGATCCGGCTGGGGTGTGAAGCGTTTTTCTACATTGAATGATGCGATTTCCCATTACCGGTCGCTCCCTATGGATGGGGCCCGCGTCCTCGGCATGGCGGATGACACCCACGCCTATGAGCTCATCCGCTGTGTGCGTCTTTTCCCCGGCGATGCCCAGGGCGAGGATGTTCTGGCGGCAGATCACTGGCGCGGCGGCTTGGTGAAAAAGAACGCTGCCCTGAAAGACGCGCTGGAGGTTTGCATGGAAAGCCTGCGGCCCCGTTTTCTTCTGGAGCCGGAGCGCCTGATCCCCGTTCCCCAGTGCAAGAAGCTGCGGAAAGAACTGCGGGAGGCCCTTCTCTGGCAGGGCTATGAAGAAAACTACGATTCCGCCATCCGTGCTGTTTTTGTAGAAGGCGCTGGCTGGCTCTCACCCCAGGATGTGAAAAAGCAGCGGCAGCTTCCACTTGTGCTGAGTTACCGGGTAGACGGCATGACGAAAGACGGCGCCTACCTCTCCTTAGAAGTGGAGCCTTGGGAATATGACCTCCTGCTGGAGCAGACAAGAGATCACTATAAAATGAAGAAACATTAAGGAGGAACACAAAATGAAACGAATGCTTTCCCTTTGCGCCGCGGCGCTGTGCCTGACCCTGGCGCTGACGCCCACCGCGCTGGCAGCGGACTTTGAGCCTGCGGCACCGAACGCCAAGGTCTGCTACCCCACTGCCATCGTTCGCGGTGACGATGGTACGGAACTGAAAAAGATCTATGATCTGAGCCCCGAAGACGATCCTGCCGGTATTCCCCGCTCTGACTTCCGTCAGGACGGCTTTCAGTACACTCTGACGGATCTTCTGAAGCAGGAGCTTCCTGAAAACGAGAGCCGTCAGCATACGGAGCATGTTTCTATCGAGAGCGCTAAAAAGGATATGGAATCCGTGCTGGCGCTACTGCCGCAGGAGCGGGAATTCATCACGGATGACGGCCTCATGGGGACCCTGACGCTCCGACTTGATACCGTGCAGGTGGAGCCGTCTGGCTACGGCAGCTCCACCAAGGAAATCTCCACCAAGCGCAGCTACCCCAATCTTGCCGAGCAGGATACGCAGTATCTTCCCAAAACCATTACGGAAAACGGCAAGACCCTGACACTCACGGACATCCAGTGGCAGACGGACAACACCGCCAATCTGGATGGCTATGCCGTGGCGGATCGCTACACCGCCGTTGCCACCTACACCGGCAGTGCCACCAGCAGCTATGTGAAAGGCTATACCGTCACGGCGGATTATGTGGGCACGGTCAGCCGGATCGCCCTGAACCGTGTCCGCTATGTCGCCATTTTTGAGGGAACGCCCATCCAGCCCACGGAGCCTGCGGAGACACCCGCCACGGCATCCGCGTTCCGTTGGTCCTATGTGCTCATCCCCATTGGGATCGTGGCCGCGGCAGGCGCGGGCGTCGGCGGCGCGCTGCTGGTAAAACGCAAAAGAGAAAATGCAGATGAGGAGGATACAGAATGAAAAAGATCATCACCCTTTGCCTGAGCCTTTGCATGACAGCAGCTCTGGCGGCTCCGGCGTATGCGCTGGAATACAGTATCGCCGCGCCGGACGATTATGACTTCGGCAAAGACACATCTATTGAGGTCATCCACACAGCGGACGGCGGCGCTATGAAAAACGCCGACATGAGCAAAAACGCAGCGCTCATTCCGCCTGCTTTCGGCTCGGAGAGCATGAACGCCCTCCACACCGGTGAATACCTCACGCCCAACCTTGCCCCCGGTGGTATTCCCGCGTCCGGCGCGGTCATTGGCGGCAGCGCCGCCACTGTTGTCACACCCGGCAGCACGGTGAATGGCGGCAGCGGCTATCAGCCCGCCGTGCTGTTCACAGAGGTGACGGGCGACCTCTACTACAAAAACGGCTCCCTCGGCAGGTTGGAGATCCCCTCGCTGGATCTGAGCGTCCGCATTTATCAGGGGACGGACAGCAAGACGCTTGCCAAGGGGATCGGACACTTTGAGGACACCTCCATCTGGAACGGCAACGTCTGCCTCGCCGCCCACAACCGCGGCGCCAACAGCTACTTCGGCCAGATCCACACGCTGGACATCGGGGATAAGATCATCCTGACCACCAAGCTGGGCACCCGTACCTACAAGGTGACGGATGTATTCAAGGTCAGCGAAACGGATCGCGGCGGCCTTGCTGACTCCGGTGAAAATATGCTGACGCTCTACACCTGCGTCCGCAACCAGCGGGACCAGCGCTGGTGCGTCACCGCAGCGGAGGTCTGAATCTTTCTCCCTTTTGCCGAATCGGTTCTGTTCGACTTCTGCCCCTCACTTGTGATATGGTGAAGCTGCGAAGATGATTTTCCCACATACACAGTTAGAATGGAGGCAGAAAGATGAACGAGAGCAAAAACGTGAGAAAGAATGTCAGTATGATGCTCACCGGCATGGTGATCGGCGCGGCGCTGACCGGCGGCTCTATCGCAGTCGCGGCCGGGATCACGGCGGAACCTACCTGGCAGCCCATCTTTGTGGATGGTCAGCAGGTGGAAATGCAAGCCTACAACATTGCGGGGCACAACTATGTGAAGCTGCGGGACATGGGCGAACAGGTCGGTTTCAACGTGTATTGGAACGCCGGAGTCCAAATCGACACCGGACATCCATACACGGGGATCGCCCCTGCCGCATCCGACATCCGCGTCAGCAGCTACAAAGGCAGCACCCTCCGCCCCGGAGACCGCAGCGGCTTGAATATCAGTCCCAGTGAGGAAATAAAAAGCGTGGTCTCCACACGGCCCGACATCATCCGCGTTGAGAATATCTCCGGCTTCTGGACCGCTATCGCGGTCAGCAGCGGCACAGCCGATGTGGTCGTGACCGATCAGCATGGCCAGACCGCCGCTTTAACGCTGACGGTAGTTGACGGCAAGCAAGGTGCGAGCATTCCGGAATCCGGTGCCAGTCAGACAGACGCGGCACGGCAGGAGATCGTCCGGCTGGTCAATCAGGTACGCCGGGAAAACGGTGTGCCGGAGCTGACGGTCAACGCGGCTCTGATGGACGCAGCGCAGCATTGCGCGTCCCTGCGTGTCACATACCACCAGAATAAGGTGGAGTGCGAGGCGGTAGCGGCCTCCGGGTATCCCCATGGATTTGGATCGAACATCACCGCGTTCGCAAATGTGCCCGCCTCTGAGATCGCAGGGCGGGCGGTAGAGAATTGGCGGAATTCTCCCGGCCACTTCCAGACGATGGTTGACCCTGATTGCGACACCATCGGCGTTGGGATCTCAGCTGATGAGGGCGGAACGATCTGCTTCCTGTTCGTCGGTGATCCCAACGCGCACAATCCCTACGCATAACCTATCCGCAACTCAATATGCTCACATGGCCTTCCAGCTTCATTGCCGGAAGGCCATTTCAGCGTGTCGAAAAAGTTTTTTCTCCCCGCTGAACAAGTTTTCAGAACATTATAAAAGTTCTGAAAACTTAGGATTTCAATGGCGCGGGACACCCTTCTTGGGTTTCCCGCGCACACCCTTCCTTACCGTCGCGGAGAATCTTCTGCTTTATCGACAGACTCACATGGCCTTCCAGCATTGCCGGAAGGCCATTTCTTATGAGCAAATCTAATGAGCAAATCTAAAAAGAAAGGTCAAATAACGATGAAAAAGACATGGCATTCATTGAAAAATCGCGTGACCGCGATGCTGCTGGCCCTGATCTGCGTCCTCGGCCTGCTCCCCACTGCCGCGCTGGCGGCAGGGGCTGACACCATCAAGCTGGAGCGGTTCGGCATGAGCGGTGTTTCCTATCAGTCTGCCAGCCTTGGCAGATGCACAATGCACCAGATGTATTACGGCGTGGCCGGAAAGACCTCCGTGGGCTTCTGCGGGACGAAGGGCGGCGGCATGGGCACCTCTTTGATCGGCCAGACCTGGGACGATCCGAAGCCCGTCACCGATCCCACCGTCAAAATGATGATGGCCTATTACTACGCCCACTCCCTCGGCATCTTCACGGACAAGGCCCACGCCCTTGGCGTGGATGACATCTGGGATTCCGGTTATAGCTGGTACATGAACGCCTGGGTGCAGGCCATCGTGTGGCGGTATAAGGAAAGCTCCCTGGGTGATCCCGCCACCGCCTGCGCGGAGGAATTGATGTACGTCTGGAACTCGCTGAAGGGCGCGAGCTATACCAGCATCGACCAGACCTGCGACGGCGCCACATTCCGGGATCGGGCGAAATATATCCTGGATCTGGGCAAGCAGGATGTTTGGGGCGATTGCGACGTAAAAGAGTATTCCTTCACCGGCGCGGGCTCTGCCGCCCACCCCGCCAGCACCGTCCAGAGCGTTATGATCGGCAGCCTTACCGTCACAAACGAGCAGTACAAGCTGGTGGTCAAGAAAGTGGACGCCACCAATCCCACCAAGGGCCTTGCCGGAGCGCGGTTCCATGTGGAATCCACCAATGGCTCCTTCTCCAGGGACATCGTCACCGGCGCGGACGGCACCTATACCTTCTCTCCCTTGGACGCCGGAACCTACGCCGTAACGGAAACGGCGGCTCCGAACGGCTACGAGATCGACAACGCGGGGCCTGAATATGTAGTCCTGCCGAACAGCGGCAGCAGCACCGTGACGATCACCTTTACGGATACCCCCACCGTCACCGCCACCGGTAAGATCCGCAAGGTGGACGCGGACGATCCCACCAGAGGTCTCGCCGGGGCGGTCATCAAGATCACCGGTGTGGATAACAATTTCACCGGCACCTATACCACCGGCGCTGGCGGCGCGCTCACGGATGTGCCTTGGGATACCATGCCCATTGGCAGCTACATCGCCGAGGAAGTGACGCCGCCCAACGGCTACTCTCTGAGCAAGGACGCCGGCAAAGTCCGTCAGGAATTCTATTGGGACGGCAAAACGGACGTATTTCTCGTTTTTGAGAATGACGCGAAGGTAAAGATCCAGCTCATCAAGCTGAACGATGCCAACAGCCCCCTCCCCGGCGCGGTATTCCATATCCTCCGGGACGGGCAGTTGATCGGCACGGAGGCCACGGACGCGTCCGGCAGGATCACCGTCCCCAATGTGACGGAGGGAATGTACGCCTTTGTGGAGGTCAGCGCCCCCGTCCCCTACGCCAAGCTGACCGCCCCAGTCTGTGCCCATGTGGATCAGGCCACTGTCAATGGCGGTGGCACCGTGACTGTAACGGCGAAGGACTTGAAACTCCCGAATTTGACCATCCAGAAGCTGGATAAGCAGACCAAGCAACCCATCCCCGGCACGGTCTTTGAGATCAAGGGCATCCATTACGGCTATCATCAGGACGTCACCACCGGGCCGGACGGCAAGGCGGTTCTCACCGCGATCCCTGTTGACAGCTATGAGGTAAAGGAAACATCCGTCCCTGACCCTTATGTGGTGGGCGGCGAGACGATCCAGACCATCTACCTCGGCCCCGGCGACGATCAAAACCTCGTATTTGAAAACCTGAAAATGCCACAGCTCACCATCTACAAGGAGGACAGCGTGGCTGGCGCGCCTATCGAGGGAGCCAAGTTCCACATCACTTACACCAGCAGCGGCGAATCCGCCGAGGCCCCCGGCACCATCGATTACGGAAATATCCTCACAGACGCCAAGGGCGAGATCCGGCTCCATGAGCAGGGCAAGCGGCTCTATCCCGGCGCGTACACCGTGACGGAAGTGGAACCCGCTCCCGGTTTCCAGATGAAGGAACCCTCCAGCCAGAAGATCATCCTCCACGGCAGTGAGAGCAAGACCCTGACCTTCCAGAATACTCCGCTGAATGCCATTGTTGTTGAGAAGTATGACAGCGTGACCCATGAGGCGCTTCCCGGCTGCACCTTCCAGCTGCGGTTTTTGGGCGGCACCTCCGGCACCGGCGGCACGACCATCGGGCAGAAGGTCACCGGCAAGAACGGTACCGCCATCTGGACGGGCCTGAAAAGCGGCACCTATATCGTGGAGGAGGTTGACCCCGCCGATGGGTACTCCATCATCAACGCCTCGGAAACGATCTATCTGGCGGACAGCGGTGAGCAGAGCGTGGTCACCGTCCGCTTTGACAACGCCCCGGACGGCATTCTCCTGATCCGCAAGGTCTGTTCCGTAAACCCCAGCGTGACCCTCGCCAACGCGGAATTCAAGATCACCTACGCGGACGGCACGCTGATCGGAGACAGCAACGGCATCTTCCGGACGGATGAGCATGGCGAGATCCGTATCCCCGGCCTGAAGCCCGGCAAGAGCGTCATTGTGACGGAAACACGAGCGCCGGACGGTTATCTGATCGACACCCAGAGCCAGACCGTTCAGATCAAGGAAGGCCGCACGGTCAGCCTGACCTTCAAGAACCAGCCCAAGGGTAAGCTCATCATCCAGAAGCGGGACAGCGCCACCGGTCAGCCCCTCCCCGGCGCGGAGTTCCGGGTGACCACTGCCGCTGGCTGTGAGGTGGGGCTGGACGGCGTGATTGGCTCCAGCACCCTGACGCAGAACGGTATCTTTACCACAGATGGGCAGGGCGAGATCACGATCATCAATCTGGCCCCCGGCGCTTATGTCATCAATGAGATCAAGGCCCCGACAGGGTATGTGATGGATCGTGCGTCCACAAACGTGGTCATCGGCAAAAACGGCGATACACAGACGGTCATCGTGAAAAACTCCAAGGCCGGAACGCTGGTGATCGACAAGCGGGATTCCCTCACCGGGAAGCCCCTGCAGGGCGTAACCTTCAAGGTGACGACCTCTACCGGCGAGTTTGTACCCGCTGAAAACGGACAGATCAGCAGCAACGGCCTGTACTTCACCGACAAGGACGGCAAAATCACCATCCATGGTGTGGTGGGGACGCTGGTGGTGACGGAAACGGCCACCATTCCCGGCTACACCATCGACGAGGCCAGCCGCACCCAGACCGTGGTGGTCAATCCCAATGACACCCAGACCCTCCACTTCACCAACACGCCCAGCACCACCCTTGTGATCGAAAAGTATATCGAGGGCACCACAACGCCGCTGAAGGGCGTGACCTTCCTTGTGACCGACAGCAGCGGCGCTGTTGTGGGCAGAAGCAACGGCGAGTTCATCACCGATGAACATGGCCGCGTCGTTATCCATGACCTGGAACCCGGCACCACCGTTACAGCGCGGGAGGTCAAGACCGTGGAGGGCTTTGTGCTGGACGGCGCGCCGAAATCCATTCTCATCAAGGCGGGCGAGGTGCAGACCATGCGCTTTTATAACGTCCGCACGGGCGGGCTTACCGTCATTAAGAAGGACGAAAAAACCGGAGAGCGCATCCCCGGCGTCCAGTTCGAGATCCGGAAAATGGATGGCGAGATCGTCGGCACCTGCACCACCGATGAAAACGGCGTGATCTATCTCCCCAAAGCGGAAAATGGCTGGTACACCGTGACGGAGCGGAAGGCCGCCGAGGGCTACCGTCTGGATGATACGCCCCACCGGATCGAGGTCAGGGATGGGCAGACCGCCACGCTGGAGATCACCAACAAGGCCATCTCCGGCATTCTGATCCACAAGGTCAACGCCGTCACCGGCGAGGGCATCTACGGCGTTTCCTTCATCCTGTACGATAACGGCAACAACCCCATCGCGCAGGAAACCAGCGATGACCGGGGCTATGTCCGGTTCGAGGGGCTGGAGGATGGCCGCTACTATCTGCGTGAATTGGAAAATGAGGGATATATTCCCGACACGCAGAAAAAGACCGTGTATGTAAAGTCTGGCGAAACCACGGAAATCGAGTGGCAGAATACCCCCATCACCGGCCAGATCCAAGTGACAAAGGTCAGCGCGGACTACAACGCCATGAATGGCTGGCCCGCCGGAACGCCGATCCCCAACACCGTCTTTGAGATCTACAACGCCCGCACCAACCGTCTGGTGGATACCATTAAGACGGATAAAAACGGCTTGGCGGTGAGCAAGCCTTTGCCGCTGGCGCGGTACAAGATCGTGGAATCCAAGGCGGCGGAGTTTTATGGGCTGGATAAGACGCCCATTGAAGTGGAGATCGAACACGCCGGTCAGATCGTCAAAGCAAGCATGACCAACAAGAGCCTGTCCACCAACGTTTCCATCAAGAAAACCGGCTATGTGGAGGTCATGCCGGGGCAGCTCGTCCGCTACAACTTCACCGGCATCGCCAACAACTCTACCACGGCGCTTGAATCTTTTTATTGGAGAGACACTTTGCCTGTCAAGGCAGTGCGCCTTGAAAAAATTTACACTGGCACGTGGAATACTCCCGGCAACTATAAAATCGTCTACCGAACCAATCTCAGCGGCGATACCTGGCGCACACTGGCGGATAATCTGAGCACATCCAAAAACTATGTCTTGGATGCCTCTCCTGCGGCGCTGGGGCTTGCCGCCAATGAGTATGTGACGGAGTTCATGGCGGCGTTCGGCATTGTACCTTCAAACTTCCGTCAGGTAGAGGCGCCCCGCGTAGACTGCAAGGTGCTTTCAAAGCTCACCGGCGGTACGCAGTTCGTCAACACGTCGGATGCAGGCGGCGTCTACAACGGGCAGTGGATCATGGCGACCTCCCGCTGGGTCACCCGTGTCTATGCCCCCAGCAAGCCCCTGCCTCGCACCGGTTATTAAGGACTAACAACGGATGCCGCTCCGCAAGGGGTGGCATCCCCATTTTAAGGAGGTTGAGATTTCTTGAAATACAGAAAAATGATTATTCTGACATTGACGCTTCTGCTTCTGACCTCTCTCTGTTGCACCTCGGCGCTCGCTGCGGGCGGGGATGTCGCGGGAGCGGTGGAGCAGACGTGGACGGAGGCGGCCAAACAGATCAAGAGCGTGGTGGAGAAGGTGGTGTTCCCTGCATTGGATATGATCCTCGCCATCGCATTCTTTGTGAAACTTGGCGGCGCGTACTTTGATTATCGCCAGAGAGGACAGTTTGAATGGACCGGCCCCGCCATCCTCTTTGCCTGCCTGATTTTCAGTCTGGTTGCGCCGAAATACATCTGGAACATCATCGGGATCTGAGCCAAGAAGAGAGAACAATTAAAAGCCGAATCAGGACCCTCCTGCCGGATATAACCGATGAGGCAATGGTTGCATGGATAGTGTATGTGGATGAAGTAGGCAGACATGGTTGCTTCACAAAGATACTCTTGCGTTAAAAGCACAATTCTGCTATAAATACCATTTGAGAGATAGGTACCAGAGAATCTTAATGAGAATGGAGGAATTGTTCTGTGTCTACCAAGAATACTATGAAGCATAATGCCGTCATTACAACGATGCTTTTGCTTGTATTATTTATGTTTTCCGCTTGTGCATCTGTAACTCCTGATGACCAAACATCAAAGGATTCCAATATTACGGAGAATGGTGCATCAACGGGCTGTTCAGACTATGATAATACAAGCACGCCTGAGTTTTTCAATGACCTCGGGAAAACGCTTGATGAATTGAAGAACGAGCATCCGGAAGGCAACGTGATTGTAAGGCCGGATGGATTTCCAGACAGTGCTGCTATATGCTTTGGAGTCTCAGAGTCGGAATATCTTTACTGCTTTTTCGGCACACAGAGTGGCGATGCTGAAAAGGCTATGAACGAATATGAAGACCAGCTGGAATGTTCCGGTTTTGTCACCACCGCATGCATACTCTTTCCGGACATGGAAGATGAAATGTCCTTTGAAGATTTCTTCTCCTTGATTGGTGTTGACGATTATGAGTATTTAGGAGAAGATACGACTGCAGCAGGTTGGTTAAGATTCATGTATAACGGTATGGAGGTCATGGTGAATACAAACGAGGCTGCTTCTGGTGGTGGATGGAATTTCACAGGAGCGGAAATTGTGAAGCATAATGCTCCCGTGTCAATCGTGGACACGGAAATATTCAATACCAATCAGGACTTAGCGGATGCGGTCATGTTCGATTGATCTACATTATAATGGTCTAAAGCAAAATATTCTATAAGGAAAGCCGTCGCCCCGTCTGGGCGGCGGCTTTCTGCATTTCCGGAGGTGAGTGAAGATATTTATTGGGGACTTTGTTGCCGCGACAGTCCTGGATTAGGAAGTAGGCAGATGGTGTCACCCCGTATTTAGCAAGGAGCCTCATAAAAAGCTTGCATAAAAAGTGTTATCTTGATATAATACTATCAAGAAATTGACAAGGAGGGCTTTCTATGCAAATCAGACCATCCTCTGCTCTGCGGAATGAGTACACGCAGATCTCCGAGCTGGCAAAGGCATCCGGTGAACCGATCTTCATCACGAACAAGGGTGAAGATGACGGTGTTTATATGAGCATGGCCGCATACGAGGAGCGGGAAAAAATGTTCCGACACCGCGACAAAATTTATGCTGCGGAACTCAGCAGATTGAGCGGGGAGCCTGTCTGCACGCCGGAGGAGCTTGACGAAAGAATGGAGGAGCTGTTCCGTGCCTACGAAAAGTAAACTGGTCTATCTTCCTCCTGCTCAACACGACTTCGAGGAGATCGTAAAGTATCACATTACGGAGGCAGGAACTCCCTACGCGCGGAAAATCTACAGTACGATGAAAACGACCATTAACCGTCTGCGAGATTTTCCGCTGATGGGGCAAACGCATCCGGACCCGATCCTTGCGGCAAGCGGTTACCGTAAACTTGTGCTGACGAAGACTTATGTTGCCATCTACAAATTGATTGGGGACACCGTCTACGTTTATGCGATCGTCAATGGCACAACAGATTATCCGCGGCTGCTCAAGTAAGCGCAGCTGTCAGATGCAAAACAAAATACTCTATGCGAAAGGCTGTCGCCCATCTGGGCGGCGGCTTTCTGCATTTTTGGAGGTGAGCGAAGATATTTATTTGGAACTTTGTTGCCGCGGCGGTCCTGGATCAGCTGGTGGACTGGATCTACGGGCAGATCGTGGGCTTTCTCGGCAACTTCTTTGCCCTCATGGGC
>OGFY01002279.1_pt1 | contig 11576 bp, 9 predicted proteins | sample 1570951 | NCBI WGS metagenome assembly OGFY01 (sample SAMEA2581942, study PRJEB24529) | metagenome | biome: Human gut stool | place: China | collected 2011
CACGCGACAGCTTATTTAGAATAGCATATTCATCAAGGCTTGTCAACAGCTTTTTGATTTCTTTTTGCAATTTACTTTTTTCAAAGTTTTCGTCTGAATATTCCCATACTCATGCTCGAATTTTTATGCAAAACTTTTTATTTTTCATCCGCTCTGCCTCTGCATGCCACTCCTTAGTCTCTGTCTCGGCCAGCGAACATATGGTATCTTACCACGCCTTTCCGGAATTGTCAATGTTGTTTTTGTATTTTGTACAATTCAGAATATTCTGACATTTTTGTGCTTCAGTTCAGTCTTACGTTTAAGTAAGCTATTTCCTTACTCGCCAGAATCGAAATCTTTAAAGACCTTTAACTTTTATAATTTCGTAATTGCTATGATACCAGGGTCAAAAGGTCAGAAAGCCGATGCAAGCTTGCTTGCAAGAGGATTTTTGACCTCTTGACCCGCCAAAAACATGAGTAAGTAGCCATTTTTCAAAGAAAAATGAGCGGATTACGAATGTTTTTGAGGATTGCGAGAGTGCAAAGCACGTAGCAATCTGGTATCAAAGGGGTCAAAATACCTTTTGACTCCAACATCATTGCTATGTAAAAGAGGGAACAGAAATTATCACATCTATCCTGTTTCCTCTTTACATGTTCTCCTACTCAATCAGTCCGATTGCCTCGTTAATGCTTTTCACTCCAATGATTTTGATCCCACCAATACTCTTCACGCTATCCAGAGATACTTCCGGCACAATACACGTCTCAAATCCAAGCTTCTTCGCCTCTGCCACCCGCTGTTCCGGCATATTTACCGCACGGACTTCTCCACTTAATCCAACTTCTCCAAACACAATCGTCCGTTCATCAAATGGTCTGTTCTTATAGCTTGATACGATCGCCATCACGATTCCAAGGTCTATCGCGGGTTCATTGATCTTGATACCTCCGGCAATATTCACATAGGCATCATAATTTCCAAGATGATATCCAATCCTTTTTTCCAAAACCGCCATCAGAAGGTTCACCCTGTTGTAATCTGTTCCTGCTGCTGTTCTTCTTGGCATTCCAAAATTGCTTTCGCATACCAGCGCCTGGATTTCCAGCAAGATCGGACGTGTTCCTTCCATAGAACATGCCACAACAGATCCAGATGCATTTTCCGGGCGCCCATTCAGCATAAATTCTGACGGATTTTCCACCTCCCGAAGACCATCTCTTCGCATTTCAAATACACCAATCTCATTCGTCGAACCAAAACGATTTTTCACTCCTCGAAGAATCCGGTAAGATGCATGCCTGTCTCCTTCAAAATACAGAACCGTATCTACCATATGTTCCAATACTCTTGGACCGGCGACAGTTCCTTCTTTTGTAACATGTCCGACAATAAAAATCGAAATCCCAAGCCCTTTTGCAAGCTGCATCAGCGTATTTGTTGCCTCTCTGACCTGCGACACACTTCCCGGTGCGGAACCGACTTCTTCACTGTACATTGTCTGAATCGAATCAATGATCACGGTATCTGGTTTTTCCTTTTCAATCACATTGCGGATCAGTTCCAGATTAGTCTCACAAAGCAAAAGCAGATGATCATTAAATTCTCCCATCCTCTGTGCACGCAATTTAATCTGGCGAAGCGATTCTTCCCCTGATATGTACAAAACCTTTCGTTCTTTTTTTGCCAGTTTCTGACACACCTGCAGGAGCAGCGTTGACTTACCGATTCCCGGATCACCGCCTACCAGAATCAGGGAACCCGGTACGATTCCGCCTCCCAGTACACGATCCAGTTCTTTAATCTCGGTTGTCACCCGCTCTTCATTCTCTGTCTTTACTTCTGACAATGGTACAATACGAATCTCTTTTGCCGCTTTAACTGCTGCCGTATTCGACGTTGTCACACACTCTTCCACGAAAGAGTTCCATTCCTTGCACATTGGGCACTGTCCCAGCCATTTTGATTCTTCATGCCCACAATTCTGGCAGAAAAAAACCGACTTTTTTGCCTTCGCCATATTCCATCTCCTTATATATCTTAAAAAATTACCAACTGCTTCTCTTGCCTGTTCCCAGTTTATATACTTTCGGTAAAGAAAGAGCCTGCCGAAGCAGACTCTTTTACTTTTCTTAAATACCTATGTACTTCAAACAACTCTTGCTGTAATCATTGTCCTACTTTCTTACAACCTTGATCTCAACGCTTTCTTTTCCAAGTTCCGCACTTACACTAAGCTTTGCGCTTAAGTTTGTCTTCATATCACCAACATTCATATCATTCATATATACGATATAATCTGTATCCGGTTCAAGTTCCAGTGTGATCTGTGCATCTCCTGTCCCTGATACCTTGAATGAGATCACATCTTCTGATACTTCAAAATGCTCTACTGCAGTTCCCGGAACAGATTCATATACGAACATTCCATTCTTTTCAAGCTTTGTAATCTCTTTAAATGTCTTTACTTTATATATATCTCCCTGAAATTCAAATCCATCCTTTTTTGTCTTTGTATCCAGAGTGTAATCACCGAAACTGAGTGTTCCGTCTAATTCACTTCTGATAAGCTCTTTGACTACTGTCATTGTTCAAATCCTCCTAATGGTCTTTCTCTTTCGACTTGTGGACTGTGAATTTTCCACATCCGAACCGTTTTTCTTATTATATAATAAAACTTCTTCTTTTGCTAGCTGTTTATCTCTCTGACTGTAAATTTTATTTCCTTTTTAGAAATACCGGCTTCCACATGGTCTCCACGTTTGATCTCACCATTCAAAAGTGCTTCCGCAAGTTTGTCTTCCAACTGGCTCTGTACTGCCCTTCTCAGCGGTCTTGCACCATACTTCTTGTCACTTCCGGTCTCAACGATATGCTTCTTCACAGAATCACGCACAACCAGTATAATTTCAAGCTGCTCTTTTGCTCTCTGCACAACTTCTTTACACATCAGCCCTACGATTTTCTTCATATTGTCCTCATTCAGCGGATGGAATACGATGATCTCATCAATACGGTTCAGGAACTCTGGGCGGAATAACTGCTTTACTTCGTCCATCACATTTGCTTTCATACGCTTGTAATCCGCCTTCTGGTCTTCCTGCTGGGTAAATCCAAGCTTCTTCGGTTCAATGATTGCCTTGGCACCTGCATTGGATGTCATAATGATAACCGTATTGCGGAAATCTACTTTTCTTCCCTGCGAATCCGTAATATGTCCGTCATCCAGTACCTGAAGTAAAATATTAAACACATCCGGATGTGCTTTCTCAATCTCATCAAACAAAATGACAGAATATGGATTTCTGCGTACTTTTTCGCTGAGCTGTCCGCCATCCTCATGTCCCACATACCCCGGAGGCGATCCAATCATCTTGGATACACTGTGCTTCTCCATATATTCGGACATATCTACCCGGATCATATCCTCTTCATTGCCAAAGAGTGCTTCTGCAAGAGCTTTGGAAAGCTCTGTCTTTCCGACACCTGTAGGACCAAGGAATAAGAATGAACCAATCGGACGTGCCGGATCTTTCAATCCCACTCTTCCTCGTTTTACCGCTTTGGAAAGTGCCTGGATTGCCTCTTCCTGACCAATCACACGCTTCTCCAGTGTTTTATCCAGCTTTTTCAGGCGTTCGCTCTCAGATTCATTCAGTCTTGTTACCGGGATTCGTGTCCACATGGAAATTACATCCGCAACATCTTCTTCAGTTACCGGAACTTTTTTCTTTTCATTCTTTTTATTGAAACGCTTTTTCGCCTGCTCTAATTTCTTTTCTGCTTCCTTCTGTTCTCTATGGAGCTCCGATGCTTTTTCAATATCTCCTGCTTTCAGCGCCGCTTCTTTTTCCTGCTCCAGCTTTCCACAGCGGATTTCTGTCCCAACAATATTCTCCGGCACTTTAAATCCACGAAGTTTTACTTTTGAACAGCTTTCATCCAACACATCAATTGCCTTATCCGGAAGGAAACGGTCATTGATATAACGGCATGACATATGTACTGCCGCTTTCAATGCATCCTCTTCGATCTCTACATCATGATGAGCCTCATATTTTTCTTTCAGACCTTCCAGGATCCGGATACACTCGTCTTCTGTCGGTTCTTCAACCGTAACCGGCTGGAATCTTCTTTCCAGAGCTGCATCCTTCTCAATATACTTGCGGTATTCCGTAAGAGTTGTTGCACCGATCAGCTGCATCTCCCCTCTTGCCAGAGATGGTTTCAGAATATTGGATGCATCAATCGCGCCCTCTGCACCACCGGCACCGATAATGGTATGAAGTTCATCTAAGAAAAGGATAATATTACCCGCCGTCTTTACCTCACGGATCAGTTTTTTCATGCGCTCTTCAAATTCACCACGATACTTGGAGCCTGCAATCATCCCCGGAAGATCCAGCACCATGATCCGCTTATCTTTCATGCTTTCCGGAACAATTCCTTCCGCGATCTGTCTTGCAAGTCCTTCCACGATTGCTGTCTTACCGACTCCAGGCTCTCCCACAAGGCACGGATTATTCTTGGTCCGTCTGCTCAGGATCTCCATGACACGTGCAATTTCTTTTTCACGTCCAATAACCGGATCCAGCTTTCCTTCTCTTGCTTCCTGTGTCAGATCCGTACTGTACTGGTCTATAATTCCGCCAACAGTTTCCCCATCCTTCTGATTTTCCATATACTCTTTCGGATCAATTCCCGCCGCAAGCAGAAGATCCTGAAAAAGTTTTTGAATATTTACATTCAGGGTCATCAACATACGGGTAGCCACACAATCTCCATCTTTAAGCATTGTAAGCAGAAGATGTTCGGTTCCGACTTTTTCAGATGCAAGCTGCACTGCCTCATTCTGGCTTTCTTCCAGAATATATCGAAGTCTCGGACTGTACTCCAGATGCTTTCTTTCCTTCTTAGCTGCCTCAGGAGCAGATACAAGGATATCCATTGCTTTTTCCATCTGTTCTTCATCGACTTTATTCTTATCAAGCACCTGCCCTGCAACTCCGGTAAAAACCCTCTTAAGCCCGAAAAGAAGATGTTCTGTCCCAACATATGGATGCTTCAGTTCGGCTGCAATCTTCCGTGCCATATTCAGCGCTTCCTGCGCCTGCCTTGTATATTGCTTTTCTGCCATATAATTTTAGTCTCCTTTTTTCAATCTATCTTTGTTCATAATCTGCATAGATCTCGTCTACCAGTTCATGAACTTCTTCTTTCGTAATGTTTTTGCAACTTCCTTTTGCCAGAAGTACCCGAAGCTGCTCTTTCAGATCCTGCAAAGCTTCCAGCTTATCTTCATCAATACAGATCACCGCACCTCTTCGTCTGTCAAGCTGAAGAAAACCTTCCTGCCGCAGGACATTGTATGCCTTATTCACTGTATGCATATTGATTCCGATATTATCTGCCAGCTGTCTCACAGACGGCAAAGTATCTCCTTCATGAATCATCGAAGTGGCAATTCCCATAATGATCTGATTCCTGAGCTGTATATAAATCGCCTCATCACTGTTAAAATCAATTTCAATCAGCATAAAACGCACTCCTTTTTTCTATTGTACCGGCATCGCCATTGTTATATTTATGTTAGCACAGACGACACTTTTTGTAAAGGAAACAGTATGTAAAAAAGCACTACCTCTTCTTACTCACACTTTTTTGTGCTTTCCGTTTCAGAAGTAATGCTTTTCATTTCTTATTTCCGATTTCTTTCTCTCACGTTCAAACCTCTTCAACCTAAAATATTCTTCAGATCCTCATCTACTGTACTGATCGGGGTAATCTGATACTCTTGTACCAGGTAATTCAGAACATTCGGTGACACAAACGCCGGAAGCGTCGGACCCAGATAAATATTTTTGATTCCGAGCGCCAGAAGTGTCAGCAGAATCGCAACCGCTTTCTGTTCATACCATGACAGGATCATAGACAGTGGAAGTTCATTTACCTCACACTCAAACGCTTCTGCAAGAGCAATTGCAACTTTAATCGCACTGTACGCATCATTACACTGTCCCATATCCAAAATTCTTGGAATCCCCTCAATTTCTCCGAGCCTCAGATCATTCAATCTGTATTTTCCACATGCCAGCGTCAGGATGATCGTATCCATCGGTGTCTTTTTCGCAAATTCCGTATAGTAGCTCCGTCCTGGTGCTGCGCCATCACAGCCTCCGATCAGAAAGAAATGCCTGATTTTCCCCTGCTTTACCAAATCCACGATCTTTCCTGCATTTTCCAGAACTGCGTTGTGTGCAAATCCGGTCATCACGGTTGTTCCTCCATTAATCCCTGTCATCGGATGATCTTCCGGATATCCACCGCATTCCAATGCTTTTGCAATAACCGGCGTAAAATCTTTGTCCGCACCAATATGAACCATCTCCGGATAAGACACCACCGAAGTTGTAAACACCCGGTCTGCATAGCTCTGTCTGACCGGCATCAGACAATTTGTCGTAAATAAAATTGGCGCAGGAATATTATGGAACTCAAATTGCTGGCTCTGCCAGGCCGTTCCGAAATTGCCTTTCAAATGCGGATATTCCTTTAATTTTGGATATCCGTGTGCCGGAAGCATTTCACTGTGCGTATAAATATTGATGCCTTTATCTTTGGTCTGCTCCAGAAGCAGCTTCATATCATGCAGATCATGACCACTGACTACAATAAACGGTCCCTTTTCTATCGTAAGCGGAACTTCTGTCGGAATTGGATCTCCATAGCTTTCCGTGTTTGCTTTATCCAGAAGTTCCATGCAGCGCAGGTTGATTTTACCTGTTTCTATGACTACCGGAAGCAGTTCTTCCATCCCTTTTTCTTCTCCCAGAATCCTCATTCCCTTATAAAAGAAATTCATAATCTCCGCATCCACATATCCCAGTGCCCATGCATGATAAGCATATGCTGCAGTCCCTCGTAAGCCAAACAAGATCAATGACTTTAACGAACGGATATCTTCCGGTGCCTCCCAGATCTTCTGTACATTATAAGCATCTTTTCCTGGTTTTCTGTTTTCTGCTTCTTCTCTGATCTCATCTGACAGTTTTTTCACTGTATCACTGTTGAAATTTACATTTGTAATCGTGGTAAACAGACCTTTTAACATCAGTTCATCCGAAGATCTGCTTCTTTCATTTTCTGCAACTGCCCTTGCCAGCCGGATCAGTTCACCAGTCAGTTCATCTTGAAGATTTGCTGTATCCGACTTTTTCCCACATACACCTGTATGTCCTTCGCAGCCCGTGTTATGAGCGGTCTGCTGGCATTGAAAACAAAACATTTCCTCCATTTCTTTTTCCTCCATGTTTTTTTATTAGCATGTCAAAATATAGAAAATCTATACCGGAAGAACATTTTTCTTTATTATTCAAATAATATTTTTTCAAACATCCAGACTATGGTTCGCAAACTAAAAAAGGATAGCCCCACAGACTTTCATCTGCAAGCTATCCTTTTCTGCACGATTCTATTTCAGATTTTTTATTCTACGATGAGTCCTTCTTTTTCAATCACATCGATTACCTGAGTCACATACTTTTCGCAAAGCTCGTCCGTCGCCGCTTCAACCATGACACGGATTACCGGTTCCGTTCCACTTTCACGGACAAGGATTCTTCCGTCATCTCCAAGTGCTTCTGCAACTGCATCGACTGCTTTGACCACTTCCGGATTCTCCCTTGCTGTCTTCTTATCTGCCACACGCACATTTTTCAGAAGCTGTGGATAGATCTTCACTTCTTCTGTCAGCTGTCCGAGGGACTGTTTGGTCTCCATGATAACTTCCATCAGCATCAGAGAAGTCAGAATACCATCTCCTGTCGTTGCATGCTTACTGAAAATAATATGTCCGGACTGTTCACCGCCCAGCATGAATCCATTCTTGACCATGTTCTCATAGACATATTTGTCGCCGACCTGTGTCTTTTCGTACTTCATGCCAATCTTGTCGCATGCTTTATAAAGTCCAAGATTCGACATGATAGTAGTAACGATGGTATCGTCTTTTAACTGACCATGTTCTTTCATATATTTGCCACACACATAAAGGATCAGATCCCCGTCAACAACATTTCCATTCTCATCAACAGCGATGCAGCGGTCCGCATCTCCATCGTATGCAAATCCGACATCCAGACCATTTTCTTTTACATATTCCTGGAGCACGTTAATATGTGTAGAACCACAATTTGTGTTGATATTGGTTCCATCCGGCTCATTATTGATCACATAAGTTTTTGCTCCAAGTGCATCAAATACGCTTTTGGCAATACTTGATGAACTTCCGTTGGAACAATCCAGTCCAACTTTCACCTCTTTAAAAGAACGGGTTGCCAGACTGATCAAATGTCCGATATAACGGTTTCTTCCTGCTGCATAATCTACGGTTCTTCCGATCGCCTCTTTTTTAGCAAGCGGAATTTCTCCGGATTCCTCATCAATATAAGCTTCCACTTTGGCTTCTACTTCTGCTTCCAGCTTCTGACCTTTACTGTTGATCACTTTGATTCCATTATCATAGTACGGGTTATGGCTTGCAGAAATCATGATTCCGCAGTCAAAATCTTCGGTTCTTACCACGTAAGACACGCTTGGAGTTGTCGTCACATGAAGAAGATATGCATCTGCTCCTGACGCAGTAAGTCCTGCCGCCAGTGCATATTCAAACATATAGCTGCTTCTTCTGGTATCTTTACCGATCACGATTCTTGCCTTGTGTTCCTGTCCGTAATACCAGCCAAGATAACGTCCTACCTTAAACGCATGCTCTACCGTCAGTACTACATTGGCTTCTCCACGGAATCCATCTGTTCCGAAATATTTACCCATAATTATTATCTCTCCTCCGGCTTAAAGCCTTTCTTTATTCTGCAAATCTTGCTGTCTGTTCCCGGATCAACTGCTGATCTTCAAAATAGTTGATCTTCATCGCATCTTTTACTTCTTTTAAAGTCTGTGCTGCCACTTTTTCAGCTTCAATACTTCCTTTATGAAGGATCTCGTAGATCTCCGGAATCTTCTTCTCCAGTTCTTTTCTTCTTGCACGGATCGGTGCAAGCTCTTCCTGCATAACCGCATTCAGGAACTTCTTAACCTTAACGTCACCAAGTCCACCACGTCTGTAATGATCCTTCAATTCATCCAGATTCTTATAATCCGGCAGATATTTTTCAAAATGTTCATCTGTACAGAATGCATCCAGATAAGTGAAAACGGAATTCCCTTCTACCTGTCCCGGATCAGATACCTTCAAATGATTCGGATCTGTATACATTCCCATGATCTTCTGTCTTACTTCTTCCTCGGAATCAGACAGATAAATACAGTTACCAAGGGATTTACTCATCTTTGCTTTTCCATCCGTTCCAGGAAGACGGCAACAGCTTTCGTTCTCCGGAATCAGCGCTTTCGGCATAACCAATGCTTCTCCATATACACTGTTGAATTTGTGTACGATCTCACGGCACTGTTCGATCATCGGAAGCTGATCCTCACCTACCGGTACAGTCGTTGCCTTAAACGCTGTGATATCTGCTGCCTGGCTGATCGGATAAGTAAAGAATCCTACCGGAATACTTGCTTCAAAATTACGCATCTGGATCTCCGATTTAACCGTTGGGTTTCTCTGAAGACGGGATACCGTAACCAGATTCATATAATAAAAAGAAAGTTCTGTCAGTTCCGGTACCTGTGACTGGATGAAAATCGTGGATTTCTCCGGATCCAGTCCGCATGACAGATAATCCAGTGCAACCTCAATAATATTCTGACGTACCTTTTCCGGGTTATCTGCATTATCAGTCAGTGCCTGTGCATCTGCGATCATGATAAAGATCTTGTCATATTCTCCGGAATTCTGCAGTTCTACTCTTCGCTTTAAGGATCCAACATAATGTCCGACATGAAGCCGTCCGGTTGGTCTGTCACCTGTTAAAATAATTTTCTCCATTGTTTTTATGTTCCTCTCTGTCGTATTATTCCTGTCTTTTCTTTATTCTTCTTTGTCCGTATCCTCAGCCGGAAGCTCAGATGTACAGTATGCACATCTGGTTGCCGCGATCGGGATTTCTGACATGCAGTACGGGCAGATCTTCGTAGCCGGTGCTGCCGGTGCTTCTTCCTCCTTCTTAAGCAGCTTTTCTGTTCTTGAAGCAAGATTGTTCATCACTTTTACAAAACAAAAAATAACAAGTGCCATCAGAAGAAAGTTGATCACCGCTGTAATAAAATTGCCATATTTGATCGTGTCATTCTCACCAGATCCGATCCGGATCACCCAGTTGGAAAAATTGACCCCACCAGTCAGAAGACTGATCACCGGCATGATCATATCATTTACAAGAGAATTCACAATCGACTGGAATGCACCACCAATAATAACGCCGACTGCAAGATCCATTACATTTCCCCTTGCAATAAACTCTTTGAATTCTGCAATAAATCCTTTTTTAGCCATCTCAAATCCACTTCTTTCGTTCCTTTTAGGCTTCTGCGGCATATAAGGATATTGTACTACATTCCAAACAGGATTTCCACTATAATTCCGCACACTACACTGATTCCGTAAAGTGTTGTGACGATCATCACATTCTTCTTCCAACTATGGTTCGTCTTAAAAAGTACGATCAGTCCGATTCCGGCACATGACAAAAGTCCGGCAAACATACTGCCGACATTTAAGACTCCCTCAAGATAAAATTTCGTAATTGTAATAGAAGCTGCGCAGTTCGGAATCAGACCGACAAGACCAGCCAGAAAAATTCCGGCAATTGGATAATGCATCACCACGTTCATGACCTCTTCCATTCCAATCCACTCCACAACTGCATTTAACGCAAAAGAAATTACATATATAAATACCAGAATCTGTACCGAATGGATGAGTGCTGATTTTACAATGCTTCCTTCTTCACAGTGACAGTGGTCATGCTCACAGATATCATGAATGTGCAGCCCTCTCTGGTATCCTTTGCCTAGCACCCGCACTCCGATATCAACCAGAATCCCTGCAACAATACCAACGATAATCTTTCCGATTAAAATTGCCATGATCTTACGGACATCCGCCTGCTCTGAGATCAGAATCGGAAGCATCTCATCTGATGTAGACAGAAAAACAGCGATCATCGTTCCAACTGTGATGACTCCGCCGGAATACAGATTTGCTGCTGCTGCCGAAAATCCGCACTGCGGAACAACGCCCAGCATCCCACCGATCACAGGTCCTTTTTTCCCTGCTCCAAGAAGCATCCGCACCGTCTTCTGACCGGCTTTATTCTCCAGATATTCCATCGCAAGGTATGTCAGAAAAAGGAAAGGTATCAGTTTCACAGTGTCAATTGTTGTATCTTTTAGTATATCTATAAACAGTTCCATCTTGTATCTCCCTTCTTGGTTTCACTATTCTAATCCGTTTTGTCATTTTACACTGTCGCTGACAAAAAAGCAAGTAGAATAAATTAGTGTGGCAAAGCAACAGAAATAAATGGGATAAATTCAAGTTGTGCAAACCATTCCGATGAACCTCTTAGGGCGAAAATCGTGTTCAGCAGAGGCTTCCACGATTTTTGAGTTTCATCTCCATTGCA
>OGFY01002283.1_pt1 | contig 11562 bp, 11 predicted proteins | sample 1570951 | NCBI WGS metagenome assembly OGFY01 (sample SAMEA2581942, study PRJEB24529) | metagenome | biome: Human gut stool | place: China | collected 2011
GAGAAAGGCGAAAGCCGATGGAGAGGAGTCAGTCCGTAAGGGGTGACTCCTTTTTCTGTTTTTATTTATTCGATTCTGATTGGATAAATAAAATAAGATGTATATATTCGCTCTCTATAACTTAATAATGTGTTGTATGGTTAAGAAGTGGATATTCCCTTTATTGATTGGGGTTTGTTTAATCAATACGTCTATGGCACAAGAAAATCCGATTTTATTATTCCCAAAAGGGGCGCCGGGAGAAACTATTAAATTAATAGAGAAAGCTGATACGGACGGTGGAAAAACCGGTGGTGAGAGTGTTTTGCGTATTACGAATGTAAGTGAGCCAACGATTACTATATATCATGCTCCGGATGAAGTGGCCTCGGGTGCCGCTATGATTGTCTGTCCCGGTGGTGGTTACAATATTTTAGCTTATGATTTGGAAGGTGATGAAGTCTGTGAATGGCTTAATAATCTTGGAATAACTGCGGTCTTACTTAAATACCGGGTTCCAAGACGAGAAGGACTGGAAAAACACGAAGCTCCTTTGCAAGATGTACAGCGTGCGATTGGTTATGTTCGAGCGAACGCTGAGAACTTGAATATAGATCCAAAGCGGATCGGTGTGATGGGATTCTCGGCTGGTGGCCATTTGGCTGCCATGGTTAGCAATAATTTTTTGAAACGTACTTATCCGGCTATTGATGCTACGGATAAAGTAAGTTGTCGTCCGGATTATTGTTTATTGGTTTATCCTGCTTATTTAGATGGAGAGAACTTCCAATTGGCACCAGAGTTAAAGGTTTCATCTGCCACACCTCCAACCATGTTAATTCAAGCGGAAGATGATAAATCTTATATTAACAGTAGTATTTTCTATTATTATGCCTTAAAGGAAGCTGGTGTTCCGGCATGGATGCATTTATATAGTCAAGGTGGCCATGGATACGGGTTACGAGATACGGGAGCGTCTGTAAATGAATGGCCGGATCGGGCTGAAGATTGGTTTCGTGAGATCGGTCTAATCGAATAGAACTCCAGATATCTTTTCTGGAGACTTGCGGAGTAGATTCTAAAATCGATTGCGCAATTTATTTATTACTAGTTTATTATTGATGGTAAACGTAGTAAAAGCGTAGTCTAGGAAAGCGTGTTCTATAGCATATCGTATCTTTGAAGTAGTGAGTTTATTGCTGTTTTCTGTTATTCGGGCTTTTTTTGAAGTAAAAAAGCTAAGTTATGAAATTCCTTAAAAGTTCAGTTTTATTTATTTCAATGGCATGTATAGTGCCTGTTTGTTCGATAGCGAGAGAAAAAAGTGAGAGAATCACAAGAGCTGAGATTGAACAGAAAAGTGCGGATGAATTTATAAATGGTCTGATGAGTCGAATGACCGTTGATGAGAAAATTGGCCAATTGAATCTTCCTAGTTATGGAAACGTAATGCCAAATCCTAAAAAGAGTGAGATAGCCAGTCGTATTGTACGAGGAGAGGTTGGTGGTATATTTAATATATTCGGTGTCGATGCGATCCGGCAGTTACAAGAAGTCGCGGTTAAAGAAAGTCGGTTGGGGATTCCTATAATTGTTGGCGCTGATATTTGTAATGGTTATAAAACTGTTTTTCCCATTCCTCTAGGTCTTTCGTGTAGTTGGAAACCGGAGAATATAGAAGAGGTCGCTCGAATTTCCGCAAAGGAAGTTGGTGCTGATGGTATCTGTTGGACATATAGCCCGATGGTCGATATATCTCATGATGCCCGGTGGGGACGAGTAAAGGAAGGAGCGGGCGAGGATCCGTTTCTTGGAGGTATAATGGCTCAAGCATGGGTGCGTGGTTATCAAGGCAATGATTTATCGGCTGATACGACTCTTATGGCATGTGTAAAGCATTATGCGCTTTATGGAGCGGCCGAGGCTGGTCGGGATTATAATACGGTAGATATGAGCCGTGTGACTGCCATGAATTATTACATGCGTCCTTATCAGGCTGCTGTAGAAGCAGGAGTAGGAAGTATCATGACTTCATTCAACGAATTTGAAAGTATCCCCGCGACCGGAAATACTTGGCTTCTTAATGACGTGTTGCGTAAACAATGGGGATTTAACGGCTTTGTCGTGTCTGATTTTACGGCAATAGCGGAGATGGTAAACCATGGAATAGGTAATAGTCAGGAAGTCGGAGTCAAGGCGCTAAAGGCGGGTGTCGATATGGATATGATAGCGGACTGTTATCATGCCGTATTAAAGAAATCATTGGAAGAAGGGAAAATAACAGAGGCTAAGATTGACTCTGCTTGCCGGAGAATACTAATCGCAAAATACCAATTGGGATTGTTCCATGATCCATATAAATATTGTAATCCGAAAAGAGCCGCCAAAGAGTTCTTGTCGGTAAATAACGTATCTGCGGCCCGTCGTATTGCGGCGGAGTCTTTCGTGTTACTTAAAAATGATAATAATCTGCTTCCACTTAAAGGATGTCGTAAGGTCGCTGTAGTCGGTCCTTTAGCGGATAGCAAGGCGAATATGGCTGGATCGTGGAAATATGATGAGCAGACTAAATCTTATCATGGATTGGTAGAGGATTTACAGGAATCTTTGGGAAATGGAGTAGAGGTTGTTTTTGCAAAAGGCAGCAATCTAGTCGATGATTCCGTCTATGAAGCAAACTTTACGGATCAAAATCGTTCAACCCGGGATGATAGAAGCGATGAACAATTAATCGCCGAGGCCCTAAAAGTGGCGGAAGGCGCTGATGTGATTATCGCTGCTTTGGGTGAATCGATAGATATGAGTGGAGAAGGCGCTAGTAGAGCCATCCTTGAAATGCCGCAAACGCAGAAAAAATTACTGGATGCTATCCAAAAGACAGGAAAGCCGATCGTAATGGTACTTTTTACCGGAAGACCTTTGGCATTACAATCCGAGGAAAAGCAGGTGAATGCGATCTTGAACGTATGGTTCGGTGGTACGGAAGCAGGAGCGGCTATTGCCGATGTCTTGACCGGAAAGGTTTCTCCGACGGGGAAGTTAACCATGTCTTTTCCTCGTGTAACAGGCCAATGTCCGATCTATTACAATCATAAGATGACAGGACGTCCTATGTCTCCTGATGCTTGGTACACTCGTTATGTCTCCAATTATATAGATGTGTTGAATGAGCCTCTTTATCCATTTGGTTACGGTTTGAGTTATACGACTTATACGTATGGCGATGTATCTTTGAATACGAATTCTATGGATGCAAATGGAAAAGTTCAAGCATCCGTGATTGTTACCAATACCGGGGCTCAGGATGGAGAGGAAATCGTACAGCTTTATTTACGTGATATCGTACGCAGCATAACCCCTCCGGTCCAAGAATTGAAAGGATTCAAGCGAGTTGCGTTAAAAGCGGGAGAAAGCAAGAAAGTAACCTTTGATATTGATGTGGATATGTTGAAATTCTACGATTCAACCTTAGATTATGTCGCTGAGCCGGGTGAGTTTCAGGTAATGATCGGTGGAAATAGTAAAGAGGTGAAAACAGCTTCGTTTACATTAAAATAATCCTAATCGTAAGGAATCAGTTATGGGGCTTTGCTAAATTCGAAATTATATGTATCTTTGCCAAAAGAAATATTACAAAACCATGGGGATGACCGGTTTTGACAGCGGGTAGAAGTGGTTTGTAAGCATGTAGTGCGTGGTTGGCTTGCACTTAAATCTCAGACAACGAACAATTAACTGGCGAAAATAATTACGCTCTCGCTGCTTAATCGAAGTATAGTAGATTCAAGCTTAATCCCTGCAAAAGTTGCGGGGACGTGACATCACCCGGATGCTGTGGCTCCGAAGCGTTCCGATCAGGTGGTGCAGCAATATCGGAGATAGTTTGAGATAAGCCTCGGGTCTCAGGCGAAACTTTAGAGGATAAGGGATGAGTGGGTGGCTTCGGTCTTGCTCTTCCCCGACAATGAAGGCGAAGATAAACATGTAGAAAGCAAATTAATTCCTCGTTTGGACGAGAGTTCGAATCTCTCCATCTCCACAATAGCCTTGGTAATCTGCTGATTGTCAAGGCTATTTTTGTTTCTACACGTAAAAATACACGTAAAAGGCGTTTTTTTATAGGATTTTTGATGTCTTAATTCTCCATCGTGACAAATATAACGTTTTTCCTTCTCAACTCCCAATTATGATCAATAACATATTTTATGGATACAGCTTGGCTACCATGTATATTATTCACTATATTTGCGGGACAGGTGCGTAACTTAAATTTACGAAAATATGTTTTCAAATATTTTTGAGCTCAAATCCATTCGTGAGCAAAAGTACAGACTCTCTGAGCGTGAATCGGAGATCGCTAAACCTGTGTTAACCGACTTGGGTATGATCGATACCCTATATGAGTGGTTCAAGGAGATAGCCCTCGGAGGAAAGCCAATCCCTAAAGGGAATGTACCGCAAAGGAAAAAATTCATATTCATAATATTATATCTTTATTCTCCTATGACCTTGGCTGGCGGTAAGATGAAGGCTGGGTTGAGGGAAAAACTAGGGAACGTGCTAGGGATTAAGGAGAAGACAGTCGTTTCCAACAATATCAATGGCATAGTTTTTTCTTATCAATTGTATAAGTACTTTAGGCAAGATATAGAGCGTATTTTCTCTGAGATATCGGTTCGGCTGGGTAAGACCAAATAAATTTTGTGGTTTTTTAGGGGTAATTCGTGACATTCTACCTGTTGTCACGAATCGCCCTTTCTTTATTTATGACCATAAATATCGATGACATAACTTTGGTCTTGATCTTTATTCAAGGCAAAGACATGAAATTGACAATCAAGCAAGAGAAGTTCTGTAATTATTACTTGGAATCAGGCAATGCTTCCGAGGCGTATAGGCGTGCTTATTCTTGCGAGAATATGAGACCCGAGACTATTAATATAAGGGCTTGCGAGCTTCTAGCCAACGGTAAGATAGCGGTAAGGGTAAAAGAGTTGCAAGCTGATTTACAAAGAAGATCGGATATAACCAAAGACGAGGCTATTGATATCCTTAAGAATATAGCACGGGCCAATGTCGTGGATATGTTGCAAATCAAGAGGGGAAAGAACTATGTGATCTTCTTGATAAAAGATTTGTCTAAACTGCCTTTGTCTTTCCAATTAGCTATCCAATCGGTCAAAAGTACGGATAAGGGCTTTGAGGTAAAGATGTATTCCAAGATAGACGCTTTGGATCGCCTTTCGAAGATGATGGGATGGGATGCGCCTGTCAAATCGGAGGTCAATATAGATGGCGAGGATAAATCCATAACTATTCAGGTTATTGACAAGAGGGAGGACGTTATCAATGGTGATACAGACGACTAGGATATATACGGAGGTACAGGGCGCTTTGGATAGCGGTTATAAGATCATATCTGCCCAAGGATCTTCAAGGAGCAGTAAAACTTATAACATATTGATATTCCTTATAGCGTATATCCTTCATAACCCTAAGCTGTCTCTATCTATCGTGAGGAAGACATTGCCGGCGCTGAAGGGATCTGTTTTCCGGGATTTCAAGGAAATCATGATCGATAAGTTCCGTATATGGGATAATAGGAGCATGAACAAGTCGGAGATGGTTTACTCGTTCCCAAATGGATCATTCGTGGAGTTCTTTTCCACGGATGATGAGCAGAAGATAAGAGGAAGGAAACGTGATATACTTTATTGTAACGAGGGAAATGAGATATCTTATCTTGAGTGGCAGCAACTGGTGATGCGTACCACTCTTTTCTCTGTCATTGATTATAACCCGTCGTTCAGTGACGAGCACTGGATTTGCGATCTGAACAATGACCCTAGGACGTATCATTTTATATCCACTTATAAGGACAATCCTTTTTTAGAGCAAACAATCATCGATGAGATAGAGTCATTGAAGAATAAGAATAAGGTGCTTTGGGCGGTTTATGGGTTAGGGCAGCGGGCGATGGCCGAAGGGTTGGTGTTCCCTGATTTCGAGATCGTGGACGAGTTCCCTTCCTATGCCAAGCATGTGGCGTTAGGGCTTGACTTTGGATATAGCTATGACCCTACCGCTATAGTTAGATGCGGACTGGTTGATGATAGGTTATATCTTGACGAGAAATGTTACCGTACCCATATGTTAACCAAGGAGATTATTAAGGTATTGAAAGACCTTGGCTTGGTGGTTTACGCTGACAGCGCCGATCCAAGGCTTATACAAGACATATCAAATGCGGGGATAATCATATACCCTGCGGACAAGTACAAGGGATCTGTTATGGGAGGTATTATCAAGATGATGGAGTATAAGATTTGTGTCACCAAGAGATCTTTAAACTTGATAAAAGAGCTTAGGAACTATGTATACGCCCAAAACAAGGACGGTAAATTTATCAATGAGCCTATTGACGGGTATAACCATCTTATCGATGGGGCACGTTATTGGACGATAGGCAAGCTTCTAGGAAAAGTATTAACAACAAGACTGTACTCGAAGGAGGAGTTAGGATTTTAACATGAATTACATAGACGCTATATTTCAGGTTTTCCAAAACAAGATATTGAACTCGTTGGGAGTGGAGAGGGACTTGGTCAGCCTTATCAAGGATAGGGATATAAGCCGAGCCATGTCAATGATGCAATGCCGGGACAAGGATGTTTCCCAAGCGATCTCGGAGTATAACCCGGGATCCCATGAGGTTAATAAACGTCCTAATAAGCACAGGAGAAATCAAGAACCGTATATTACGGAGAAATTGCCAAGAGGAAGGCAAGCGTATATAAATGAGGTGGAGCTGTTTTTTCTCCTCGGTCAGCCTATCTTGTGGAAAGCTGTATCGGATGATACGGATAAGGCTTTCAAGGCATTCGGTGATTTTCTCCGTTATACTCGATTCAACACGACAATCCGGGAAGCCAAGCGTTTGGCCGGTGCGGAGACGGAGAGCGCTAAGGTTTATCATATATACAGGGAAAATGGTATGCCCCAAGTAAAGGTTAAGGTTATATCCAAGTCAAAAGGATATACATTGCGGCCTTTATTTGATCAATGGTAGCTTTTGGTTATGGATATACGTTGCTTGAGGGCGATAAGTCCGTAGAGCATTTTGATATAGAGACCCCGGAATACATCTATCGATGCAAGAGAGCGGATATCGGATGGGATGTTACGCCATTGCTTAATCCTTCGGGTAAAATAAATGTTATCTACTATCGTCAAAACAAGGCATGGTATGGGGTTCAAAAGCGTATAGACAGAGAGGAGGCGGTTGATAGCAAGGCGGCGGATTCCAATAATTATTTCTCCGATCCAAAATTGAAATTAACCGCTGATGTCATTCAGAGCATAGTAGGGGGAGGATCTAATATGGTAGGAGAGGTTATCACCATGTCCGATAAGGACAAAAGCGCTGCCGAGTATCTCGTTCCGCCCGATTATTCCACGATGAAAGAGGCGGAGAAAAAAGACCTGTCATCAAGCATACTATTCGATACGTTCACCCCGGATTTCAGTTACGAGAACATGAAGGGGCTTGGGACATTATCCGGGGAGGCCTTGAAAAGGGCCTTGGCTCTTGGATACATGAAAAGGGATAACTTGAAAGAGATATATGATATATTAATAGACCGTGAGAAGAATCTTATATTGGCTATCATGATGAACGTAACTCATATCGGCATGAGAGAGGAGTTAAGCAGGCTCGACCTGCAACATGAGTTCTCCGAGCCTTTCGCCGAGGATAAGGATAAGAGAATAGATATGATAGCGAAACTCTATGAGTCAGGATTGGTGTCCCTTCAAACGGCGGTAGATATGCTGTCCTTGACAGACAAGCCGGAGGAGGAGATTCGACGGATATTAGAGGATAAAAGAGATAAAGCCTCTACCAATACAATCAAGAAATCTGACGTTTTTGAGACTGATAAGAATGTTTAATTAATTCATAATTCAAAAAGTATTATGATACAGGAAATATCATTTAGAGAGATAGATGGAAGGTTCATAAGTGATCCTATACAATTTACTTCTAGCGATTTAGTATTACATGTAGAGCTACAGGAAGAAGGGGATATACTTTTGCAGAGGAGCATTACTGGAGGTAATTGGGCGGTTGCGGCTTATCCCGCTAGAAATATTATTTTATGGGAGGACGGTGTAACGGGAAAAATAGGGCAGATAATAAGGGTTGTCATGACCACGAGTCCTTCTAAAATATCTGTACTACAATGATCCGATTAAACGATATTAACTTATTATCGATTTCCTTGAGAGGTATTAGCCTCTCAAGGATCCCCCTAGGGGGATCTTCCGGCGGTGGCGTTCCTCCCGTTCCACCGTTGAAGCCTATAGCTTATTATCGAACAGCAGGAAAGACTAACGAGGATGCAGATCGAGCTGTATTAAAGAATCTAACAGGGAACGGACATGATCTGCAATTAAAGAATTTTGCATGGGCAGAAGGAAGTGGATATGGATTGTATCAATTGAATTGGGCTTCGAACAAATGGGTTAAGCCTCAAGGTAGAGCTGATATTACTTGTACTGATCATTCCTTTAATACCTCCAAAATTAAAGATAGGAGTATACAATTTTATTATCAATCAATTGCTTCAGAATCTCCATTTACAATTCCTTCTTACATAATAAGGGTTTCCGGCTTGAAAGATGGTCAGGTGCTTAATTACAGGATTTCAAACCCCGTAAACCTGTTTCAAATTAGTCAAGATGGTGTTTATACATTACCTTCTTTTGAATTTGCTGCAAAAGGGGCCTTTTATGGATTCCAGTTTAATAAACCCCAAGAATCGTGTAATATTACCATCGAACAAATACCAGAGTATGAAGGAGCGTTAGTTTTTGACGGTGTAGATGATTATGGTATATGCGAAGATTTCCCTGCTCTCAAGGATTTCACAATAATATATAAAAGAATCAATTTAAATCCTTCTAAAACAAATCAAGCTTTCATATCTAATAGGTCTACAGAGATTACAAAAAGATTGATAATCGAACATACGTATCCAAATGCAAATGTGACTATTGTCGGAAGCTCTTCAAAAGACATTGCATCTGTATATGACCCATCTAAGAAACCCGTGTATGTCTTACCAACCTCCTACAATGGACAAATAAGCCTTGGAAATCCCACCTTTGACCCGATTATTGGATTGATTCTAGGGAATTATCCTTCAGAATCTTCAGCCTATTGTTGGAATGGAGCTTTTTATGCACTTGATATTTATGATAAGACTCTTGAAGGAGATGAGTTACAAACAGCTTTAAATAATATAGAAAAATGAAATATGTAATAGTCACAACAGAATGGTGTTTAAATCATGGGGTTGTTATCCCAACAGAAGCACGTAAGTCATTTGATGGTACAAAAGTGATCTTTCATGAGGAGATGATTTCGCCCGTCCTTAAAAATGAAGAGTCAATTAAATCTTATTTGTGGGACAGTGAAGAGCTCAATAAGATTTTAAATAGTAAAGAATGGGCTCATTTAGAAGGTTAAGAGCCAGTGATCAATGGACAATTTAGTAGAATGCTTGCGTTAGATGTACTTGACAAAGAAGCAACGGAAAAGATTAATACTTACAATTTATCTCCTTCTGTGGCTCTTCAAGTTAAGGATTATCATCCTATTTGGAAGATTGGTGAGAGATACCTTTTATGCATTTTGTGACAATCGGTCTATTGTCATGTATATAGCCTGTTTTTATTTTATTACAAGCTTATGTATCAATACTTTTATGCGAAAAATAAAAGTGATAGCATGAAAGAGAAGATTTTCCAGCAGTTAAAACAGAAGTACTCAAATCTTGGGTTAACGGAGGATGTTTTGAGGTCCGTGGCAGAATCATTGGGGTCCACTGGCCTGATTACGGACGATAATCTTGAAACTGCGGTAGCAGGGCAAGAGTCAATGTTGAAATCTTACCAGAGTTCCTTGGATAAGGTGCGAACCGAAAGCGCAAATTACAAGAAGGAATTGGAAGAGTTGAAAGGCAGGGGGGGCGGCCAGCAACAGCAACCGGATAAAAACGAGGAACCGGATTGGTTCAAGAAGTATCGTGAGGAGCAGGACGAGAAAATCCGGCTCTTGACCTCCGAGAATGAAAAAGCTAAGGAGGAGAAAGCACGTGCTGAAAGACACAATCTGATCCTTGACAAGGCCAAGAGCCTTAAGATCTCAAAGGAACGGATAGAGGAGGGCTTCGCTATACCGGACGATATGGACGATAATGCGATTGATACTTATCTGTCCAAGGTGAGACAAAATGAGGTCGCAAAGGGATTAGAGGAAAAAAGTTCGGTGTTCTCTGTCTCTACGTCCAAGGAAAAGAGCAAGGAACTCGCCAAGGATTGGGCCAAATCATTGCCGGACGCTAATTAAATGTAAAAGATTATGGGTATCGAATTTGACAAAACGAAGATTAAAGGGTCATTCCCCGTCTTTTGGCGTGGGGAATGCGCTGTCCTTCCCGGAGATTTCAAATTAACCACTGAGTTGGCGGAAGGGACAATCGTGCGAAAAGGCACTCCTATCAAGCTGGACTTTGAGAATATGGCGTGCAAGATCTGTAAGGCCGTTAAGGTATTAGCCGGAGGAACGACCACTAAGCCACGTATAGGGAAAGATAGCTTTGTCGCCAAGGGGGATTCTATCGGAGGACAGAACGTGAGTTCCGTGGATTCAAGTAACTCTGATTATGACGTGGTTACATTGGCAGCCGCCGTAGAGTCAGCTACAGAAGGGGCGATTCTTGCCGTTGGAACGGATGAGCCTGACGCTGTGGTTGAGACAACGTTTGTCTACACTAAGAATATGTCTTTCCAGACGGTCTCTGCGGGATACGAGGTTCTTATCCTTAAGGATGTGGCCTATCCGGTCCCTTCCTCATGGTTGACGGGATTCAGCATGAAGAATAATCCCACTATTAAGTATATTAGACAGTAAGGAGGTGAACGATGGATGTTTATAGTTCTATTTTTGGCGAACTTACAAAAGAGGTTCAGGTTCGTATTGACGCTGCCACGGAGCTTCGCAAGCGCTTGTTTGATCAAAATATCTACGAGCGTTATCTTGATTGGGACGTGCCGACTATCGGCCTTAATTTCGAGGAGCTGATCGGGCAATATAACTTGAGCGTGGCGGCGGCTACCCTTGATTCCAAGGGAAAGGAACCGATCTTGGGTACGGAGGGGCTTGAGACCTTGAAGCAAAAGGTCCTTACCCACCAGATGAGTTACTCAATGCCGATCGAGGAGTATCGTAAGGTCTTGCAGATCCTAGACTCTAGGATGTTGACGGATGACCAGAAGACACAGCAGCTCATTAATCTGATGTGGAATAACGTTTCTACCGTGGTTAAATCCGTACAATCTAAGCTTGATATCATTTTCTTGGGCGCCTTGTCTAACAAGGGGGTATTTACCTTTAATGCCGATAATAACCCGGAAGGAGGGGTGCTTGGCATTATTGATTACAAGATGCCGTCCGAGAATATCGCTACCGTTACTCTTGACTGGACGAACACCAATAAGGATAACGTAGATCCTTTCGAG
>OGFY01002284.1_pt1 | contig 11555 bp, 10 predicted proteins | sample 1570951 | NCBI WGS metagenome assembly OGFY01 (sample SAMEA2581942, study PRJEB24529) | metagenome | biome: Human gut stool | place: China | collected 2011
CTGGTTCTCTTTTGACATCAAAAGAGAACAATTAGCCTTAATGAAAAAGCGCTCTAACCCGCGCACAGGCGCGCAAGCCTGCCTCACGGCGCGGCATACCTTGCATACTCCCCCATCTTCTCAAAGCCCAGCCGGGTATAGAAATGCACCCGCTCGGGGCTGCACAGGAAGACAGGCATCCAGCCTTCGGCGGCGAGGGTATTCGCCATCTCGACGATGAGCCGCCCGCCGACGCCTTTGTCCCGCAGAGCTTCCACGGTCTCGCCGCAGGCCATGTATGCCTGACCATTTGCCAGCGCGTAGGCTCCCACTGTACAGATGATGTTCCCTTCCCGTTCCAGCGTCCAGACCCGGGCAAGGCCCCGGCTGCGCTTGGAGCAGAGCTCAGAGTAAAAGTCGTCCCGTTTTGAGGGCCTGTCAGGGAAGAGCAGATCCGCTGCTTTTCCGGCGGCAGGTTCTGTGTTTTTGGCAAGACTCTGCCAGAGGGAAGCGTCCGCCTCAGGCAGCGGCAGCTGACGCCCCGGCGCAAGGCCGAAGACGCTGTGCGTCTTGGCCCGCTTCCAGCCCGTAGGCGGCGGACACTCAGCCTCGTCCAGCACCACGGCCTCACAGCCGCAGAAAGCCAGAAAGCCCGCCAGCTCCTCGGGGTTGGCGTGACCGGCCAGCCACGCGGTGCTGCCGCCGACATCCAGTGCCAGCGTCGGCCCGGCGAAAAAGCGGCCCGGCTGGCTCTTACCGAAGAGGGCGAACGCCAGCGGCATGGTCGCCCCGAGACAGAGCTTGCCCCGGCAGGCGTTCAAAAAGCGCTGCTTCTGGCGAGGCGTTTTGATTTGGGCGATCACTTCAGCGCGTTGACGATGCTCTTGAACTCGCGGCCGCGCACTTCAAAGTTCGGGTAGAGGTCGAAAGAGGCGCTGGCCGGCGAGAGAATGATGATGTCACCGGGCTTTGCGCAGGCGCGAGCCAGCTCCACGGCGTGCTGCATGTTGTCGGCGTGCTGGATGGGCAGCTCGGCCTCGTTGAAGTTCGGGTCTTCACGCACAGCCTTCTCGATGCGGGGGCCGGTAGCACCCATCAGCACGAGGTTCTTGACATGGGCCGTGATCTCAGGGGCCAGCGGCTCGTAGGGGATGTGCTTGTCGTAGCCGCCTGCGATGAGGATGACCTTCTGGTCGAAGCTGCGCAGACCGGCGATAGTGCGGGTGGGGCTGGTGCCGATGGAGTCATTATAATAGGTGACGCCGTCCAGCACGCGCACCGGCTCGATGCGGTGCTCCACGCCGGTGAAGCTGCTGCCCACCAGCTGGATGGCTTCCACAGGCACCTCGCCCCAGACGGCGGCGGCAGCAGCCAGCAGGTTCTCAATGTTGTGCAGGCCCCGCAGCTTCACGTCCTTCTGGGCAAGGAAGGGAGTCACGACGCCGTTCTCTGCCATGCAGAGCATCCCGTCATCCCGCAGGAACGCGCCATTGTCCGTCTCGTGCAGGCGGGTGAACCAGACCTGCTTGCCCTTGCAGTCCTTCTGCATGGAGCGGCTGATCTCGTTCTCATAGCCGAGGACGGCGCGGCAGGGCTGCTTCTGGTAGAGCAGGATATTGCGCTTGGCGTCGATGTACTCCTGCATATCCTTGTGGTGGTCGAGGTGGTTGGGGGTCACGTTGGTGACGACGGCGATGTTGGGGCTCTGGTGCATACTGATGAGCTGGAAGCTGGACAGTTCCACCACGGCCACGTCGTCGGGGCTCACCTCGGGCAGCATGGGCAGCAGGGCTGCGCCGATGTTGCCGCCCAGATGCACCCTGCGGCCTGCGGCCTCGTAGAACTTGGAGATAAGGGTAGTGGTGGTGGTCTTGCCGTCAGAACCGGTCACGGCCACGATCTCGCAGGGGCAGAACTGGAAGAACAGCTCCACCTCGCTGGTGACCATGGTGCCGGCGGCCATAGCGTCCTGCAAAGGCTTCTCGAAATAGCCCACGAAGCCCGGGGTGCGCATGATGATGTCCTGCCCCTTGAAGCCGTCGAGGTAATTCTCGCCGAGGCTCAGATCGATGCCCAGCTCCTTGATGGTGGCGGCGTAGTCGCCGAAATCTTCCACGCTCTTTTTCTGGTCGCAGAGGGTGACGTGCGCACCCAGCTCCACGAACTCCCTGATGAGCGTCTTATGGCTGACGCCCGCGCCGATAAAGGCAACCTTTTTGCCCTTGATGAGGTTTGCAAGCTCCTGCTGTTCCTTCTGCATAAAAAAGGACCTCCTCTATAAATGTATATTACCATAGCACCCCCTCCGCACACAGCCGCAGGAGAAAATGCATTGCCGTCCCCCATTATAGACCATTTGTTTCCGATTGGCAACGGAAAAACACAAACCGTGGCTCAAAATGTCCACCCAAATCAACAAAATGTCGATTGTCTTTTCTGCCTGTTTCTGTTACACTTATAGCGATTTCAATTTTTGGCGCAGTATCAACAGCATTGCGCCGGCTCGACACCAGAATTTTCCTGCGCCTGTCCGGGTGCAGTTTTCCTATTTCTTATCACTTTCTGAGACAAACAGGGCCGCACCGGCCCGAAAGGATGCATTTCTTGAAACAGCTTCGCTTTGTCGCGGCTTTACTGGCTGCGTTTTTCGTTCTGAGCCTGACCGCCTGCGGCTCCGGCTCCAACAGCTTTACCTGGTTCGTGGACTCCATCCCCGCGAACCTCGACCCGCAGGTGGCGTCCAGCGCCTCGGACATCATCGCCTGCGAGAACCTCTACAGCGGCCTCGTCCGCCGCACACCGGACGGCAGCCTCGCGCCGGAATTGTGTGAGCGGTGGGAGGTATCTGCCGACCGGCTCACCTATACATTCTATTTGAAGGACGGTCTGACCTATACCGCCTCGAAGGGAGATCCCACCGACTACGCCATCACCGCCGAGGACTTCGTCTTCGCGTTCCAGCGGATGTTCCTCCCCGGCACCAACTCCCCCTACGCCGTGGAGTTCTCTGCCCTCGAGAACAGCGCCGCCGTTCTGGCCGGTCAGAAGCCCGCCAGCGCGCTGGGTGTCACCGCTGCGGAGCCGCTGAAACTGGTGTTCCGACTCTCCTCGCCCGACGAGACGTTCCTCTCCAAGCTGACGCTGCCCGGCGCGATGCCCTGCGACGAAGCGTTTTTTGACAGCACCCGAGGCACCTACGGTCTGACCAGCGCCTCCACCCTTTCCAGCGGACACTTTTACCTTTATAACTGGACGTCCAGCGGCCTTTTCCTCCGCCGGGCGGCCTCGGGGAATCAAATCGACAGCCTGCGCCTCGTGGAGAACACCACGAGCTCCGGCCAGTCTGCCGAAGAGCTCATCAACAACGAAAAATGCACCGCCGCCCTCGACGACAGCGGCACCCCCACCTCGCTGCAGAGCGTGTCCTACTCCGACACCACATGGGCGCTGCTCTTCAACTGCGACTCCATCTTCGCTTCCACTGAGCTTCGGCAGGCACTGGGCAGTGCAGCCGCTTCGGCGGTGGAAGTACCCGGCAGCGGACTGTTCGCGGAGGCAAAGGGCCTCATCCCCGACGGTCTGACCGTGGACGGCATCGACTACCGGCAGACGGCGGGCGATGTCCGCCCGGCCTTCGGCGACCCTCGCGCACTCTACATCGCCGCCCGCGACGGCGGCGTCTCCCCCTCCGACTTTGGCCGCGTCTCCCTGCTGCTGCCTTCCGGCAGCGGCCTCAGTGACACCGCCGAGCTCATCAACAGCGCATGGCAGAAGGAGTTTTCGCTCTTCTTCTCGGTGGAAGAGGTGGAGCCGGAGGAGTTCCAGAAGCGGCTCGAAAACGGCAGCTACACCATCGCCCTCGCCCCCGTGCAGGCCGAGGGCGGCAGTGTCTACACCGCACTGGCCCAGTTCTCCCCCACCGGCGGCGGGCTGACCGGCTACAGCGACGCCCTTTACACCACCCAGCTCTCGGCCAGTGCCACAGCCACCGGCAGCACCCGCTGCTCTCTGCTGGCCGCCTGTGAGCGCCAGCTCCTCGAGCAGGCCGTGGCCGTACCGCTCTTCACCCAGCAGAAGCGGCTGCTGGTGGCCAACGGCATCGAGGGCCTCGTCTTCGACCCCTTCGGCCCGGTGCTGGATGTGACGTATGCGACGAAAAGTTGACCGCCGCCTAAGCCTCTCCCTTTGGGAGCAACGGCGACGACCGCCGCCAGCGGCGGAAACAGGGAGGAGCTGTTGGGGCAGTGGCCAGCAGGATGCGAGCGGCAGCGAAGCAAACGCTGGGAGCCGCAACCCGGGCAGTGTCACCGAAGGTGACGGAGAGGGCAAGGATGCTGACGATCAAATATAAGCGCAGCGATAGTATCCCTCCGACAAAGAGTCTGCCTATCGCAACGCGCTGTCCCTTTCGCAACGGGCTTGCCCTCTCAGGCGCTTACGCGCCAGCTCTCCCAGAGGGAGAGCCTTTTGGAAACGGCTCACAGTCAGATAAATTCATCAAGCATAAAAAAAAAAACAGAGAGGATAGTTCAGGAATGACTATCCTCTCTGTTTTTTGCTTTTTTACGTTAATACGAAGGTCAGCTCTGCGGTGGCGGCACACTTGCCGTCCACATAGGCGGACGCTTTGCCGATGCCCACCGGGCCGCGCTGCTCGACCAGCTCACAGTGAAGGGTGAGCACGTCGCCGGGGGTGACCTGCTTGCGGAAGCGGGCGTTCTTGATGCCGCCAAAGAGGGCCAGCTTGCCTTTGTTCTCGGGCAGGCTCAGGGCCGCGACGGCGCCGGTCTGGGCCAGCGCTTCGAGAATCAGGACGCCGGGCATGACCGGCTGTCCCGGGAAGTGGCCGCAGAAGAATTCTTCGTTGCGGGTGACGCACTTGCGGCCAATGGCCCACTGACCCGGCTCGTAGTCCAGAATGCGGTCCACGAGGGCGAAGGGATACCGGTGGGGCAGGATGGCCGCGATGTCCTCGCTGGTCAGGCTGTTTGCGTTTTCACGCACGGTGCGGGGTTCTGCCATCGCTCAGCCCTCCCACTTCTTGAAGGCCAGGCAGGCGTTGTGTCCGCCGAAGCCCAGGCTGTTGCTCAGAGCGTACTCCATCTTCATCTCACGGCCCACATTCGGCACATAGTCCAGATCGCACTCCGGGTCGGGCTGCTCGTAGTGGATGGTGGGGGGCGCGAACTGGTCGCGGAGGGCCAGTGCGGTGAACACGGCCTCGATGCCGCCTGCGCCGCCCAGCAGATGGCCGGTCATGCTCTTGGTGCTGACGACGGCGATGTCCTTGGCGTGGTCGCCGAAGACGGCGTGGATGGCGGCAGTCTCGCAGCTGTCGTTCATGTGGGTGCCGGTGCCGTGGGCGTTGATGTGGTCGATCTGCTCGGGGGCAATGCCACCGTCCTTGAGGGTCAGCTTCATGCAGCCGATGGCACCTGCGCCGCCGGGTGCGGGAGCTGTGAAGTGGTAGGCGTCGCAGTTGGCGCCATAGCCCACGACTTCGGCATAGATGTGTGCGCCGCGGGCCTTGGCGTGCTCCAGCTCTTCCAGCACCAGCACGCCGCTGCCCTCGCCCATCACGAAGCCGCCGCGCCGTGCGTCGAAGGGCAGGCTGGCCGCATCAGGGTCCGCAGCAGTGGAGAGAGCCTTCATGCTGGTAAAGCCGCCGATGCCCAGCGGGCTGATGCAGCTCTCGGCACCGCCGCAGACCATGACCGGCTCGTAGCCGTCGCGGATGCGGTGGAACGCATCGCCCACAGCGTTGGTGCCGCCTGCGCAGGCCGTCACCGGGCAGGTACACATCCCCTTGAGGCCGAAGCGGATGGCGATCTGTGCTGCCGCCATGTTGGCGATCGCCATGGGGACGAAGTAGGGGCTGACCTTCTCCATCCCCTTTTCCTCGCCGCGGCTGTGCTGTTCCTCGATGGTGGGCAGACCGCCGATGCCGCTGGACACGATGACGCCGATGTTCTCGGCCTCGGCTTCGCAGTCGATGCCGCTGTCCTGGATGGCCTCGGCGGCAGCGCCCAGCGCCAGCAGGGTGAAGCGGGCCATCTTGCGGGCTTCCTTTTTATCCACGACGGTCTCGGGGTCGAAGCCCTTGACCTCGCCTGCCAGCTTGCACTTGAACTCGCTGGCGTCGAACTGGGTGATGGGGCCGATGCCGCACTTGCCTGCGCGGGCTGCGGCCCAGCTGTCGGCGGTGTTATTTCCAAGAGGGTTCACGGTGCCAAGACCGGTGATGACGACTCTGCATTTTTCCATAGAAAAAGCTCCTTTTTACATTGCCATGCCGCCGTCCACACAGAGCACCTGCCCGGTGAGATAGCTGCTTTGTTCGGCGGCGAAGAAAGCCACCGCGTTTGCCACGTCCTCCGGCTGGCCGGCGCGTCCCTCCGGGATGGTCTTGCACATCTCGGTGCGGACAGCCTCCGGCAGAGCGGCGGTCATATCCGTGGCGATGAAGCCGGGAGCCACCGCGTTGACGGTGACGTTCCGGCTGGCCAGCTCCTTGGCGAGGCTCTTGGTCAGGCCGATGAGGCCCGCCTTGCTGGCGGAATAGTTGGTCTGGCCTGCATTGCCCCGCAGACCCACCACGCTGCTCAGGTTGACGATGCGGCCATAGCGCTGGCGCACCATCCGGCGTGCGGCCTCCTTGCAGCAGAGGAACGCACCCTTGAGGTTGGCGTTCAGGACGGTATCAAAGTTCTCCTCGGAAAGGCGGAGAATGAGGTTGTCGCGGGTGACGCCTGCGTTGTTGACGAGAATATCCACCCGGCCAAAGGCATTCACTGCTTCTTCGAACAGCTTCTTGCAGCCCTCGGCAGTGGAGACGTCGGCCTGCACGGTGACGGCCTCGACGCCAAGCTCTTTGCACAGTGCGGCAGTCTCGGCGGCAGCGGCCTCTCCGTGGCAGTAGTTGACCACCACATTGCAGCCCTGCTTTGCCAGTGCGACACAGACAGCCCGGCCGATGCCCCGGCTTCCGCCGGTGACGACGGCGGCACGGGTCAGCTTTTCTTCGCTCATGCCTGTGCCTCCTTCCAGCTGGTGAGGAAAGCTTCCAGCTCTTCTGCCGTCTCGACAGCGGTGCAGTGGACGTCTGCGCCCAGCGTCTTTTTCACGAAGCCGCTCAGGGCCTTGCCCGGGCCGACTTCGAGAATGTCGGTGACGCCCAGCTCGCCCAGACGGCGGAGGGTATCTTCCATGTAGACGCTGCTCTGCACCTGCTTTTCCAGCAATGCGGGGATGCTGTCGCTGTCTGCCTTTTCGTGGCCGAGGCAGTTGAAGAGGACAGGCGTCTCCATCTCGCCGAAATGCTCAGACGCAAAGCGCTTTGCCAGCGCGTCGCCGGCGGGGTGCATCAGCTTGGTGTGGAAGGGACCGCTGACCTTCAGCGGGATGCAGCGGCGGGCGCCTGCGGCTTTTGCCAGCTCAGCGGCCTTTTCCACGGCGGCTTTTTCGCCGCCGATGACCAGCTGGCCCGGGCAGTTGTAATTGCAGATCTGGACACAGCCCAGAGCGGACGCCTCTTCGCAGCACTTTGCCAGTGCGTCGCGGTCAAGGTTCATCACAGCGGTCATGCCGCACTCGATGCCCTTGGCGGCGTCGGCCATGGCCTTGCCGCGGAAGGCAGCCAGCTCCACAGCCTGCTTGGCCGTGAAGACACCGGCGGCTTCCAGCGCGGAGTATTCGCCCAGCGACAGACCGGCCAGATAGTCGGCCTTGACGCCGTTTTCCTTCAGGACAGCCGTGACACCGGCGGCGAAGGCCACCATGCAGGGCTGGGTGTACTGAGTCAGATTCAAAACGCCTTCCGGGTCGTCGAAGCAGACGCTCTCCAGATCAAAGTCAAGGTCTGCGGCGTTGAACGCCTCCCGGAACGCGGGGTATCTCTCGTAAAGGTCTTTGCCCATGCCGGGGTGCTGAGAGCCCTGACCGGCATACAGAATGGCAAGCTTCATTGGTGTTTCCTCCAATCATCCATCAGTTCATCCATCAGCTCCCGGACACTGCGCATCCGGTCGAGACGGCCCACGTTGGCCCCGCAGAAGAAGAGTCCCTCTTCCACATTGCCCTTCACGGCCTCGATGAGGGCGTGGGTGATGCAGTAAGGCACCTTGGCCGGCTCGCAGGCTTTGAGACAGCGGGCGCAGTGCTTCGGCGGGAAGCGCAGGCCCTGCTCAAGCTTCTGCACCAGCGGAGTGGCCAGCGCACGGCCCGGCATTCCCACAGGGCTGTGGATGATGCGCACATCTTCGGGCCTGGCCGCCAGCAGGACGTCTTTATAGGTCTGGCTGGCGTCGCACTCGTAGGTGGGGATGAAGCGGGTGGCGAGCTGTGCGCCCGCAGCACCCATCTTAGTATAGTGGGCGATGTCCTCGCCCGTGTAGACGCCTCCGGCCACGAAGACCGGGATGTCGTGGCCGAACTGAGCCTCGAAAGGCTTCACCTCGGCCAGCACTTCGGGCAGGATCTCGTCGAGGGTCTGGCATTTTCCGGCCAGAAGCTCTTCTTCCGAAAAGCCCAGATGTCCGCCGGCCTTGCAGCCCTCGATGACCACGAAGTCGGCGGTGCGGTTGAAGGCTTTTGCCCACCGACGGAGGATGAGCTTTGCAGCACGTCCGCTGGACACGATGGGTGCCAGCGCAACATCCGCTTTTTCCACCAGGCCGGGCAGCTCCAGCGGGAGGCCCGCACCCGATACGATGGCATCCACACCTGCCTCCACAGCCGTGCGGACGGCGTCGGCGTAGTTCTGGGTAGCGACCATCGCGTTGATGGCCACCAGTCCCGCACCGCCTGCGATCTCTTTCGCTTTGGCGATCTCTTTTTTCAGCGCACGGAGATTTGCTGCGCAAGGGTCACGGGCAAAATCGGGTTCGCGGTAGCCTGTGTCGGCGGTGGAGATGCACCCCATGCCGCCGCAGGCCGCGACCGCACCGGCCAGCCCGCCGAGGGAAACGCCCACGCCCATGCCGCCCTGTAAGACAGGCACGGTCAGCGGCTTGCCTGCGAGGGTCAGCATAACTCGCTCAGCGAATGCATCCGCTGCCTCCCGCTCTCCCACAGCTCGTCGAGGATCTCAGCCACAGGCCGCACCTCGTGGAGCATACCGGCCACCTGACCGGCCATCAGACTGCCTGTGGCGGTATCGCCCTCAAAGACGGCGCGCCGCAGACTACCCAGCGTGTATTTTTCCAGCTCCATCTTGTCGGCACCGGCCTTTTCCTGCCGGACATACTCGCGGCTCATCCGGTTTTTCAGCACACGGACGGGGGTGCCGCCGATGCGGCCGGTGACGATGGTGTCGCTGTCCTTGGCGCGCAGAAGCGCGGCCTTGTAGTTCTCGTGGACGGGGCATTCCTCACTGACCAGCAGGCAGGTACCCACCTGAACGCCGCAGGCTCCCAGTGCGAAGGCTGCCGCCAGCTGGCGGCCATCGGCGATGCCGCCCGCCGCGATGACAGGAACATCTACAGCGTCCACCACCTGGGGGACAAGGGCCATGGTGGTCATCTCGCCCACATGGCCGCCGCTCTCGGTGCCTTCGGCGATGACGGCATCCACGCCCAGAGGGGCAAGGTGCTTGGCCAGAACGGCCGCCGCCACCACGGGGATGACCTTGATACCGGCTTCCTTCCACATGGGGATGTACTTGCCGGGGTTGCCCGCGCCGGTGGTGACGACCTTGACGCCCTCTTCCACGACGATCTTCGCAAACTCGTCGGCCTGGGGGTGCATCAGCATGATGTTGACGCCAAAGGGCTTGTCGGTGAGCTCCTTGCAGCGGCGGATGTTCTCCCGCAGCGTCTCAGCGTTCATGCCGCCTGCGCCGATAAGGCCCAGCGCACCGGCGTTGGAGCAGGCGGCGGCAAACTCGCCGGTGGCGATGTTGGCCATGCCGCCCTGAATGATGGGGTATTTCGTGCCTAATATCTCGTTGAGTAATTTCATGTAAATCGTCCTATTGATAGGTTTTACTTTAGAGCGCTCACCCGTGAAGAACCTCTCAGTCTGCTTCGCAGACAGCTCCCCTGATAGGGGAGCCACTGGCGTGCCGGTCAAGTCCACGCTGGACGAGCAAAGCTCAGTATTTCGGAAACGGTAGTGCCCTGTTGTCCAGGTCAGCACCAGCTTGACAAGGTGCGTTTGTCCAGAAGTTCCTGCCCTCGTAAGCAAGGCCCGCTCTTTTGCGCCATAAAAAGCTTTCGGCAATCAGTGCAAAGTGGCCCGGCCTGCCAAGGCCTCCCCTCGATAGGGGAGGTGTCAGCGCATCAGCGCTGACGGAGAGGTTCATACGTAACCAGCATCCCGCCCCAGGTCAATCCACCGCCGAAGCCGATGCAGGATACCTTCTGCCCGGCTTTGAGCAGACCGGCTTCGGCCATCTCGTTGAGGGCCACCGGGATGCTGGCCGCGCTGGTGTTGCCGTGGCGGTCCATGTTTTTGTAGAACTTTGCGGCGTCGGCGTGGAGCGCTTTTACACAGTGGTCGATGATGCGGCTGTTGGCCTGATGACAGACCACCCAGTCCACCTCGTCCAGCGTCTTGCCGGTCTCGTCCAGCACCGTGTGCAGGCACTTGGGAAGGGCATCCACCGCAAAGCGGAACACCGCCTTGCCGTCCATGGTGATGGGGGCAGAACCTTCCCGGCTCGGCCCGCCCGCATGGAGGACATCGCTGCCGCGTGCCCCCAGCGTCAACGCAAAGGGGGTATCTGCCAGCCGGAAAATGGCGGCTCCGGCCCCGTCGCCGAACAGCACGCAGGTGGAGCGATCGGTGGGGTCCATCAGGCGGGAAAGGGCTTCGCACCCAATGACGAGGGCATACTGTCCACCCAAAGTTGTCAGCAGTCCCCGCGCCACGGCTATGCCGTAGAGGAAGCCGGAACAGGCCGCGTTGACATCCAGCGCAGGCCGGTCCTCGGGAAGGCCCAGCGCCGCCTGCACCTGACAGGCTACACTGGGGGTCGCGTCTGGGGCGGACAGGGTGGCACAGATGCAACACCCGATCTGCGCAGGGGCAAGGCCGCTGCGGGCCAAAGCCTGCTTTGCGGCGGAAATGGCCAGCGTGGCGGCAGATTCATCCTCCGTGCACCAGTGCCGGGTGCGGATGCCGGTGCGGCTGGTGATCCATGCGTCACTGGTGTCCACCATGCGGCTCAGCGCGTCATTGGTGATCGTCCGTCCGGGAAGTGCCCCGCCGGTGGCGATCAGCTGTAAACCATTCATGCGTTCCTCGTTTCTCCGATCTGGCGGTACTTTTTATAGCGCTGATCGGCCAGCTGCCGGTCGCTCATGCGGCACAATTCTTTCAGGTGGGCGCGCAGAGCGGCATCCATGCGCTCAAACAGGGCCGCGTGGCAGCGCTGGGCACCGCCCACCGGCTCCGGGATCACTTCTTCCACGATGCCGCCGCGGTACAGATCCTGGGCCGTCAGCTTCATCATCTCACAGGCCTCGCCGCTGCGGGAGGAGTCCTTCCACAGGATGCTGGCAAAGCCCTCGGGGCTCAGCACGGAGTAGACCGCGTTTTCCAGCATAAGGTTGTGGTTGGCCACACCCAGTGCCAGC
>OGFY01002302.1_pt1 | contig 11477 bp, 9 predicted proteins | sample 1570951 | NCBI WGS metagenome assembly OGFY01 (sample SAMEA2581942, study PRJEB24529) | metagenome | biome: Human gut stool | place: China | collected 2011
CCTCCGGCACCGATAATTAAAACTCGACACATGGACAATTTTTTTTAAGTTATTACTAGTTGAGCAAAGATACAATATTTTTTGATCCGAAAAACATTTTTCATTTAAAGTCATTCAAATAAAACAGGCATTACTCCAATATTTTCCCGCTAATGAGCAACAACGACAGTTCGGAGATTTTTGCCTGGTAGAGGGCAGAAACTTTACGGTCGACGGCATCGATATAACTGCGCTGAAATTCCCTGAATTCGATTCCCGGCAAGGTTCCCAATTTATACTTTTCGAGTGCCGCATCGAGGTTATCGAAAGCAACCCGTTCGCTTTCTTCCTCAAAGCTTACGATCTGCAGGTTATTCTCGTAGGTATTGTAGAGCTGTGCCAAATCGGCTTTTACCTGCTGTTCCGCTTCCTGATAAGAAAGGGCGGCATTTTCCATATCCAATTTCGCATTTCTGATCTTCCTCCGGTTTTCCAATCGGTTAAAAATATCCACACTCAGGGAAAAACCCCAATACGGACCGTTCGAACGGTTGAGGGAAGTGACCGAGGCCGGAGATTTGGTGCGGTTGTAGTTATATCCGGCATCGAAATCCAATTTAGGGAACAAAGCGGCCCGGGCGATCTTCATGTCCAATTCAGAGACTTTCCGGTCCCGGCGTCCGATTTGCAGGGTCGTATTGTATTGCAACAGATCGGTCAACAAATCCTGATATTGCAAAGGCATATGCAGCCGGATAGAATCATCTACGTACATATGTTTTTGCAGATCGGTATTCATGATAGTATTCAGTGAAATATAAGCACTTTTCAACAATTCTTTTTCTTTCATATAATTCGAACTGTCGGCATTTAAATCGAGCTTTGCCTGTTGGGCCTCCAAACCCGACAATACTCCGATCACATATTTATCACGGGCCTCGGCGTAACGGGCACTCGACAACTCCAAAGAATGCCGTGCAGCTTCGAGCTTACTGTGCTGACGTACAACATCGTAATAATAAGAACTTACTTCGACGATCAGGTTCTCGACAGCTGCCTTGGTGTTCAGTTCGCCGATCGCCAGCATTTCGGCATAACGGTTGTGAGTCATAAACATTTCCATACCGTCGAACAAACGCCAGTTGAGAGAAACTCCGGCACTCAAAGCATCCGAACGGGAATTATCGGCCCTTCGGTCTTCTCCGTCGGAGACCACTTTACTATCGGTAATCGATTGTTTCTGGGCAGCATCGATACCGATAGTCGGAAGAAAAGGCCCGTAATTCAGGTTATTTTCAGCCTGCCGTTGTTGATTGCGGATAATTTTGATCGAATAATTCGACTCCAACGCCCGGGCGATACAACTATCCAATGTAATTTTAACCTGGGCAGAAGAAAACCCTGGAATAAAAAATAAAAAACAAACGATGAAGAATAGTAAACTATATTTTCCCATAATCATAATCAAAAAATTCTTTACTCTTTATGCTCTTCCCCGATCACGTTCACCTTTTCTGTCGACAGATAAGAATAAATCGCCGGAATCACGAACAAGGACAAGAAAGTAGCACATACCATCCCACCGACAACGGCGATCCCCATAGCCACCCGGCTTTCAGCACCGGCACCGGTAGCGATAGCCATCGGGAGAATACCCAAAACCGTCGACAAACTCGTCATCAGAATCGGCCGGAAACGAGCGACTGCAGCATTTTTCACAGCTATCAGCATCGGTTCACCCATCGCTTTCCGCTGGTTGGCAAACTCTACAATCAGAATACCGTTCTTCGACACCAGCCCGATCAACATGATTACACCGATCTGGCTGAAAATATTCATAGTCTGATCGAAATACCACAAGGACACCATCGCCCCGATCAACGCCAAAGGCACAGTAAACATGATGATCAGGGGATCCCGGAAACTCTCGAACTGAGCCGATAAAACCAGGTAAATGAATATCAATGCCAATACAAAAGCAAACATCAGACTGGACGAACTTTCCACAAAATCCTTCGAACTACCGGAAAGTGTCGTCTTAAAATTATCGTCTAACACATCGGCAGCAATCCGGTCCATTTCAGCCAATCCCTCTGATATCGTTTTTCGTTTAGCCAATCCAGCCGAAACCGTAGCGGCCACAAAACGGTCGTAGCGATACAATTGCGGAGGCATAGAACTCTCGGAAGTCGTCACCAGATTGTCCAATGCAATCAATTCACCATTATTATTCCGTACATAGATATTCTGTAAATCAGAGGGTTTATTCCGGTTTTCGCGGTCGATCTGACTCAATATCTGATATTGCTTCCCGTTCAGGATGAAATAACCGACCCGCTGTTCACTCATGGTCAGCTGTAAGGTCTCTGCAATATTCTGCATAGAAACGCCCAATACGGCAGCTTTATCCCGGTCGATATTGATCGTCAATTCGGGTTTGGTAAATTTAAGGTTCAAATCGGCCACCGAGAATACCGGACTTTTATTCACTTCGTCCATAAAGCGGGGCAATACCCGTTTCAGGTCGTCGAGGTTCTTGGCCTGAATAACGTATTCTACCGGCAAGCCTCCGCGACGTCCGCCAAAAGTCTGCTGTTGTGAAACCATCGTCCGGGCTCCGGTGAAATTACGTACCTGTACTCCCAATTCATCGGCAATCTCCTGTTGGGTACGTCCCCGTTCTTCGGGATCTACCAACCAAAGGTTCAAGTTGGAACGATTGGTATTTCCCCCACCGATCATTTCGATTATCTTTTCCTGTTCAGGGACCTCTTGTTCGATATAACTACTCAACTCATCGGCATATCGGCTCATATACTCGAACGTAGCGCCTTCCGGAGCCGTAGAGGTGATCCGGATATTCGAACGGTCTTCGAGGGGAGCCATTTCCGAAGGAATAGCCTGCCACAACAACCAGATCACCACGCCCGAACCGATCAGTATCAAAGGAGCGATCCACCGGTATTTCATAAAACCTTCCAATGCCCAGATAGTAGTTGACCATACCGTCGAAGAAAGGTTCTGTCGTACGGTAAAACCAGTTATCGGTGACATTGCGGGTAAGCAACTTGGTGGAAATCATCGGGGTAAAAGTCAGTGCGACAAATGAAGAAATAATGACCGCCCCGGTAATCACGATACTGAATTCCCGGAACAACCGCCCGGTCGTCCCCTGCAAAAAGACAATCGGGAAAAACACAGCCACCAAGGCTATAGTGGTAGCGATAACTGCAAAGAAGATCTCATTCGACCCCTTGAAACCGGCTTCGAGCGGAGACATTCCCTGTTCGATCTTCGTATAGATATTCTCCATCACCACAATCGCATCGTCGACAACCAGACCGATCGCCAGCACAATCGCCAGCAAGGTCAGAATATTTATGGTAAATCCGGCCAGATACATCACAAAAAAAGCACCGACCAAAGAGATGGGGATAGCCAATACGGGAATCAATGTCGTCCGCCAATTGCGTAAGAACAGGAAGATAATCAACACGACCAGAATAAAAGCCTCCACAATCGTGTCTTTCACTTCATTGATCGAATTGCGGATAAAGACCGTATTATCGAAAGCAATTCCGGCTTCGACGTCATCAGGCAAGTCTTTTTGCAAATCGGCCCTCCCTTCATCCGCCCGGTCGTCAATATCTATATAATTGGCTCCCGGCTGAGGAATGATGGCACAAGCCACCATCGGCACCCCATTCCGCTTCATAATCGAACGGGTATCTTCGGCGTCTACTTCTGCAATACCGATATCCCGGAAACGAATGACTTTATCGCCCTCCTCTTTAATGACCAGATTATTAAAATCCTCAATCGTCATCAGTCGTCCCAGGGTACGGATAGTCAGTTCGGTATTTTCTCCCTCGATCCGTCCGGAAGGCAATTCCACATTTTCCTGAGTCACAGCATTCCTCACGTCCATAGGAGTGATTCCATAAGCAGCCAGCAAAGACGGATCCATCCGCATCCGTACGGAATATCTTTTTTCTCCCCAGATGGAGACACTACTCACTCCTGAGATCGTCTGCAAGCGTTCCTTATAGTACTGATCGGCATACATACTCAGGTCGATCAATGACCGCTGGTCACTCCGCAACGAAACCGCAAAGATCGGCTGAGCATCGGCATCCGCCTTACTCACGGTCGGAGGATCCACGTCTTTCGGCAAACGGCGCATCGCTCCGGAAACTTTATCCCGGACATCGTTAGCAGCCGTCTCCAGGTCGACCTCCAACTCGAACTCTACCGTTATATTACTCCGTCCGTCCCTACTCTGGCTGGTCAACGAACGAATCCCCGGGATTCCGTTGATAGCCGACTCCAAAGGCTCGGTAATCTGCGTCTCGATTACATCGGCATTAGCACCTGGAAAACTGGTCGATACCGAAATAATAGGCGGATCGACACTGGGATAGTCACGTACCCCCAAAAATACCAGACCGATACAACCGACCAACATCATAATGATGTTCATCACCGTTGCAAATACCGGTCGCTTTATACATGTTGACGATAAGCTCATTTGTTATAGAGTTGCTGAGTTACTGAGTTTATAGAGTTACTGAGTTTATAGAGTTACTGAGTTTATAGAGTTACTGAGTTGCTGAGTTAATAGAGTTACTAAGTTGCAGAGTTTGTGAGTTTATTAAGTTATTCATTATTACATCATCGAATCACTAAATTGTCAAATCTCAGAATCCCTTCTCCTTTTTACCTTCTCCCCTGCCTCTAGCCTTTAGCTTTTACCTTTTTATCTTCACCTCCACCGCCATCCCATCTCTGAGTTGCATCAACCCACCGGTGAGTATGGTATCTCCGACACTGATACCGGAAGTCACCTCTACATTTTTCTCATCGCGGCTTTCTGTTTCGACAGGTACACTTAAGGCTTTTCCATTTTTCACGATCCACATTCTTTTTCCGTCCATTTCGGGCACGACGGCTTCTGTCGGTACGGCAATGAATTCAGATTTTCCACCCACCACCAGGTTTCCTTTTGCAAACATACCGGGCATCAACTCCCCGTTTGTATTCCGGAAACGAGCCCGTAGAAGAATCATACGGGTTTTCACGTCGATAAAAGGATCTACAGCATAAACCTTGGCCGAATAGAGTTTATCATTTCCGGTCACTTTAAAAAATACTTCCTGCCCTTTCAAATTATTATCGGCATATTTCTCCGGAATATTGAACTCATATTTCAGGGTAGAGTTGTCTACGATCCGGGCAATTTGTGAGCTGGGCTGCACATAACTACCTTCACTGACATACCGGAACCCCATCACCCCGTCGAACGGAGCCCGGATTTCGGTACGGCTGATTTTCACTTTCAGTAGTTCGATATCCGCTTCGAGCATATTATAATCGGTCTGTAACTGATCGAAGGCTTCACGGCTGATCGATTCGCGCTTCAAAAGAATCCGTTGCCGTTCGAGCTTCTCGGCCAGTAATTTTTTCTGAAACTCCGCCCGGGTCAACTGAGCCTGCAAATCGGCATCGTCTACTTTTAATAGCAGCTGTCCCTTTTTAACGGCCACCCCTTCCTGAAAGTAAATCTTTCTGACTTTTCCCACGATCTCTGCTACCAAATCGACCTCTTCGTTTGCCAACAAAGAACCATTCACCGGAAATCCGGCAGCCACAACGGAATTCTTAGCAATAATCCCCGTTACCGGAAGTCTACCTTTCCCCATGTTACCTGGTGTATTTTGTTTTGATTGCACCCCATCTCCACCTATCCGGGGGATTATAATCCAAGCCGCCAAAGCCAGCGGAATCCCGATCTGTAATGATCTCTTTACGTATTTATTCATATTTCATCCAATAAATCAACCCTTTTTAGTTTATAAAGTTCATAAAGTTGCCCTTTCATCGCTAAAAGTCCATAAAGTCTATGTGCACCTTTTTAACGGAACCGGAGATTCCGGTCGGTCCCACCGACAACCGTAAAAAATGCCCGCAGGATTCAGAACTTTTACAAACCTGACAGACTTTACGAACTTGCTAAACGATCTAAAAATTGTAAGCCACCTTTTTCAGTTCTTTTTTCAATAAAAATAACTGTTTTGAGGTTTAGACAAACAAAACTTCCGGGAGTTTATCCCTCAAAATGTTAACACTTTGTTAAAGCCAGTTTTTTCTCCTGAACATCCAATAACTCAATATAGAAAAAGCAACCGATATAATAGCGATGACAAACAGTCCATAATGGCTGTCTTCCAATCCATTGTGAACATTCATACCATATAAACTGGCAATCAATGTCGGAATCATCAAAAGCAGGGAAATAGCGGTCATACGCTTCATGATTACGTTCAGATTGTTGGAAATAACCGAAGCAAAGGCATCCATCGTACCGCTCAGGATATCACTATAGATTCGGGCGGTGTCCTGAGCCTGCCGCAGTTCGATCTCCACATCTTCTACCAGATCGGGATCGAAAAATTCCCGTTGGCTTTTTAAATTCTTCAATTTCACCAGCAGGTTGTCATTTCCTCTCAAAGAGGTAATAAAAAACACCAATGATTTTTCGATTTTCAGCAACCGTTGCAATTCGGCATTCTGAATCGATCTTTCCAGTTCTTTTTCAACGGCCCGGCTTTGGTTATTGATCTGTTTCAAATATTTGAGATACCACACGGAGGAAGACAAAAACAATCTGAACAACAGATCCCAACTCCCATCGATCGGCAATTTCTTACGCTGCATATACCGGATAAAATCGGGCAGCATATCCGTTGCATGGTGACAGATCGTCACAAAATAATCGGCTTTCATCATAATTCCCAAAGGAACGGTGATATAGGGTATATCGTTTCCCTCATCCCGGTAGGGAATGCGCAGAATCATCAAGGTCCAGCCATCTTCCGTTTCGATACGGGGACGTTCGTCGACATCCCGGATATCGGATAAAAATGCAGAAGGAATCTTCAAATCACGAGTAAGGTAGAGCGTATCTTCCTCGGTCGGCATTTCGATATTCACCCAACAGTATTTTTGCCAGGCCTGCTTTTCGGCAAAATTATCCCTGCAACATAAAAATTTTCTCATATAAAACCCTCCATTCGTTACGAACAAAGGCCTGAGAAAACCTTTGTTCAGATTAATACTTTTGATGATAATCGTCCATATCTATTGTTATGAATTTTGCGCGGCAAAAATAGAAAAAGAAATCATTTTTTCAAATCGATATATATCGGTAAATGGTCGCTATATCCACCGACATAACGCGGTCCCCGGTAAGTAGGACAAGGTTTGTATCCGAAATAAGTTTTATCTTCTTCCAGTAGAAAAGAAGCTGAAAAAACAGTAAGCCGCCGATCGGCTTTCCAGACAGAGTGCCCATCCAGTAAAGCTCCCGAAAGAATCAGGTGGTCGATGGTCTGCCAGTTGCCTTTGTAACGGTAGCTACCGTAATTCTTTTTCAATAAATAATAGCCTGTATTATATAAATCTTTACACCTCGGTTTTTTATCGGAACTTTTGGTACCCAACCCCTTTTGTGCCGGGGTATTTGCTTTCCCGTTCAGATCGCCCATGATTACAATACCGGCGCGGGACTGAACAGCCAATAATGAATCGACTTTATGCCGTACCGTCGAAGCTGCCCTTTCTCGGCGCCACTCGCTTTGCTTCTCTCCACCGATCATCGAAGGGAAATGACAGACAAAAAAATGAAGGGTATCCGAATCCAACACCCCGGAAGCATACAAAATATCCAGGGTACGGATGGTGGTATCCTCGGGAAATGACAAGCGCAAGAAATCGGCTTCTAAAAGTTCGAAACAATCTTTCCGGTAAAGCAAAGCAACATCGATACCCCGGCGGTCGGGAGAATCCTGATGAACAATTCCATAATTCCCGTCGGCCAAAGCCGTTTTCTGCGTTAAATCTTCCAATACCCAGCGATTTTCCACTTCCGCCAAACCGATGATACAAGGCAGTTCTTTATCTCCCACGCTATCGATCACTTCTGCGATTTTCAATAATTTATCCGTATATTTAGCCTTCGTCCAATGTTTCTTTCCCCGGGGAGTGAACTCATCGTCGGCAGTCGAGGGATCATCGGCGGTATCGAATAAATTCTCTACATTATAAAACATAATCCGGCAATGATCCTGTGCCAAAACAGGCATCGTCAGCACACAAAGCAAAAATAATATACCCAATAATTTCATCTTTGTCTGAATTTTGAAATGAGCTTTATCAACCAACCCGATCACAGGCATTCTTTCGACCTCATCCTGACATAATCACTCCACACCATATCTTTATACAAATCCGAACCGATATAATCCAGAATCATACTTCCCCGCCGGCAGTCCAGATAATAATACAGACGTTCTATCAGCTTTCCGTTCTCATCGAAAAGGAAGAACCGTCATACCTCATGCTTTATTTTTCGTTTTCGACCTCCGGGCCGGTTTGAGCCTGCAACAGCTCCCAATATTCGACAGCTCTTCTCAAATGAGGGATAACGATAGTCCCCCCCACCACGTCGGCCACAGCAAAAACTTCGAACAATTCGGGAGTAGTCACCCCTTGTTCATAACATTTTTCCAAATGATACTTGATGCAATCGTCACATCTCAAAACCATGGAAGTGGCCAGTCCCAACATCTCCTTTACCTTGGAGGAGAGTGCCCCTTCCATATAAGTATTGGTATCGATATTGTAGATTCTTTTGATCACTTTATTATCGGCTGCCAGAATCCTCTCGTTCATTTTAGCCCGGTAAGCTCTGAATTCTTCAATCTGATCTTTCATTACCCGAAAAATTTAATTATATCATTTACATTAGCCAGAATAAATAAGCCGAAGATAAAAATCATGCCTGTAATCTGAGCATACTCCATAAATTTCTCTCCCGGTTTACGACGGGTAACCACTTCATACAACAGGAACAAGACATGTCCTCCGTCCAAAGCCGGTATAGGCAGAATATTCACGACGGCCAGCATGATCGAGATCAAAGCAGTCAGTTCCCAGAAAGAATGCCAATTCCAATACCCCGGGAAAATGTTGGCGATCGAAGCCATCCCACCGACCGACTTATAAGCGGTATCTCCCTGAGAAAAGAGTAATTTCAGCTGTTTCACGTAAGAACCGAGTTGTCCGATCCCCATCTCGATTCCGGCAGGAATCGCTTCTGCCAGTGTATATTTCTGAGTTGCCAATTCATAGGCATTGGCTGTCAGCAAAGGATAAAAACCGAATTTTCCGTCTTCCCCCAAAGCAAAAGCATAAGACAATGTATCCGTTCCCCGCAATACGGTCGTTTCCACCCGCTTTCCTTTATTGGCGGCGAGCAAATCCGAAAATTCATCGTAGAAACGAAAAGTGTGTCCGTTGACAGACAGAATCTTATCCCCTTTTCGCATACCTGCATCATAAGCCACAGAATAATCCCCGAAATCCTGTATCTCGATTCCATCGACCGGGATACGGGGAGTGAGCAGCGGATTCAGCTTGAAACTCTTGGACGATAATTCCAGCAGCGTAGCAATAAAGTCATCCGGAATATCCAGAGAAACTTGCTCTCCATTGCGCAATACCTGAATGGTCTTGGAACGATTGAACAATATTTCGGGAAGCACATCGTCAAAACGGACCACTTCTTTATTGTCGAGAGCAACGATAATATCACCGTTTCGCATTCCGATATTTTTGAAGACGCTGTCGCATACCACTCCGTAAGTGACGTTTTTTGCAGGAAGATAGGTCTCCCCCCAGGTGAATAGAATACCGATATAAATGACAAAAGCCAGTAAGACGTTCACCAATACCCCGCCCAACATAATCAGCAAGCGTTGCCAGGCCGGTTTAGCCCGGAATTCCCAAGGCTGAGCCGGTTGTTTCATCTGCTCGGTATCCATCGATTCATCGATCATTCCGGCGATCTTCACATATCCACCCAACGGCAACCAACCGACTCCATACTCGGTCTCTCCCTTTTTAAATTTAAATAAAGAGAACCAGGGATTAAAAAACATATAAAACTTTTCTACCCGGGTCTTAAACAACTTCGCAAACAAAAAGTGTCCGAATTCGTGGAACAAAACCAGGATAGAAAGACTCAAGACAAATTGTACTATTTTTATAAAAATATCCATGATATGAGGTAAAAAGTAAAAGGTTAAAGTTAAAAGACTATAAGCTAAAAAGCTATAGAGGAGGTATTTTGGGGGATACATTTTTCCTGGCGATTTCACGGGTCAGGCGATCGGTTTCCATATAATCCTCCAAAGTCGGTTTCTTCAGGAAATCTACTTGTTGCATTGTTTTTTCGATCAGATCGGACATACCGGTGAAAGACAGGCGCCCTTGCAGGAAGGCAGCCACAGCGACTTCATTGGCCGCATTCAGGATACAGGGCATGTTTCCGCCTTGCCGCATAGCCTCGTAAGCCAAGCCAAGGTTACGAAAGGTTTTCTCGTCAGGCTGTTCGAAAGTCAGGGAATGACATACCTTGAAATCCAAACGTCCGAAATCAGCTGTAGTCCGTTCGGGGAAAGTCAGGGCATACTGAATCGGCAGCCGCATATCCGGCACTCCGAGCTGGGCTTTCACGCAGCCATCCGTAAACTGTACCATCGAATGAACGATAGATTGGGGATGCACCACCACTTCGATTTGTTCGGGTTTCATGCCGAACAACCATTTGGCTTCGATCACTTCAAACCCTTTGTTCATCATAGAAGCCGAATCGATCGTCACCTTAGCACCCATATGCCAGTTAGGGTGTTTCAAAGCATCGGCAGGAGTCACCTTTTCCAAAAAAGCCCGGTCTTTTCCCCGGAAAGGACCTCCGGAAGCGGTCAAAATCAGTTTTTCGGCTTTACTCCGGCTCTCTCCGGCCAAACACTGGAAGATGGCAGAATGTTCCGAATCGACAGGCAGAATAGCTACCCGATGTTCTGCGACCGATTCGTTGACCAATTCTCCGGCTACAACCAGAGTCTCTTTGTTAGCCAAAGCAATATTTTTTCCGGCTTTAATGGCATTTACCGTCGGGATTAAACCGCTGTATCCGACTAAAGCTGTCACCACCAGATCGACGTCTGCAAAAGTCACGATCTGGGCAAGCGCATCGGCTCCGGCAAATACTTTTATATCTTCATGTTGTAAGGCATCGCGCAGAAGCGGATATTTCTCCTCATTGGCAATCACCACACTATCCGGGTGGAATTTCAATGCCTGTTCGATCAATAAATCAACATGATTATTGGCTGTCAGCACTTCAACACTGAACCGTTCGGGATTGGCTTCCACCACTTCCAGCGTCTGTGTTCCGATCGATCCTGTCGAACCTAATATCGCAATCTTTCTCATATATTCATTCTTCCAAACCGAAATTGCCGAAACAACTTCCGGTTATTGATTCTTTATTTAAACTTAATAAAATTCTCCGGGTTGAGCGGATTACCTGCCCGCCACAATTCAAAATGCAAATGGGGGCCGCTGGACTCCTCTCCGGTATTTCCCACCACCCC
>OGFY01002308.1_pt1 | contig 11453 bp, 10 predicted proteins | sample 1570951 | NCBI WGS metagenome assembly OGFY01 (sample SAMEA2581942, study PRJEB24529) | metagenome | biome: Human gut stool | place: China | collected 2011
TTGAGGTGAGACCTCCTAAATTAGCCTATGCACATTTTCGATTTGGACAGAAGTGGTACCATGAATATTTTGAAGACGATTTTCCAGTTGTAAACCTGCTTCTACAAGAATTTCTGTTTCTCTTTCGCATACCGTTTTTGTATTTAAAGAGCCATTCTCTAACACAAAGTTATCATTTTGGTAGGAGTCCAACATTAGCTTGCAGATTGCATCTTCTATCTTTGAACCTCTAATTAATCCTGAAGCTACCTGTTTAGCACCTGATTCGAAACCTACAAAAGTTTCAGGTAAATCTTTTAATTCTTTGATGAGCTCTACATCTGTATCTAGATAGATACCACCGAAACGGAATAAAACGTAATATCGACAGTGAGCAGAAACAAATGCCCATTTCTTATGTAAATAAGCTTCTTTAACATACTTGCAACAGTTGATATCAAAATTTTGTTCATTCCACTCTATAAACTCGGCTTCAGGACACTATTTTTTCCAACTGTTAAGACATGTTAGAAAGAGATCAGGTTTTTGTTCTAGGCCAAACCAACAGTAATGAATTATCATGTTTCTTCCAGAATTAATGTAAAGCAGACTTTTTATTATTGTACCCATCAACACTATATTTTTTGGGTACTTCCTCCCTAACGGTTTCGATTATAAACGTAAGAATATAGTGATAGTTGAGTGATGGCACTAGGTATAATGCAAGAAAGCTTATAACGTTCAATGAAATAATGAGTGAAAATGAGTGAAAAAATAAAAAAAGCATCTATCTACGTTAAAGGAGATAGAGAGTCAACAGACTATTACAGAATGTATCAGTATTTTGATCAGATAAAACACGTAGAGTTCACATATCATCAAATGATTCCTTGCTCGCTGTATAAGAAATATATGCCCGTGAGTTCCCAAAGTATTATTATCAAGGTCTTAATATACTTGATATCGTATTGGCGAATGTTCACGTCGTTAATTGCTGATTCGCTTATGGTGCCTGATATTCTCGTAATTCATCGACGCATAATTAGTAGATTTTCTCCGCCATCATTTTTTTTACTTCTACTGTTTATCAAAAAAAGAGGAAGTAAGGTAATTTGGGATTTTGATGATAATATTGTTGAGTCCAGGGAGTTAAGTCAGAGATGTTTTAATTTTCTCTCGAATATCTCAGATGAGATCGTTGTTACGCATGGATATTTGAAGAATTTGGTAGCTGCTAAATATAGATCGAAGGTTCAAATTCTTCCAACAACTGATGGGTATATGTATAAACATTTTGGTGAGGAAATTACGAAACGGAGGAATAATAGTTTCAAGAGAAGCATGGTTATCGTTTGGTTAGCGACCTCTAGCAATTTAAAATATTTAGAGGATATCGTTCCTTCATTGGATAGGGCTGCTTACAAGTTAAAGTGTTCTGATGGACGTGACTTAATTTTGAAAGTGATTTGCGATAAACCACTGATCACAGACTGCCGAAATCTTACTGTACTAAATATCCAATGGAAACGGGATACGGCAATGAGCGAGCTTTTGAACTCACATGTTGGGATTATGCCATTACGGGATGATCCTTTTACCAAGGGTAAAGGTGGCTTTAAGTTAATTCAGTATATGTCTGTCGGGCTTCCGTGTATTGGTTCTGCCGTGGGGTTTAATACTAAAGTGATTTCTTCAAATTCAGGATATCTAATTCCTGTTGGTGACATGGAGGGTTGGGAGAATGCCGTTTTGAGTTTGTCCAGAATAGAAACTTGGTTGACGTTTAGTAAATGCTCTTATGACAATTGGAAAACGAATTTTTCATATGAGAGTAATTTAAAGTTTTGGGAATTACTTTTATCCAAGGAAGATTAAAAATGAACATACAAGGCACGCACATTCCAGATATAAAAATCATAGAACCCCTCGTATATGGTGACCTGCGAGGTTTTTTCATGGAGTCTTGGAATAAAAGAGATTTCTCTCAAATAACGGATATCATCTTTGTTCAAGACAATCAATCAAGAAGCAAAAAAGGAGTAGTGAGAGGACTTCATTTTCAACTTCCTCCCCATGCACAAGCAAAACTCGTTCGTTGTGTCGTTGGTAGCATTTTCGACGTCGCTGTTGACATTCGACGCTCCTCTCCAACATTTGGTCAATGGGTTGGAGTTGAACTAAGCGCGGAAAATAAAAAACAACTTTGGATACCCGAGGGATTTGCCCATGGTTTTGTCGCTTTGACCGATTATGCTGAGGTCTTCTATAAAACCAATGAGTACTGGCATAAAGAGTCTGAAGGTTCTATTCGTTGGGATGACCCGACACTTAATATTCAATGGCCTTTAGATGTTAATCCTTGCCTTTCTGAAAAAGATGCCGTTGCTCCTTTCTTTAAGGATGCAATTCTTTTTGATTAAATTGGAAATACTAAAATGATTCTTGTTACCGGTGGAGCCGGATTTATTGGTTCTAACTTTGTATTGGATTGGCTCAAAGAAAATAATGAGCCCGTTGTTAATCTAGATGCGTTAACTTACGCCGGCAACTTAGAAAATCTTCAATCCTTAGCAGATGATCCCCGTCATATCTTTGTGAAAGGCAATATCTGTGATAAGGAATTGGTTTCGTCATTGCTTACGAAATATAAACCTCGTGCAATCGTTCACTTTGCAGCTGAAAGCCACGTGGATCGCTCAATCTTTGGCCCCGATCTTTTCTTTGAAACGAATGTGATGGGGACTCTAAACCTTTTGGAATGTGCCAAGGCCTATTACGATCAAGAACTTTCTGAAAATGAGCGCTCAGCCTTCAGATTTTTGCATGTTAGTACGGACGAAGTTTATGGAAGCCTTACATTTGACGAGCCGGCCTTTACTGAAGAGACTCCCTATCGTCCAAATTCTCCCTACTCTGCGTCTAAAGCTTCCAGTGATCATGCGGTACGCGCATGGTTTCACACCTACGGCTTTCCGGTTTTAACTACCAATTGTTCCAATAATTACGGACCATACCAATTCCCGGAAAAGTTAATCCCCTTGGTTATTTCAAATGCTTTAGCTCGTAAACCGCTGCCGATCTACGGAGATGGGCTCAATATTAGAGACTGGCTATACGTTGGTGACCATTGTTCCGCTATTCGCTGTGTACTTGAAAATGGAAAGATAGGCGAAACCTATAATGTAGGTGGCCATAACGAAAGAAACAACATCACGATCGTTAAGACCATTTGCGCTATTTTGGATGAAATGAGACCGCATCGGGATGGTTCTTACGCGAACTTGATCACTTATGTGAAAGACCGCCCGGGACATGACAGACGTTATGCAATTGACTCAACCAAACTTCAAACACAGTTGGGTTGGAACCCTAAAGAATGTTTTGAGACAGGCATTCGCAAAACGGTGCAGTGGTACTTGGATCATCAAGACTGGGTCAAAAATGTCCAAAGTGGTGCATATCGCGAATGGACGGCTAAACAATACGGTAACTGGTAGAGATACGATGGCAAAGTTTCTCATCTTAGGAAAAAACGGACAAGTCGGTTGGGAATTGCAAAGAGCCCTCGCTCTTCACGGTGAGGTTCTCTGCCTCGGTCGCCATGATGAGGGAGGAGATCTGTCCTATCCAGAGAAAGTAGCTACTGCTATTTTGAAATTTTCGCCCAATGCTGTATTCAATGCCGCTGCTTATACGGCTGTCGACAAAGCTGAAACAGATAACGAAGAAGCGTACTTAATTAATGCCCAAGCTCTTCAACCTATTGCAAGCGCTTGTAAAAGAATCGGAGCTCTGTTGGTTCATTACAGTACTGATTACGTTTTTGATGGATCGGGGCAGACCCCTCGAACAGAAGATGCATTGCCATGTCCGGTTAATGTTTACGGAGCCTCTAAACTGGCTGGTGAAAAGACTATTTGGGATTCCGGTTGCTCTTCTCTAATTTTTCGGACAAGTTGGGTGTATGGGGTTCATGGGAAAAATTTCATAAAGACCATCTTAAGATTAGGCCAAACAAAAGAATCTATCAATGTTGTTAAAGATCAGATTGGGGCGCCTACTTCGGCTGAATTCATAGCTGACGTTTCCACAGCTTTGGCCATGCGAGTCTTAAATGGAGAAAAATCGCTATTGGGAACCTATCATTTAGTTCCCAATGGAGAAACGAATTGGTGCGATTTTGCCAAATGGATTGTTTCTAACGCTAAAGAATTGAATTATCCACTGACTCTGTCGGTGCAAGATATTAAGGGTATTCCTAGCGATGAATACCCGACACCTGCTAAAAGACCGCTTAACTCTCGTTTAGATAACAATAAACTGAAGGGACTTTTCCCAAAACAAAGTATTCATTCATGGGATACTTACGCTAGACGAGTGTTGATAGAACTGGCAGGTATTTAAGGGAGTTACATGATGAGTCGTAAGGGCATTATTCTGGCCGGTGGATCGGGAACGAGACTTTATCCGGTTACGCTGACAGTCAGTAAACAGTTGTTGCCGATTTATGATAAACCGATGATTTATTATCCACTGAGCACTTTAATGCAAGCCAAGATTCGAGATATCTTGGTGATCAGCACTCCAAGGGATATCAGTCGGTTTGAAGAATTGCTAAAAGACGGTTCCCAATGGGGTATCAATATTTCCTATTGTGTTCAACCCAGTCCTGATGGGCTTGCCCAGGCTTTTATTTTAGGAAAAGACTTTATCGGTAATGATCCTTCCGCTCTTATCCTTGGAGACAATATCTTTCATGGAGCGTATTTGAATCAATTACTATCTCGAGCCAATCAACGACAAGATGGAGCAACAGTGTTTGCCTATCAAGTCAATGATCCTGAGCGCTATGGGGTTGTTGAATTTGATAAGAACTTCAAAGCAATATCTATTGAAGAAAAACCACAAAAACCCAAGTCCCAATACGCTGTAACCGGCCTTTATTTTTATGACAACACGGTCTGCGATATTGCGAAGGAAGTGAAACCAAGTGCGCGAGGAGAGCTGGAAATTACAACAGTTAATGAGACTTACTTAAAACAAGGAAAATTAACAGTTGAGATTATGCACAGAGGTTTTACTTGGCTTGATACTGGCACGCATAATAGTTTAATTGACGCTAGTGGTTATATTTCAACGATCCAAAATCGCCAAGGGATTTTAGTTGGGAGTCCAGAAGAAACGGCTTATAGTAACGGTTGGATTTCTCGAGAAGAGTTGATATATTTAGCGTCCATGTTCAATCAAAATCAGTATGGTAATTTATTAAGTGCATTGATATAGTTTTTAATGGATTCAGAATGACGAAGCAAGAATTTGAAAAGAAAACAATTTTTGTATTGATGTCAACTTTTAATGGAGAAAAATATTTAAATGAACAGATCGAGAGTATAAAAGATCAGAAAAATGTTGAGACTCATCTAGTAATTCGTGATGACGGCTCCAAAGACAATACCAAAAATATAATAAAAAAATGGGTTAATACTTATCCTGATTGGATTACTTTTATTGAAGGCAAGAATATTGGTTTTGCTCAAAGTTTTTCAAAATTGCTTTCTCTAACTATTACAAAATTTTCTAATGCGCAATATTTGGCTTTTTGTGATCAGGATGACGTATGGTCTCCAGAAAAATTGATGATTGCCCTTAGATATTTATCAAAAGAGTCAAAATTAACACCTGTTTTATATTTTTCAAATGCTGAACTTGTTGATAGTGCATTGAAACCTTTATCTTTACTATGGAGAGTTAACGAGGTAGATCTGTCGAAAGAAAGATCATTAGTGCAAAATTTTGCGCCTGGTTGCACTGAGGTTTTTAACAGATGTGCAGCAGAAATGTATATAAAGACCCCTCCCCATAATATCACTTTACATGATTATTTAATGTTTCAAATATGCATATTTCTGGGTAAAGTAACATACGATGAAGCTCCTCGAATAAAATACAGACAACATGTAAACAATCAAATCGGGAAAGTAACAGGGTTACGTAGGTGGGTTCGTTTTCTGTGCAAACCAATAATTAAGCATGATATCTCGACTCGTAACGCATTATTTTTAGAGGTGTATAAACGATTTTTATCAGCTCAAGACGTTCTTTTGTTGAACTCTTTCTTGAATTATAAGAAAAGCTTATTTCATAAAATAGCGCTTGTTTTTAACAGAAAAATAAGTTATTCGAATATGGAGTCGAATATTCTGATGAAAATCAAAATATTGTTAGGTTGGCTATAAATCAGATCGACTTATGTGAGAATACTTTTTGAACGACCAAATAACATTTCTCAGGTGGGGAGGTGATTCCTTGCTAGATATGAAGATTTGGAACAAGTGTTTTAACTAAGGTTGAACTACCTTTGAACTAAGTTCACCATTTGGACTAATATCGCTTAAAATCCTTGCTGGCTTAAATTAGCTGAATTTTTTTACCATGTAAAATCAAACATGAACACTTGTTTATATATACATATTAGATGACTTTGTTTGAGTTAAAAAAGGTAATAAAGTTGATACTGAAGAACCATCGCAAGAATATAACAATTGAAGTTCTATTTTTTATTTACATAACATTCGTATATGTAGCATCAGATGATTTTTTCTTTTTGGATAGACTTTTATCTATTGGAGGAGGGCACCTTTCAATCTTCGGTCATTTTAGTAGATTTTTATTTATATTCGAATATTTTTTAGCTATAACTGTCTTAATATACTCCACAAGATTAGCTAACAAGTTGTTGGCAAACACTCTAATTACTGCTCTGTGCTTTTTTATATTTTTGGATCTTGCAGCATTCTACGTTTATGGAAGACCCGCTGATATTTTTAATATTGCGATGTTAAACGCTGCAGTTGCGAATACAAAAGATGCTTTGTTTGAGCATAGTGGTTCAATATTTAAAGCAATATTTTTCACCGTACTGATATACGTCCCACTGGTATTGCATTCATCATTTAATACTTATAAAGGGAATACATTTGTACAAAAAATAGCTTTATTAAGTTTGTTTATTGGAATGATAACTATTTATGCTTCTACACTCATTGTAAAAGGTGTTCCTGCATTGATAGGTTTCCCTAAAGGTTTTTCATATGTTTTTGCAAGTTTAAGTATCGAGTTAAATAGTCTGATTTCTCCTTTAAATTACAGAGAAATCAATAGGTTAACAGATAGAGTAATTAATGATAAATTGAATAACATAATTGTTGTGATGGATGAGTCTGTCGAATATAGTAATTTTGTAGAAGCGAAAAAACAGTGGCAACAGGAAAATGGTGCGTTACTTGGGGGGGGGCTGTTTGTTGATTTCGGTTTAACTTTCAGTAGCGCAAACTGCTCTGCTCCATCGAACTACGTTGTACGTAAAGCTACTTGGGAGGTTGATGGTGAGAGATTGTTAATGTTTCAAGTTCCATCACTTTTTGAAATTGCGAGACAACAAGGTTATCAAATAACATACATCGATAATCAACATGTTTTGAAAGACCCAACCGTTAGGAATTATATTGATAATAAAGAAGCATCATTGATAAATGAGATATACAGTCCAATGCAACCTGAGTATGTCAGAGACCTTGCTTCCATAGAGTTTATTAATGGAGTTTTAAAAAATTCGAGTAAAAATTTTATTTTTGTGAATAAAGTAGGAGCTCACTTTCCTTACGAAAAGACCATTAATCCTCAGTACAGGACAAGTAGCAGATTAACGGACTACTCTATATCACTACAACAGAATTCAGTCCTGTTTCTCGATAAACTCTCAAAGAGTTTAACTGCTGATACCGTTTTATTTTACACATCAGACCATGGGCAAAACTTTTCTTCTGGGGCAACTCACTGCAATACGGGTAAAGATATTTCTCCGAAGGAATATTTTGTTCCGTTTGTTGTTGGAACTGGCAATTTAGAGCTTCTTGCTCACCTGAAAGAAAATCAAAGTCTATTTGAGAAAAATCGAAAATACTTAACTCATTTACATTTTTCAGAGTCGATTCGTAACTTATTAGGAGTTGAAATTAAAAACAAGTCTTCAATATTTAAGATAAATCTAGTTTTAAAAGAGCAAACTAACTCATATTGTGGATTGTACGGTCAACCCATGAGTTTTTTGGGAAGGAATCCCTCTTGTTACCCTATAAAAATTCGTTAATTGTTTAGCCTTAACCTGAGAAATGTCAAACTTACTGTCTAACTTAATTCAGCGAAACAATAAAAAGCATTTTTGGAGAACAGATATTACAGGTCTCCGTGCTTTGGCGGTTTTGCCAGTATTAATTTTTCATGCTTTTCCAGAGTTTTGTCCAGGTGGATTTTTTGGTGTTGATATATTTTTTTGTTATTTCCGGCTATCTTATTTCAGGAATTATCTTCCGGGGTATGATCGATAAAAGTTTTAGTTATGTAGATTTTTATATTAAACGTATTCGCCGCATTATTCCAAACTTGGTGTTGGTTTTAGTTGCTGTGCTTGCTTTTGGCTATTGGGTTCTTTTTTCATTCGAATATTCAACAGTTGGTGCTCACAGTTTTTCTAGTGCGTTTTTCATTCAAAATTTTAAACTTCTTAAAGAGGCTGATGATTATTTTGCTTTGGATGCTCATGCTAGGCCACTTTTACATTTATGGAGTTTATCCATTGAAGAGCAGTTTTACATTATATTCCCTATAGCATGCATAGTTTTGTGGAAATTGTCTCGTCAATCCATTTCAATACTAGGCAAGTTCATAGGAATAGTTGTGATTAGTTCGTTTATCGCTTGTGTGTCGATCCCTTCTTCATCGTTAGCATTTTATCTTCCCTTGACACGTTTTTGGGAATTGGGAGTTGGTATTGTTCTTGCTTATATTGAAGTATTTGCTATTTTTGAAGTAAGAAAAATTAACAGTAGTATTCGTTTTGTGATGTCAATCTTAGGCTTCATATTGATACTGGTAGCCTTTTTCTTATACAAACCAGAATTTCGTACTCCGGGCTGGATTTCTCTAACACCAATTTTAGGAACGGTTTTACTGATTGCTTCTTATGAAGATGCGTTTGTAAACCGAACCCTACTCTCATGGAAAGTGATGACTTTTATAGGGTTGATCAGTTACTCTTTGTACCTTTGGCACTGGCCATTTCTTTCATATCTTTCTTTTATTAATCCTTCTGCTGGTAATACAGAAAAGTTTCTGGTTTTGCTTCTTTCGTTCATAGTTGCAACTCTAATATATAGGTATGTAGAAAACCCCTTAAGAAGAACTAAATCGTTTTCAGGAGGAAAGTTAGCAACTGTTTTAATGGTTTGTTTGGCAGTTTGTGCTGGTTGGGGATTGGCTGTAAGAACGTCTCAGGGAGTGCCGAACAGAAATATTAATAAAATCTATCCTTTTGCGGAAAATCGGGCTGACTTCGTAAATCCCTGGGATGTTTTAATCAAAGAAAAAATTAATGGCGCGGATGTTTATGTTACTGATAAAAACAGTTTTCCAGAAATTCTTTTTATTGGAGACTCTCATAGTTATCAATACACTACGCGAGTGAAGTCGCTTGCAAACCAATTTGGGAAAACTGCGGCTTTTTTGACTCAATCCGATTGTTTAATAACCACTGGCTATAGTGCTCGAAGCCATTATGATCCAGTTTGTAGAAAGGCATCCCAAGATTTAAAGCTATTATTAGGTGATTCAAGATTTAAACACATTGTCGTAGCACAATATTGGAGTAATTATTTGAACAAAGTTCCAAACTTATTTGATAAAGCTCTAGGTATTATGCAAAGCTGGGACGTCTATGAACAGCTAGATCGAAGAGTATTTGTAGTACTGGATTATCCATGCCAACAAGGATATTTGCTCAATAGTTTTGATATTAATCGACTATTTCCTCAAGCGCTTAATGAACAATCAAGGGGGGGGGTGCCTTATCCAAAATCTGACATGTGGAAAGTGGCAAACCAGAGGGTGCAGAACGCTCTTAAGGATAAAGCAATTATTCTTGAAACAGAGTCATATGTTTGCCAGAATAATAAATGTGATGTTCTCAATGAGTATCGAGATGATCATCATTTAAGGTCTTCTTTCCTGCAGAAAGATGGCGTTTGGATTGATCGTGTTTTTGATTTTTAATTGGAGTTGTTGTTAAACCAAACCTATGTATGTGTCGAATTTAAAGAAGTGGAAAGCATGTTTAACCACCTAAAACTAGATTAAATGAAGTTTCTGTCTAATTCGAAGAAAAATATATTGTTTGACTATATTAATACTAAGATTATTTGGTGACAAAGCTTCTTGTAAGGAGAGTGAATTTAGTATTTGAGAAACTTGATTCATTATCCACTTTGTATCGCATTTCCCTAGATACCCATAAAAGGTTAATAGATAATATATGTATCCGCTAATTGTCGACACATCATCTCTAAAAATTTGTGTATAAATTTGGGGGGGGGTGTCAAAACCGGAGTTTTCAATTGTTCCGGATGGTTTTATTCCATGGAAATGAATTATTCTTGCCGATTCAGAATATCCCCAATATGGTTTCCAATTGTATTCTAGTGGCAAGAGTTCTGACTCATTAAAGCAATATTGATTCAAATAACCCTGATCAAATACTCCGATTTTATTTCGTTTGTTTTTTTTGATGTCATCAAGAATAGTGCAACATTTTTCCCTCATTTGTGCAAGATTCATCAAAAGTACACCAGCGTTAAAATAATTCATTGAGGTAATATCTTTCGAAAATTCAGGAGCAGCAGCAATAAGTTTGGGTTTCTTACCGATCTTTATTTCTCCGGTAAACATCACATCCATATCGCAATACAAAATCACTTCTTCTTTGGTTTCAATAAACGGAAGGTCAAGTCGAAGGAAAGTTCCGGCAATAGCCTTGTAGTCAACCTTTTTTTTGAATCTCTCTAATAAGTAAGAATAAGGGAATGTGTTTTTTAATGACTCGTACTGAGAAAAGCGATGTTCAATGATGCTCACATCGTACTTTTTCATAATCTGGGCAAAAGGACCATTTTTGCTTCCATCGTATAAAGCATAAAGGTCAAGGTTTGTATTTTCTCTAGCTGATTTGAGAGCAACTTCCAACATGTTTTGATATACAAGTGAAGGCACTGAATTGGAGGGTTCGGCAACACAAAAGTAACATCTCATAAGCTTTAATAATATTTTGTAGAAGTTAGTAATCAGAACCTGGCTGAGTATAAACCTTTTCATGCCCAATACAACAATGGACTCAAGAAATTTTCAGAGTATTAATACATTGTTCTTCGGGAGGGAATTTGATACGCTATTTTCTTTCAAAAATACATTCCTCTAGCTCTTTATAAATATCCATGTCCGGAGTAATAAGTTTAGACAGTTCAATTTTGAATTTGTTAGGTGAAATACTACCCTTAATCCCACAACACTCTTTTATTACATTAATGAGACTCAGTAGTGTCCAAATCGAACTTTAAAAATGCAGTCAAACTCTGTTCGTCTCCGGT
>OGFY01002323.1_pt1 | contig 11350 bp, 10 predicted proteins | sample 1570951 | NCBI WGS metagenome assembly OGFY01 (sample SAMEA2581942, study PRJEB24529) | metagenome | biome: Human gut stool | place: China | collected 2011
CGGGCACCTTTTCCGGCGCATCGGCGCTGACGGATATCACGCTCCCGGAAGGCATTGCGATCACAGAGGGTTCCACCTTCAGCGAGTGTACTTCTCTGAAATCGATCACGCTTCCGGCCTCCATTACAACGATCCCCAGCTATATGTTTGCAGGCTGCTCCGCTTTGGAGCGTGTGACGGCCAAGGGGACCATTACAGCCATTGGCAACAGTGCCTTTAAAAGCGATACAGCCTTGACGGAGATCCCGGATCTAAGTCAGGTCACGTCCATTGGAGACCGTGCATTTTACGGCTGCTCGGCATTGAAAACGGTTGACCTTCACAGCGTTACCACCATGGAATATGGCGCTTTCCAAGGGTGTGATGCGTTGTCCGGGGAGATTGACCTGAGCAATCTGGAGGAAATCCCGGGACATGCATTCTGCTATGATCCTAATATCACCTCGGTCATTACCTGCCCCACGCTGAGATCGATCGGGGATTGGGCGTTTATCTGGGCGGATATCTCAACCATCTCGCTGCCGGAGACGCTGAAGTCCATCGGAACTTACACGTTCTATAAGGCCTCTTTGAGCGGCACCGTTGCACTACCGGATAGCCTGACTCAACTGGGTGCGAGTGCATTCAGTGGATGTGAAAAGGTCGAAGCCATTCAGATCGGCTCAGGGCTCACAGATATCCCTAAGGATGCTTTCGATGGTTGTAAACCAAAAACGATCACGGTAAACAATCGTCGGGAGGATGTGACCATCCCGAAAATCGATGGGGTTACCGTCACATATACCATCCCGTCTCTGACGGCTGACAACGACAAAGTCTCCAATGCAGAAGGTGCCTTGAGCTTACAGGAGGCGGTCGATCAGGCAAACGGAACGCCAGTCACCATTGAAAAAGACATTCGTTTGGATGAACCCGTTAGGATAGCCGCAGGGCAGCGGGTCGAAATCACTGCAAATGTGAACTGCAACATTTTTGGCAATAATGACAAGAATCTTACGAATCTGTTTGTGGTGGAACCAGGCGGTGAGCTTTCGCTGACCGGCGCGCTGACATTGGGCGGCTGGAACAATACCGGCAGCATTCTTGTTAATCATGGCAAAACGACGATAGATGGCAATGTTGTAATCGAAAAGTCCACTCTGGAAGGGAACGACGTGGGCGTTATTGAGGACAACGGCTCAAGTGCAGAACTCATTTTGGAGAACGGCACCATCCAGAACCATAAGATCCGCGGTGCACTCAGCGCCTCGATCCGAGTCACAGAAGGCGCATCGTTTACCATGAATGGGGGCACCATTCAGGCCAACATCGCGAATACCTCTTCCAGCGATTCCTCCTCCCCCGCAGTACTGCTGCTGGGTGCAAGCACGTTTACCATGAACGGAGGCTCCATCTGCAACAACAGCGGCCAATGTGGAACAGCTGTTTACCTTACGGCTTCCAGCAATGCCGCAAAAGCCCGTTTTACGATGAATGGCGGATCCCTAAGCAACAATGAAAGCCGCTCGTATACGCCGAACTCCACACCTACGGGTGCTGTTTTTGTAAAGTACTCCGCAGAGTTTGTTTTGAACGATGGCACCATTACCGGCAACTGTGCCCACGACGGAGCCGGTGGCGGTGTGGCAGTTATGGATGAATTGCCAACGGAAGAACATGGCACCGCCTTTACGATGAACGGCGGTACCATCTCGAACAATACAGCATCGGGGTATCGTTGTTCCGGCGGCGGCATTTACTCCTGCTCGAATTATGTCTCTTTGTTGGGAGGACGAATCGAGAACAACTCCGCCTACGATGGCGGCGGCGTCTACAGTGAGGGCAATACCGAAATCTATACGACCCTGCACATTGAGAACGCTCTGATCACGGGGAATACTGCGGACCAAGGCGGCGGTCTGTGGTTCTGCCCCACAGGTGATGCGAAGCTGTATATGCAGGATGGTGCCGTGATCTATGGGAATACGGCAGCATCGGCAGGCGACGACTTCGCTTCGCCAGAGGTTGCGACAGGCGCAGGCGGAAACGGCGGTGTTACCCTGCCGGATTATTTTCCCAATGGCAAAGTGATCCAGTGGTTCAGCGACGGCTTCCTGTACGCTCCCCCTGGAAATCGCGGTACATCCGGGCAGGGAACCCGATACAATACGGTTGAGTACGCCAAGCGTGTGACAGGGGTACAGAATGAGAAAAAGGGATTGGCGTTGAAATCCGTTGTTTCGGACGGTGTGTCGATTCCTGCAACGGGATCGCTTATCATTACAGGCAATCAGGCTTCGCACGGTGGTGGCGGTATTGGTGCCAACGGCGGCGTGGTCATCGGCGAAGCGACCTCCCTGTCCTATTCGATCTCGGTAAAAAAAGCCTGGGATAATCCGGGCTATGAGGACACCCAGCCTTCCAGCGTGACGATTCACCTGAAGGAACGCGACACCGGGGATATTGTAAGCACAGCAGAGCTGACCGGCGAAAATGGATGGCAGTATACCTTCACCGATCTTCCGCTTTCGCCGAATCACTACACGGTGACCGAGCAGCCGCTAGAAGGATATAAAGCGACCTACTATCAGGATGCAGACGGAAACTTCATCATTACCAATACCCATTTGACCACGCCCACGCCTATGCCGGATGTTCCAGCTGTAACGATCTCTGTCCCGGTGGAAAAGAAATGGGTCAACGATTACAAGTGGGAACGCCCTGCAAGCATCCATGTTTCTCTGTGGAACGGCGATGCAAAGGTCAAAGAAGCAGACCTGACTGCAGATATGGGCTGGACGTATATTTTTGAAGACCTGCCCGAAGGCACCTACTCCGTAACAGAAGACGCTGTGCCCGGTTATGAGACCTTGATTGAGCGCAGCGATGCGGGCGGTTTCATCATTACCAATACGTATGAACGCCCTCTGTATCCCGAACCGATTGAGCCCATTGACCCCATCCCGCCTGTGGATCCCCCGCAAGAGGAGATCGTGACGCCGCCGATTGTTCCAGGGACCACCGGGAATGAACCCAACCCACCCTCCACGGAGGAGACTACAAGCGTACCTCCAACAGAACCGACGGAGGAATCAACAGATGAATCAACGGAAGAACGCTCGGCTGAAAGCGATCCAGAGGAATCTCCCATAAAAGAAACGCAAGAGACTTCCTCTGTTTCTGCAAAACCGCCCAAGTTGATCCAGACCGGCCAGACATGGTGGCCTGTTTTCCTGCTAATGTTTGCTGGCGCGGGCCTGCTTGTGTTTGGCTTCTATAAGCGCTCGAAAGAGAACATCGATCACGAATAAATCAAAAAGCCCGCTGCTCATTTTGAACTGCACCCCATTTGTTAGACAGTATGGTATACTGTTTAGGAAATGGGGTGTTTTTGTATATCGACTACTACAACAACCGCCGAATCAAATTAAAACGAAACGGCCTGAGCCCTGTGCAATACAGGATTCAGACCGTTCAGGTCCCTTAATTCTTATTTTTGTCTAACTTTTGGGGGTCACTTCAAAGATAACATGGCTTTTTTGTAAAGTGTGCAGGAGATGTGCAAAAGTGTGCAGCCTCTGTCGCAAAAAACAAAAAAGCCATGAAATCTTTCGATTTCACGGCATTTTCTGGTGCAGTAAAGCAATCCAAATCCGAACCATTTTCCTTTGATGCGGCTTGGGCCGCTTCCTCAAACGTGATGGTCTGTGTACCTTCTTTATAGTTAAAGGTTATCAAAACCTTATCATCGTACAGATAAATCGAATTGATGAACGTATCCACCAACGCTTGCCTCTGGTCTTTCAGGCTCATGTCCAGTTTACGGAAGCGCATCAGCCAGAAACGGATAAATTCCTCTTTGATTTTTGGCTTTGCCAGCTTTTCTTCCGCAATGCGGGCTTCAAGCTCACGCTTGGTTTCTTCGAGCTGTTCCAACCGTTCCTTGGTGGAACTGGTGAGGATTCCGGCTTGAATTGCGTTGAGCATATTCTGGATACCCGATTCTGCATCCCGGAGCTGTTTCTCATAGAGAGGAAGGTTGGTGTTCTCTCGGTCTTGCAGCTCCATGACCTTGGCGATAATGGATTCCATGGCGGCATCGTCCCGGACAAGCTGCATGGTCTGGTTCACCACCAGATCTTCCAGCCACTGTTTGCGGACAGTTTTCTTCTTGCAGCCCTTCTTCTTTTTGGCCGTGGCACATTTATAGTAGCGGTGGACTTCTCCCGTCCGGCTTGTGCCGCTTTCGCCAAACATCAGCGCACCGCAGCAACCACAGTGCAGCTTGGTTGTCAGCAGGTAATCGTCCTCTGCCTTTCTTCGGGCAGGGGCTTTCTTGTTTTTGGCAATCTTTTCCTGCACATCATCGAACAGTTCCAGCGGCACGATGGGCGGAATCGCATCCGGCACGACCACATCCCGGAATTTCAGTTCTCCGATATAACGCCGGTTTTTGAGCATGTGCTCCACGCTGTTGTAAGTAAATTCGCCTCCGACCGGGTTCTTGATGCCGTTTTCATTCAGCCAGTCCCGAATCTCTTTCATCGTGAGGCCATCCCGATACTTCGTGAACGATTCCAGCACGAAAGGGGAGGCAAGCGGGTCGATGTGAAATTTCCGCTCGGAATCCAGCGTATATCCAAACGTTCCACGACCACCGTTGCAGCGGCCTTTCAGGATGTTCTCTGTCTGTCCACGGACAACCTTTTCGGCAAGGTCGGCAGAGTAGTATTCTGCATAGCCCTCCAGAACCGATTCCAGAATGATACCCTCTGGCCCCTCGGAGATGATCTCCGTAGCCGACATGAGCTTGACACCGTTCTTCTTCAGCTGGGTCTTATACCGGGCACTGTCGTAGCGATTCCGGGCAAAGCGGTCAAGTTTCCAGACCAGAACAATATCAAACAGCTTCTTGTCGCTGTCCTTTATCATCTGTTGGAATTGAGGGCGATTATCCGTCTTGGCAGAGATGGCGCGGTCAATGTAGTGCTTGACGATAGTGATGTCATTCTTTTCGGCATAGGCCGTGCATTCACGAATCTGGCCTTCGATGGATTCTTCGCGCTGGTTATCACTGGAATAGCGGGCGTAGATCACAGCGGTCATGGCAAGCACCTCTCTTTACACGTCATTGAACGGTGGAGCGTTCTTTCAAAGCACTGTTTCGTATAATGTATATACCATGTTTTGATGGAGAAATCAAGACTTTTTATTATCTTCAGTTTTTCTTTTTGAACAATTGACCCAACAGCCACCCCTCTCGTTGAAATGAGGTGACTGTTGGGCCGACTTGCTCGGATTCCTTTATTCTTCGTTTAGCTGGACGATGGTATTATAAAAGATTTTGTTTGGAATAACGACTTGAAGAACACCCTTTTTCAAAAGTGCTTCTATGCGTTTCATGACATACCAGTCACTTACCGGAGCAGAAATCGCTTTTAATACGTCTGCGGTAAGTTCACCAACCGAAATAGGAATTCTCGATACTAAACTAATAATTCTCTGGTCGAAATAATCTATGTTAACGCTTTTAACATCGTTCGCATGCCAAATACGCATGGAGGTGTTTTCGTTTAATAGCTTTCCCCATCTTTTGGCATACTCAGTAATAGTTTCTTCCGTCAAATACTTTTGTGAGATCTTATCGGTTTTCCCTTCCATAAATTCTTTCAGACCTTCTCTGGATGCAAGCAAAATTCTATTTGTACCATACTTTGCTGCATAGTAACAAATATAATAAATGCCGCACCAACAATCGGCAGAACTCCTGACCCAAACACGCAGTGGCTTATGATTTATCATATCACATTGAACCGCATTCGCTGTACCATGATATTTCGACCACAGTTGTCTAGCTTCAATTTGGCTGTCAGGATAATATTCTGAAAGGCAATTCACGAATTGTTTGCAACGATATTCTGAATCGCAAGCATATTGAAGTTCTCCCATTGATAACATAAACGGAAACAACTTTACACTTTCGACGATGCCTAAAGCTGCTAACATATTGACATCACTGGGTTCAAAAACAATTTCATCCATAGCTGGTCAAAATCATAATTTCGGGATGGTAACTTGTGTAGTTGCACTCCAATAGATTGGTTTGCTTGAGCCAACCACTCCAAAATAACACCCAACGCTGCAATCAAGATAAGTTCCAACATCATAGAAGTCATATGTATAGGTTGTATTATATATACTTTGTTCTGGAACTAGTGCTGTCGTTGAAAATGGGCAGCTTCGTTCGATGTTATCGGAATAGCTCGTGTAGTAATCCGTTCCTGAAACATTTTTTATTAAATCCGGGCCAATACCGACGGTAGTTCCACTCATATAAAAGCCCAATCCATTGGCCTTTGTATAAAGAACTCTCCATGTTCCATCAATATACGATACAACTCTTGAGCCGTCTGTATTAGAAACAGGAATGCGCATTGGAACCTCGGCCAAAACATAAAATCCGAGATTCTCTTGTTCTTGCACAGAAAGATTGAGAAGTTCTTCTATCGAATAATCATCGATCTTTCTCTTATTTCCAGTTGCAAATGCTGGCTGAATGGTCAGGAGAAATAAAACCGTGACCAATAGAATGGAAATCAGCCGTTTGATTTTGTTAGTCATAGTATACTGCCTCCTAATTTATTTTTTTTCTTCACTCAATACACTAAAGCTCCATTGGAATCACCTTCATTAAATTTTCCCCTTCAGGTGTATACTCCTCGGCAAATAAATGTGAACCATACAAATGCTGAAACTACTAGAATACTGCTGGAATAGAAAATATTGTGACCTTACACTGCTTTGGGTGATTACTTTGCTTTCCTTCATTGAATAGCTAGAACAACAGCTACTATCAAGAACAAAGTTGAAAGCCCAAGCTGAACCCATGCAATTTTTTCGTTTTCGGCATTGTTACAGCCTTTGGAGGATACTGCCACTTGGATATAATGCACTGCTACGATTCCATATGAGAAAAACAAAGAAGCCCAAGCATAAGGTACTGCGCTTTTATCTGTCAATCGGACAAGATTACTAGTCCATACTGAAATGCAGCCCCAAAGGGCAAAAGGAGCAATAAGAAAAAAGTTGCTTTTGCCTTTTTTCATTCTTAGCCTCCCACAGCTTGATGGTACGATTTTGTAGTATCCATAAGGTGTCCACCGGAATCATACGAATACAAAATATCATGATAGCAATGGGTATAGTAGCTATTATCATATGCGAAATGGACTTCATACAGCGATTGATTTATAACAACTTTCGATGGAGAAGTAGCTAGAACCACACTAGCCAAAAAGGATCCAACCGTAACAGCAGTGCTTCCCGGCAAGTGCAACCCAGTAATTAAAAGGCTTGCTGCAGTTTCAACTCCACCAATCTCAATTTGCGCAATCGCCGTATTGTCAATTGTATAGCTGAGATTTGATACAAATATATGCTTATACTGTGATCCTGTAACATCACTTCCAACAGTGGCTCCCCTTGTTTGAGGCATAGATTTTGAAGTTGCTAATTTCAAAAAGACATCATAGCTTTGATTGGTCAATTTGCTTTTTTTCGTTTTTTGGGCTTTCGTATAGACAAGTTCACCTGTACCATCTTCTTTAACGCTCCGGTTCAAGGTAACATTTTGTCCATCAATATCAGTAAAGCGAGTTACTTCAATGATCGTATTTTTATCTATTTTGTAGGACACTTGCACAGTTCTTGCAACAGTAGCCACCAAATTTTCACGGTCGCTTTTAGAAATAATTTTTGTTTTACTGATTGCACTGTCTGCAAAAGCCGTTGTCATTGGCAAATTTTGTAAAGCGGCTACTGTTATGCCTAAACATAAAGTTTTCAAGAATTCTCTTCGAGATACATCTTTCATATTCTATCACCTCACATCGTTTTTGATATAATGTCTATCATATGAGTTTAGTTGCGATCAAGCGATTCAGGGACATCCGGCTGATACGCTGTAAAGCAGCAGGTGCTATTCACACTTAAGACTGCAATCGCCATTGCAAAAGCACATGTAATTTTACTCAGGAAAAAAATCAGTTTTTGTGAATTCTGTTTCATATTGTCCTCCACATTACATAGAATACGTTACATCGACTTCATTGTTTGTTCCGCGAGGAGTTCCCTTCAGCCAGCAAGTATGAGAAGCAATACCATTATAAGCGTTACTGGTAAAGGTGAGTTTTGCCGAACTGGAGTTATACGTCAAACTTGCATCACTATATGTGGAACCCAAAGTTGTAATCGAATAGTCCCATGCATTTGTGACTTTGTTATTCGTCACTGTCATATAAAAATATGCATGAATCACCACTCCCTTATACGAAACCTTCCAAGAATTCGACGATTTCGCTACACGAGAAATTGAATTGTCCACTGACTCGATAGTAATAGTTGCTGGATCACCATTACTGTCAACTACCGCAATTGCGAGCTTCTCGTTTGCCTTCAGTTGATCGAGATTGCTAAAAGTAACAACATTGTTCTTAACGGTAGCTTTCGGTGAATTCGATTCAGCGAAGGCAGACTGAACGCCAAACGACATTACAACCGCAATAAAAAGCAGACTCGCCGTAAGTTTTTTGATGAATTTTCTTGTACTTATGATCACATTTTCCTTTCCTTATTTTGATTTGATTGCTTTTACGACTAAATAAATGACCAGTATGCCGATGCAGAGCGAAATAATTGTCAATGCCTCTGCCGTTGCATTAAGGCAAGCACCAATAAAATAAACCAATACCAAAAATGCAACAAAAGCGATAAGAAGCAGCACCCATTTGTTTTTTTTCATGTTATCACCTCCCTATCTACAAAAGTTGGCATTAAATTTTTGTTGAACCAAAGGAATTGTTGAGAATACAATCAATACCCATTTGGAGAGATAGTAGCAAACTACATGACGTGTATACGGAAGCACATTAAAAATGGCAAGCAGGAAATCTATTGACGAAAGAACAGATGCGACCATCTTGTAACTTGACCGCTTCTTTTCACTTAAAGGCTTATTCTTTGCTTCGATAGGTGAGAGAAAGATAGAGATGCCCAAAAGAGCTACTGTTGTCAGGATACGGAAAAGGTGATTTGCTGCGATTGCCTTACTTAGCAAAATGCAGATAAGTGCCAGTCCGGAGAATGCCAAATAGCATCTGGTGTGCGATGTTGCATGGTATCCGCCAATGTAGATTCGCTGTGGGATAAACCCAATCAAAAATGAAAGTGCGTACCGCACATCACCACACACAACAGCGATTAAAACAACAAGCAGAACGCTCACAACAGATGATATGAGCAACTCGTACCCATAGACATACGCATCCGCCTTTGCTTCATCTATCACTTTTTGCTCGCAGAAAAGACGGACTGATTTTTGAGACAGCGTGCGTTCCCACATTGCAGTTGCGCCACCTTATCTTCTGATTTTTGCTTCACTGTATCATAAATTTCAGCAAAATCAAGAGGTTTGGCAAAACTGGTCGTTCTGGTGACAAAAGTGGTAGGTCAGGCTACTTGTAAGGAGCCTTTGCACAGTCTATAATAGTAGCAGGACATTATTTTGTGGAGGTTGTCGAAATGCTGAAGTACCACGTTGCAGTCTGCGATGATGAGAAATCAGACCTTGATGGCATTGTTCAAAGCGTCCAGCAGTACGATGTGCAAGGCTGCTTTGACATTGAAACTTACATGGATGGAAACGAACTTCTGAGCGAATTGCAAATGCAGAAGAAATCCTTTGATCTGCTTCTTCTCGATATCGAGATGCCATCCAACGGTTTTCAGCTGGCGCAGTCTTTGATTCAGATGGAGAAGCATCCTTTGGTGGTATTTGTCACGAAGCGGCATGAGTACGCTGTGCAGGGATATGGCATTGCATTCCGCTACCTTGTCAAACCTTTGGATCAGACGCTGTTCGCTGCGGCAATGGATGCCGTCCTTCAGGAACTGAACTCCAAACATTTCACGATCGAATACGATGGTGTTACCATGTCCTTGGAAACATCGGACATTTACTTTCTGGAAAGCCACGGACATAAAGTTCTGATTCACTGCAAGGAGCAAGACCTTACATTGCGAATGAGCATTCCTGAAGCCTTGGAGCAGCTTCCCAAACGGTGCTTTGTGTCACCACACAAAAGTTATCTCGTCAACATGGAACACATTGTTTACGCTACGGGAACCGCTGTTTTTCTTTCCAGCGGACATCAGCTGCCGATCAGCAGGAGGAAGCGTCAGGAGTTCAATCAGATCTTCAACGCTTATTTGGGAAGATGATGCTTTATTATTTCGTTGAGTTTGCAGGGAGCTTTGCCAACATTGCCCTGTTGCTGCTTTTTATCGGTCGGCTGTTTCCCAAAAAGGAGCCCGTCTCAAGGTGGTTCTATGCCTATGTTGCACTCTTGATTGCTGGGCAGTGTGCTTTGAGTTTATTCCCGGATTGGGTGACGCAGCGCACGATCTATCTTTTAGTTGGCGGATTTTTCCTTGCATTGCTGTTCTATGAGGTTCGACCGTGGCAGGCGGTTTTTGCAAGCGGAGCTTTCTTCACACTGATTGCTTTGGTGGAAGTGCTTGCAATGCTTCTGATTGGGCTGCGTATCCCGGATACCGACATTCTAATGCAGGCTGGGGCAGCACGGTTGGTCTATGTTGTTTTTTCAAACCTGATTCAAATTCCACTCGTAGTCCTGATCTCACATTTTTTCAGCCGAAAAGGAAATGCTCTGCGTATCCTATGGCTGCTGCCGATCATTGCGATTCAAATCGCAAGTATTGCTGTCTGTTATGTGGCACAGTATCATGCTGCGGATGAGTATTTCCCGGATTATATGGTCGGTCTTATGGCGGTGCTTCTCCTTATAAACATCCTGATCGTGTTCTATGTGGAAGCTCTCCGGGAAAATGAACTGGAAAAATTCAAAGTTAAGTTCAACGAACAGCAGTACAATCTTCAAATGGAATACTACCAGCAGCTCAAAGAACGTCAGGAAGAAGTCCGTTCTCTACAGCATGATGTGAAGAAATACATTCTGGCGATGCAGGCAGTTGCAGAACACGGTGATACCGAAGAACTTCACAAGATCGCACAGGCCGCCACGAATGTTTTCGAGCGTTCCACAAATATTTCTGCTGTCGGAAATCCTGTTGTTGATGCTCTTTTGAATTATTACTTACGAATTGCGGAAAGGAATAACATCAAAGTCAAACTGGATGTGACGATTCCTGAAGTTCTGACGATCTCATCGTTGTCTTTGAGCATCATCATCGGAAACACATTTGACAATGCCATTGAAGCCTGCTGCGACTTGCCAGCAGAACAGCGAATCATTCATCTACAGCTGCGCAAGCAGTATCGCAGTCTCTTTTA
>OGFY01002327.1_pt1 | contig 11338 bp, 10 predicted proteins | sample 1570951 | NCBI WGS metagenome assembly OGFY01 (sample SAMEA2581942, study PRJEB24529) | metagenome | biome: Human gut stool | place: China | collected 2011
ATCTGCTTCGTCAGATGTTTATATAAACATCTGACGAAGCAGATAGCTCTTCTGTACTTTAAGTTTAGCTAAAATAGTCCTCTCTATATCTATTTTATTATTAATGCTATCAAGTATTGAACATATATGTTCTTGTTCATTTAAACCTGGCACAGATACTTTTATTTTCTCTATAGTTGCTTTAGAAAGACTTGGAACGCCAGATGCTTCACTATATCGTTGCCAGTTTATCATTGTAAATAAGTAATAGCAGAACTTTGGGAATATATTTCTAAAATTATATGTGTAAAACAAAGTATCAACGGTCCAAAATTTTCCTGTTAAGAACATCGGCATATCAATAGTACCTTTTCTGCCTATACAAACGCTCTCACCTTCGTGTAAATAATTATCAACAGACAACATGTAGCCACCGGTTCCATATACGGGAATATTACCCTTTTTCAAGTGCTTATAGTCTTTACCATTCCCTATTGTCAATACATCACCAATACAATATGTTGCCCATTTGTTATTGTTCTGAAATAATAAATCTAATAGCGCGGACTTTAAATTCTTTAAGTCCTCAATTATTTTGTTTTGGGCTTCGATACGGTAATCAAGTAACCGTAACAAAGCAGCAATTTTACTCTGTTCTTCCTTCGCAGGAACTCCGATAGAGATGTCTTTGAAATTCTTTGGACTAATCGAATATATTTTTGTTCCTTGTGATAGGCACCTAATTTGACAACGAAATATTTCCGAAGAAAAAGCATACCCTTTAAATCCATTAATGGTCAAGTTCTTTTTGTCTCTACCATGAATCGTATGTAATCCACATACTATATTCTTATTCTCACAACTTAAAAATTCAACAACTTTCCCAACATCATTTGTATCTTCTGATGCATCTGCAAAAGCCACATCTCCATCTTTACAAAGAGTATAATTTTTAGGGATAAACTCTTTCTTTATATTTGGTAAAGAACAATTAACTAACTCTATTTGAGTAGGAAGCCCTTTATGAATCAACCCGTAATGTAAATTGTAGATATTATCTGTTCCATATTCTAACTGATCCCATGACAAAGAATTTGTTGGAAAGAATTCTAAAATATCTGAAACTTTATATTTTTCCCACTCCCCCTTAAACTCCGGGAATCTCAAATTTGGAACATCTAAAAAATCAAAAACAAAAAAGGAAATATCCCTTCATAAAATCCTTAATCCTTATCTTACAAGAATATTAATCTATTTAAATTATGAAAGCATGACAGCAAAGAAAACAATTAAAGAAATTAGCATTATGTGGAAAGAAGACAAACGTAAGTATGTGAAAAGTTCAACATACTCAGCGTATGCCCTAATCTTAGAAAATCACATACTTCCTATGTTTGGAGATAAGTATGAGTTACTCGAAAACGAAGTACAAGAGTTTGTCTTACAGAAACTCCAGCAAGGACTAAGCGCAAAAAGCGTAAAGGATATACTCATTGTACTAAAAATGGTAATGAAGTTTGGAGTAAAACTTGGTATATTATCCCATCAGGATTGGTGTATCAAATTCCCGACACCACAGGAGAACAAACAACTAAATGTACTTAATATCGCCAATCACAAAGCAATTTTACAGTATATAAGCAATCACTTCACTTTCCGAAACTTAGGCATCTATATTTGTCTGACCACAGGAATGAGAATAGGTGAAATCTGCGCACTGACTTGGGATGATGTAGACATTGTCAATGAAGTAATATGTATTCGGAAAACCATTGAACGAATTTATATATTGGATGGCGAGAAAAGACATACGGAAATCATTATCGGTACACCTAAAACTCAGAACTCTATTCGTGATATTCCTATGAACAAGGAATTATTAAAGATGCTACGCCCATTGAAAAAAATCGTAAACGGCAAGTTCTATGTACTTACTAATGAAGAGAAGCCAACTGAACCACGCACCTATCGCAACTATTACAAACGAATGATGGAACAACTCAATATTCCCCCACTAAAATTTCACGGACTGCGCCACAGTTTCGCCACACGTTGCATTGAAAGCAATTGCGACTACAAAACTGTAAGTGTAATACTTGGACATTCAGATATCACTACTACATTAAATCTCTATGTTCATCCAAACATGGAACAGAAGAAACGATGCATTGATAAGGTTTTTAAATCTATCAAGTAATTAAAAATAGGATAAGTCTAACAAAGTATAGTACTTATCCTATAATCTTATATTCCTTAAAAGATTTTATTTCATAAATACAAAATACACCGCCGCAATCAGACACATAAATGCAGCTAAATGATTCCAATGCAACGCTTCTCCTTTAAAAAACACAGTAGTAAATAATGTGAAGATGATTAAAGTGATAACTTCCTGAATCACTTTCAATTGCATCAATGAGAAAGGACCACCATTACCTATAAACCCAATGCGATTCGCCGGAATCTGACATGAATATTCAAAAAAAGCGATTGCCCAACTGAATGTAATTACTCCTATCAAGGGTAAAGCGGCAAACCAATTATATTCCTGTCTCATTTTCAGATGTCCGTACCAAGCAAAGGTCATAAATATATTGGACACAATCAGTAACAAAATAGTATAGATTCCTTTCATAACTCAATCAATTTTATTCGGTAATAAATCTTCCTGTATATTCGCCATACTTCCCCAAAGGCTATAACGCGCTTCCGGGTTCATCGCTTCCAATTGCCGTAAAATGCCTTTCATATCACTACGGCTGGATTGCGATTCATAAGGGCAGTTCTTCACTTGCTTCCGATAATGATGCAAAACTGCCAATTCTATTAAATCCGATTCGTGAACCAGACACATCGGACGGATAATCGTCATATCGAATTTATTCATCACCAATCGGGGCGGCATTGTACTGAATGCCCCTTGATAAGTAATATTCATCAATAAAGTTTCCAAAATGTCGTCCATATGGTGTCCTAAAGCAATCTTATTACAGCCATGTTCTTTGGCCACCGTAAACAATGCTTTACGGCGATTCCAAGAACAAAGAAAACAAGGAGATTTACGGGTGTCTGTAGAAGGATCAAAAGAAGTTTCATCTTGCACAAAAGCCACTCCATTCGCTTCGCAATGCGCTTTCAGGTATTCCGTATCACTCTGATAAGGAATATTCGTCATCACCACATGAACTGCAATGACAGAAAAGCGAGGTTTGTAGATACGTGCGCGTTTTCCCAGCAACTCTACAAGCGCCAACGAATCTTTCCCGCCCGACAGTCCGATGAGTATTCTATCCCCCTCTTCTATCAGCCCATATTGCACCACTCCTTTGTTAAACCGCCGTTCAATGCGGCGAATAGCTTTCTCTTCTTCGGTAAATTGTGTCATATCTTCAAAAATCGGCTGCAAAAGTAAGCGAAAAGAATGATTTAAAGAAGAATTAACATAATAGAATCTCTGAAAAAGGGTTTATTTCTAATAAATTTGTACTTTTGAACAATTGATTAGTTGGCAGATTTCCAAAAGCAACAATACTTTTAAATAATCCGCCACCCATAAATGCTAAAAACGATGAAAGGAAAATATATTCTATTTCTATTTTGTAGTCTCTTCTTATGCGAAGTTTCTGCGCAAACATTGGAACAGGCGCGCGCTTTGTTCACGAAAGGCGAATATGAAAAAGCCAAACCTGTCTTTAAAAGGTACGTAAAATCTCAACCGTCCAACGGAAACTACAACTATTGGTATGGTGTGTGCTGCCTGAAAACCGGAGAAGCCGAAGAAGCGGTGAAACCTCTCGAAATGGCAGTCAAGAAGCGTGTAGCTAGCGGACAGCTTTATTTAGGACAGGCTTATAACGAAACATATCGTTTCGAAGAGGCAGTAGAATGTTTTGAAGAGTATATCGCTGATTTGAAGAAGCGTAAAAGAGCAACCGAAGAAGCAGAGAAACTACTGGAAAAGAGCAAAGCTGATCTCCGTATGTTGAAAGGTGTTGAAGATGTTTGTATTATCGACAGTTTCGTTGTAGATAAAGCAACGTTTCTGAATGCTTATAAAATTAGTGAGGAATCGGGAAAACTGTTTACTTTCAACGACTTCTTCCAAACAGGAGGAGATCACGAGGGTACTGTCTACGAAACTGAAATCGGGAATAAAATCTATTACAGCGAGAAGGGTGAAAGAGGTAGTCTGGATATACTTTCCAAAAACAAGTTGCAGAATGAATGGAGCAACGGACGACCACTGCCGGGTAGTATCAATGATGCAGGAAACGCAAACTATCCTTATGTAATGGCAGATGGTGTGACTATTTATTATGCCAGTGACGGTGAAGGATTGGGAGGTTATGATATTTTTGTCACCCGTTACAATACCAATACCGATACTTATTTAGTACCGGAAAACGTGGGTATGCCGTTCAATTCTCCATACAATGATTATATGTACGTCATTGACGAATATAACAATCTAGGCTGGTTCGCTTCCGACCGTTTCCAGCCGGAAGGAAAGGTATGTATCTATGTATTCATTCCCAATAATTCAAAACAGACTTACAACTACGAAGCGATGGATCGGAAGCAGATGATTCGGCTGGCACAAATCCATTCTTTGAAAGAAACCTGGAAAGATAAACAAACGGTTGCAGAAGCCCTGCAACGTCTGGAAGCCGCTATCAGCCATAAGCCCAAAGAACGTCGAAAGGTCGATTTTGAATTTGTCATTGACGATAATACAACTTATTACCTGATGACTGACTTTAAGTCCGCCAAAGCCAAACAGCTTTTCCTGCGTTACCGACAAATGGAAAAAGATTATCTGCAACAGGAAGAAAAACTGAACAACTTGCGACAACAGTATTCCACCGGCAATAAACAGGGAAAAGGGAGAATGGCGCCTGCTATCCTCGACCTGGAAAAGCGGATATTGCAGATGTCAGAGGAATTGGCTGCTCTCGAAATAAATGTGCGTAATGCAGAAAAAACAAAATAATTAATAACCCTGAACTATGGATATACTCATTATCGCCGTTCTCATTATTACCGCAGTTATACTGTTCCTGGTAGAACTGTTCGTTATTCCCGGCATTAGTCTGGCTGGAATCTCAGCACTGGGATGCATTATCTATGCCAACTATTATGCGTTTGCAAATATTGGAATGGCGGGAGGATTTATCACTTTGGGCATATCGGCCATTGCCTGTATCGGTTCACTGATCTGGTTTATGCGCTCAAAGATGCTGGATAAGCTGGCTTTGAAAAAAGACATCGATTCGAAAGTAGACCGCAGCGCAGAACAAAGTGTAAAAGTAGGTGATACAGGTATAAGTACTACCCGCCTCGCACAAATCGGTTATGCGGAAATCAATGGTAACATTGTGGAAGTAAAGTCGATGGACGGTTTTCTGGACGAAAAGACTCCGATTATCGTCAACCGTATCAGTGACGGAACAATTATGGTTGAGAAACACAGAAAATAATTATTCTTTTACAGAAATAATACTCACTTAATACAAACTATCAATGGAAACATCTTTCTATTTGCCTATCTTTCTGATAGCCGGAGGTATTATCTTCCTGATAATATTTTTCCATTATGTGCCGTTCTTCCTGTGGTTGTCGGCCAAAGTATCGGGGGTACACATCTCGCTGATACAATTATTTTTAATGCGCATCCGTAATGTTCCGCCGTATATCATCGTACCGGGCATGATCGAAGCTCACAAGGCCGGTTTGAAAAACATCACCCGTGATGAACTGGAAGCACACTATCTAGCCGGTGGACATGTCGAAAAAGTGGTCCATGCGCTTGTATCCGCATCAAAAGCGAATATTGAGCTGCCCTTTCAGATGGCTACCGCTATTGACTTGGCAGGACGTGACGTATTTGAAGCCGTACAGATGTCCGTTAACCCGAAAGTGATTGATACTCCTCCGGTAACGGCTGTCGCAAAAGACGGTATCCAGTTGATTGCCAAAGCTCGTGTTACGGTACGTGCCAACATTCGTCAATTGGTGGGCGGTGCCGGAGAAGATACAATTCTCGCCCGTGTAGGTGAAGGTATCGTTTCATCTATCGGTTCTTCCGAGAATCATAAATCGGTACTCGAAAATCCGGATTCTATCTCCAAGCTTGTACTCCGTAAGGGACTGGACGCCGGAACTGCTTTCGAAATTCTATCTATTGATATCGCGGATATCGATATAGGCAAGAATATCGGTGCCGCTTTACAAATTGACCAGGCTAATGCAGATAAGAATATCGCTCAGGCAAAAGCAGAAGAACGCCGTGCTATGGCTGTAGCTTCCGAACAGGAAATGAAAGCGAAAGCACAAGAGGCACGCGCGAAGGTAATCGAAGCGGAAGCGGAAGTTCCGAAAGCAATGGCAGAAGCTTTCCGTAGCGGAAATTTGGGTATCATGGATTATTACCGGATGAAGAATATCGAAGCTGACACCTCCATGCGTGAAACGATTGCCAAACCGGCAGCAGGCAATGCAGGGAATCAGCCTTTGAGCAAATAAGTTACAACAAACACCGGAATCTGATTTCATTTCAGTCTCAAGATGTACTCCCCTTTCCTAACGGGAAAGAAAGAGTCTTCTTCTGAACTTAAATCCGGTTCCGGTGTTTTTATTTTTATAGCAACAACATATTGTAAAACTAAAGCCTTTTAATAGCATGAAAAAGTACTTTCCATCCTCTGAATTAATTATCAATGAAGACGGTTCGGTATTCCACCTTCACGTAAAACCTGAATGGTTGGCAGATAAAGTAATCTTGGTAGGCGATCCGGGACGTGTAGCACTCGTAGCTTCTCACTTTGAAAATAAAGAATGCGAAGTGGAAAGCCGCGAGTTTAAGACGGTTACAGGTACGTATAAAGGAAAACGAATCACCGTAGTTTCCACCGGAATAGGTTGTGACAACATCGATATTGTCATGAATGAGTTGGATGCACTGGCTAATATTGATTTCAATACACGAGAAGAAAAGGATGAGTTCCGTCAATTGGAATTAGTACGCATCGGTACATGCGGCGGTTTGCAACCCAATACCCCGGTAGGTACATTCGTTTGTTCACAGAAGTCTATCGGCTTCGACGGTTTATTGAACTTCTACGCCGGACGCAATGAGGTATGTGATTTGCCTTTCGAGCGTGCTTTTCTTAATCATATGGGATGGACGGGAAATATGTGCGCCCCTGCTCCTTATGTAATTGATGCAAGCGAGGAACTGATTGAACGGATTGCCCAAGACGATATGGTACGTGGCGTTACAATTGCCGCCGGAGGGTTCTTCGGTCCACAAGGACGTGAGCTACGTGTTCCTTTGGCAGATCCGAAACAAAACGACAAAATCGAGGCATTTGAGTATAAAGGATTCAAGATTACCAATTTCGAAATGGAGAGTTCGGCTTTGGCAGGTCTCAGTCGGCTGATGGGACATAAAGCTATGACTGTCTGTATGGTGATTGCCAATCGACTGATTAAGGAAGCCAACACCGGATATAAAAATACCATTGATACGTTGATTAAGACTGTTCTTGACAGAATATAAATATATAAAAAGTCAGCGCCACCATTCTGCTATGATGGTGACACTGACTTTTTATCGTTTATCCGATATAAGATTCGATTGTCTCTTTCAGTTTTTCCAAAGAATAAGGCTTGGAGATCACAGCATTGCATCCGGCTTGAATGGCTTGTTGCTGTTCCGTATAAAAAGCGTATGCCGTAACCGCAATAATAGGTACGGAAAGGGAAATGGTACGTATCTTTTCAGTAGCTTGAATACCGTCCATCACCGGCATACGGATATCCATCAGAATCAAATCCGGCTTTTCACGAACAAAACTATTGATTGCTTCTTCTCCGTTACGTACCCATGAAATAATGTATTCTTTGTTCAAAAGAATATTAAGTTGAACGAAATTCGACTCTACATCTTCAACGACTAATATCTTTTTACGTCTATCCGCAGCAATACTTTTTCCTGACACAAGCCTTCTTTCAACAACCTCCTTCGGCATTTCCTGATAAGGCAAATAAAGCGCAAACGTACTCCCCTTACCAAGCTCAGAGACAACTTCTATACGTCCTCCCAAACGTTCTACGATACTCTTACAAATTGAAAGTCCCAATCCCGTGCCTTGTACAAAATCGTTCAACTTCTCAAAACGGGTAAAGATTTGCGGAAGTTTCTCTTTAGCTATTCCGTACCCGGTATCACTGACATACAATTTCAACCAGTTTCCTTCATGTTTCAGCCCCAACGTAATGGTTCCCTTTTCAGTATTCTTTATGGCATTCGACAAAAAATTGAAAAGTACCTGCATCACCCGGTTACGATCGGTAGATGTCCAATATTCTCCTTCCGGGCGGATAACTTTCAATTCTACATCTGTTTTCATCTTCAACTGATGTACTTTTTCCACTTCCTCTACCAGCCCGGAGATTTCAATCTGCTGGAAGTGCATTTCCGATTTTCCGGATTCTATACGTGACAAGTCCAGAATATCATTAATCAACTGTAACAGTAAATTGCTATTCTTTTGAATGATCTCCAAATATTGCAGCTTTTCTTCTTCGTTCTCTGTCACTGCAATTATCTCCGAAAAACCGACAATAGCATTCAACGGAGTACGAATCTCATGACTCATATTTGCCAAAAAGACAGACTTCATCTTGTCAGCTTCTTCCGCCCGCCGCTTAGCTTCGATCAACTCTTGCGAACGACGAATCCGGTCACCGATATCGTGTATCAGAGCAAGTACCTTATTCCCTTCGAAAGGGGCGATACGTGCCTGAAAATAATGCCGGATTCCATCTACTTCAAGTGGATATTCTATTTCTTTTAATTTTCCATCTTGCAAGCACTCCCGAATATTACACAGAAACAGATCACTGACTTCGGGAGAATAAATATCTCGCCCATCTGCACCACGTAACACTTCCACCGGATGAAGCAAAATGGTACCCGGTGCCATCAGCACATCGGTAATAAAAAAATTATCATCAAAAATAAAAATGAATTCTGGCAACGCCTCTATTATCTTACGATTGTGCTCTTCCAGATGATTGATATGCTGTTCTTTCTCACATTGCGAAGTGACGTTTACCGTATATGCCAATAATTTATCAGCAGGACGTCCGTCCTGAGTACCCTTATAAGACAGAAAATGATCTTCCAGCCAGATCACTTCACCATGCTTGCCTACACAACGTACTTTAATCTGTGATATTTTTGAATCCGATGCAAGCATCTTGGAAAAAGCAGTTTGATAGGCCTTCACATCCTCCGGATAGGCAAAGCGATAAAAGTCATCGATATCTTTAAAAACAATTCCAGCTTCTTTCAAGCCTAATGTACGAAAATAGTCATCCGTGAAGGAACACTTTCCTGTAGGTATATCATATTCCCACAAAGCAATTTGATGTGCAGCAAGTACAGAGAGTATTTTCTGTGAATTTTCCCGTATGATTTCACTATTCTCACTTTGGGAATATAAATTTGTGTCTGGCTCCATAAGCATTATATTATTTCATTTGGCATATCACTGCACACAGCAAATATAAACAAATAAAGTACAAGTTGTACCGAATCTTATCTTTTTTACTCAGAAACAATTATCTTTGCAGTCTCCAAAAAGAAATATGATGAACCAAGATACTATCTGTGCTATTGCTACCGCTCAAGGCGGTGCTATCGGAAGCATCCGTGTTTCCGGTCCGGAAGCTATTTCCATCACCAGTCTTATATTCAAACCGGCAAAACCGGACAAATTGTTTAGTGAACAAAAGCCATATTCTTTGACTTTCGGACGTATATACGACGGAGACGAGATTATCGACGAAGTACTTGTCAGCCTTTTTCGTACGCCTCATTCCTACACGGGAGAAGATAGCACGGAAATTACTTGTCATGGTTCTTCTTACATTCTTCAACAGGTGCTGCAACTGCTGATCAAAAAGGGTTGCCGCATGGCTCAACCGGGAGAATATACGCAGCGGGCATTTCTCAATGGAAAAATGGATTTAAGTCAGGCGGAAGCTGTTGCCGATTTAATCGCATCCTCATCTGCCGCTACCCATCGGCTAGCCATGAGTCAGATGAGGGGTGGCTTCAGCAAAGAATTAACTGATTTACGCAACAAGCTATTGAACTTCACTTCTATGATTGAGCTGGAATTGGATTTCAGCGAGGAGGATGTTGAATTTGCAGATCGGTCGGCATTAAAAAAGTTAGCAGATGAGATAGAACAAGTCATTTCTCGTCTAGTACAATCCTTTAATGTGGGTAATGCTATCAAAAGTGGTGTTCCCGTAGCAATTATCGGTGAAACGAACGCGGGAAAGTCTACTTTATTGAATGTTTTATTGAATGAAGATAAGGCCATCGTCAGTGATATTCATGGGACAACACGCGATGTTATTGAGGATACTATTAATATTGGAGGAGTTACTTTCCGGGTTATTGATACTGCCGGAATCCGGGAAACTAATGACAAAGTCGAAAGTTTAGGTATTGAACGTACTTTCCAAAAGTTAGATCAAGCAGAAATTGTACTCTGGATGGTGGATTCTGTAAACGCCGCATCTCAAATTGAACAGTTATCAAAAAAGATTATCCCACGTTGTGAAGGAAAGCACTTGATCGTAGTATTCAATAAAGCTGATTTAATTGAAGATGTACAAAAAAGTAATTTATCAGCTTTATTGGAGAATTTCCCACAAGAATCTACAGAGCATATTTACATCTCAGCTAAACGAAGAGAGAACACTAATGAATTACAGAAAATGCTTATCAATGCTGCGCATTTGCCAACGATAACACAAAATGATGTCATCGTAACAAATGTAAGACATTACGAGGCCTTAAGCAAAGCTTTAGATGCTATTCATAGAGTACAAAATGGGCTTGACTCACATCTTTCAGGGGATTTTCTTTCGCAAGACATACGCGAATGTATCTTCTTCATTTCCGATATTGCAGGAGAAGTGACAAATGATATGGTACTGCAAAATATCTTTCAGCACTTTTGCATCGGCAAGTAATGGCTTGGAAACAGCCATAAGCAACTATAACCATTTAGAATAAAGTCGCTGAAATTCAGCGACTTTTCTATTTTAACACTTTCCAGTCCGTATTTGGAGGTAACAGATTTTATCCATATTTTTCTATCATATTTCTACCGCGACGGAAATTCACGGTTAGCCCGAATGTTACAGTGACGCATTAGTTGACGTGTGTTGACAGTGGTTTACATGTGTAGACAAAAAGGGAAATTAAAAAACGTAGAAAACGACTCGAAAATATGGAAGTAAAAAGAATTTGTCAATGGTGCGGAAAACCGTTCAT
>OGFY01002328.1_pt1 | contig 11332 bp, 10 predicted proteins | sample 1570951 | NCBI WGS metagenome assembly OGFY01 (sample SAMEA2581942, study PRJEB24529) | metagenome | biome: Human gut stool | place: China | collected 2011
GTTCGGCAGGCTGATTCACAAGTACACCATCCGGGACGGCGTGGAGGATGGCGCGATTGTCCCCCTGATCTATGAGGGGCGTTTTGTCGAGCAAAAGGTGGACGAAGAGAATATCGACCTCTGGTTCAGGCAGACCACCCGCCGCCTGACAGAGGCGCAGCGGGAGGATCTGCGCAGGAAGTGGAGCAGCATCCGCCGCCTGACCTCCACCGATGCGCGCATCAAGCGCATCGCGCTGGACATCAGCGAGCACTTCATCGAGGGCTATAAGGATACCGGCTTCAAGGCCATGCTCGCGACCAACTACAAGCGTGACGCGATCCGCTATCTGGAGTGCTTTGAGCAGTTCGGCGACCTGAACTGCGCCGTCGTCATCTCGCCGCCCGACATGCGCGAAGGCGTCGATGACGTCGACGAGGGTGCGGACGATCTGGTCGTCTCCTTCTGGAACAAGATGATGCGGCAGTATGGGGATGCCGACCGCTACGAGGAAGCCATCAAGAACAGGTTCTGCGATGGTGAAATCGACATTCTGATCGTGTGCAGCAAATTGCTCACCGGCTTTGACGCGCCGCTGTGTCAGGTGCTCTACATCGACAAGGAGCTCAAGGAGCACGGCCTTTTGCAGGCCATCGCAAGGACAAACCGCCTGCACGAGGGCAAGGACTACGGCCTGATTGTCGATTACCGCGGCCTGATTGAAAAGCTGGACACCGCCATGGACATGTACAGCGGCGCTGGTCTGGAGAACTTCGACGGCGGCGATCTGAAGGGCGTCGTGGTCGATGTGATGTCTGCCATCGGGAATCTCCGCAGCGCCTATACGCAGCTGGTAGAGCTCTTTGCCCCGGTAGGCAGCATCAGCGATGCGGAAGCCGTCGAGGTGTTCCTCGCCGATGACAAGATGCGTCAGGATTTCTATACTCTGCTCTGTGCCTTCGGCCGGGCGCTGCATTTGGTGCTGAATGCGGAGCAGGCGTACAACGCGCTGGGCAAGGAGGAACGGCAGAAGTATCAGGACACGTTCATCTTCTTTTCAAAGGTTCGCCGCAGCGTCAAGCTCCAGTACTGCGACGCCATCGACAACGCCGAGTATGAACCGCTGATGCAGAATCTGCTCGACACGCATCTGTCTGTCGCCGGGCTGAAGAAGATCACAAGTCCCATCGACATTCTGAACAAAGACGACTTTGAAAAGGAGCTTGAGGAGCTGGGCTCGCTGCGGTCAAAAGCTGATGCGATAGCCAGCCGGATGACCCGAAGCATCAGCGAGAAGCGCGACGAGAATCCCGCCTATTATGACAGCTTCTCCAAGCGGATCAGGGACGCCCTTGCGCTCTACAAGGAGAAGGTCATCTCCGAAGCCGAATACCTTGCCAAGATGCGCACCATTATGGAGGATTATCATGCCGGCAGGAGCACCGTCAGCTATCCGGAGCGCATCAAGAATAATGTTCACGCACAGGCCTTTTTCGGTGTGCTGACCGCACTCTTTGACGAGGTGGAGGACGAACGGATTACACCCGATTTCGTTGCAGAGGTTTCCGAGGAGATCACAAAAATCGTCGCCTCCCACAGTCAGGTGGACTGGACGAACAACAAGACCATCCACGACCGCATTTCACAGGACATCGACGATCTGTTCTACAAATACGAAAAGGAGCATGGTCTGAAGCTCTCGTTCGATCTCATCGACAAGATCATCGACAATGTCAAGACTGTTGCCCTGCGGAGGTTCTGAGCGATGGACATCACCTGCCAACGAACCATAACCGCCGATGGGCACGAAATCCTATACAGTCTTGAAAGAAAGCAGGTCAAAAACCTCAATCTGCGGGTGCGGAAGGATGGCAGCGTGTGGGTTTCAGCAGATCCGGGCGTCCTCTGCGGGGAAATCGACGCCTTTGTCGCCGGCAAGGTCCCGTATATTCTGAAGGCCCTTAACCACTTCCATGAGATGGCCCAATACAGACCTCAACCGAAGCAGTATGTCAGCGGCGAAACATTCAACATTCTGGGGCGAGGCCTGCGCCTGCGGGTCACACAGGCCGCAAAGGATTCCATTTCAGCGGACGGCATCTATATTCATTTGGGCGTTCGGGATCTCTCTGATACAGAAAAGAAGCGGCGTATCGTCAGCAGATTCCTGGATCAGCAGTGCAGAACGGTATTTGGCGACGTGATGGATGCGCTGTATCCGTCGTTTCAAAAATACGGCGTGCAGAAGCCTTCTCTGAGAATCCGGGACATGGAAACGCGCTGGGGCTCCTGTCTGGCGAAGAAGGGAATCATCACGCTGAACAAGCGTCTCCTCGAAGCACCAAGGCACTGCATTGAATATGTCGTCATGCACGAGCTTTGCCATCTGGTTCACCCCAACCACTCCAGGCAGTTTTATGCCTTCCTCACGATGCTGATGCCGGACTGGAAGGAACGGAAGCAGTATCTGGACAAGACCGCAGCCTATTGGCTTTGATCACGCCAATAGGCTGCTAAAAAGAGCTTTATGAACACATTGTAAAGGCAACCACACATTCTTCGCACTAATTATTGGAAAGCAGCGGCCATGCAGTTCATACAATTCCTGTCGGAAATCAAGTAAACCGCGCCGAAAACACGACGCCCTCTTCCGAATTCCTCATGTCACAGGAGGCATTGTGCAGCTCGAGAATCAGCCTGACCAGATACAGCCCCAGTCCGCTCCCGCCAGACTGACGGTTGCGGGACTGCTCCACGCGGTAAAACGGCGTGAAGAGCTGAGGCAGAGCTTCTTCCGGGATGGAGACACCCGTGTTTTCAATCGTCATCGTATGCGCATCCAGCAAAATGCGGATGCTAGCACCCTGCGGGGAGTAGAGGATGGCGTTCATCAGAACATTATCCAGCGCGTTGGTCAGGAGATCCTGGTTCCCCCGGATTGTCACGTCCGAAGCCATGTGCTTTTCAATGTGCAGCGCCTTTTGCGCAAGCAGCTCTTCATCCAGCTCCAGCTGCCGCTCGATTAGCTCGCTCAGATTGACCGTATCCGTTTTGAGGCCAAAGCTTCCGGCTTCGATTCGGCTGATGATCAGAATTTCCTTGATGAGGCTTTCCATCCTGCCGGTCACCTGAAGCGCCCGTGCCAGGTACTTGTCCCGGTCCCGGTATACGCCGATTTGCGCCAGCATACCGCTCAGCTGCCCCTTGAGGATCGTCACCGGTGTTTTCAGCTCGTGCGAAGCCGCTGAAAAGAACGCGGAGCGCTGACGCTCCATGTCCCGTTCGCGCTCCATATCCTGCTGTAGGCGTTCATTGGCGGTTTTCAGCTCCGTCAGCGCGTCGGAAAGGTTGTCGGAAAGCGTGTTCAGGCTGTCGCCCAGAGCTCCGATTTCATCCGTACGATGCTGTGCCCAGCGGGAGCTGAAATTAAGCGCGGCGATGCTTGCGGCGATATGGCTGATGTCCACAATGGGCCGGGTAATCCATCTGGCGTAGAAAAACGAGGTCAGCAGCGAGACACCAAGGATCAGCAGCGCGAGAAACGGCAGCGTCTTTTTCATGGCCTCCGACGCTCGATTGACAGCTCTTTTTCCGCCGACAACCAGCAAATACCCCATCGTTCCATCCCGGAAGAAAAGAGTTCTTGCTTCATCGGCGGATATGTACGCATCGGTGACGGTGACCTGATTGATGATGTTCTCAGCGATTGCATTTTCCGCCGTACCAATCGCATTTCCGGTCTCCGTGGCCTGCATAACCGCATCCTGTTCAAGCGTTTCACTGTCTTCCGTGGTGATCGCCGCACGCCCGGCGGTGTCTTCCACGAGATAAGCCTCAGACGAAATTGTATCGTACAGAGTTCGCCCGTATTCGTCTGACAGGCGGAGCGCTGCGCCCGTCTCCCTGCAAAAGGTGGAAAGCAGCTCGTCGCACGCGGACGGCTCCCGCCCGGACAGCACGGTCAGGAGCGCTTCGGTCTTTTGGTCGAGCTCCTCCTGCAAAATGCTCGTATAGGTGAGCGGCGTCAGATACGCAATCGCGCCATAGGTGGCAGCGCAGACGGCGATCATCAGGCCGCAGGTCATCAGAAAGATGCGAAGCGTCAGGCTGTGCTTAATCCTTGTCCACACGATAGCCCACCCCTCTGACCGTCCGGATGTAATCCGCACCCAGTTTGCGGCGCAGATTCTTGATATGGCTGTAAATCACGCGATCGTCGCCCAGATAGTCATAATTCCAGATGCGGCTGACAAGCATCTGGTAGGTCATCACGCGCCCCTGATTTTGCAGCAGCTCCCGCAGACATTCGAACTCGCGGTTGGTCAGCTCCAGCATCCGGTCGCCGCGCATGGCGGTATAGGCGTCCAGATCGAGCGTCAGGTCGCGGTAGCGCAGCAAATTTGCGCCCGGGCGATCCTCGCCTCGGCATCGCCGGAGAATGGCGCCGATTTTGCGCAGCAGCACGGGCATGGAGAACGGCTTGGTGACGTAATCGTCAATCCGCAGATCGTAGCCGCGTAGCTGCTCGTCCTCGCCGTCCAGCGCGGTCAGCATCAAGATGGGGACATCCGATCTTTTGCGAATCCATTCGCATACGCCAAAGCCGTCGAGCCTCGGCAGCATCAGGTCGAGCAGCACTAAGTCAAATTGCCCGCTTTCAAAAACCTCCAGCGCTTTCAGTCCATCCTCCGCCTCAGCGGTCTGATACCCGGCTTCGGTCAGCCAAGATTGAAGCAGCTCCGAAATATCAAAATCATCTTCAACAATGAGAATACGATACATGTCCTGTGCCTCCTTATACAGGACAGTATAGCATACCTTTTTGGATTTCTTCTGAATTTTCCGAAATATTCATAAACCTGCGAAAGAGCCTTTGCCCCTTCGCAGGTTTCGCATTTATCGCACTCTTTCTGCCATCATGCCGATCAAAGCGCCATCGCCGTTTGCGTCCGGTTTGGTATAATCCCGAATGACCTCAATATCAACCTCTCCCTGATCGTCATCGCAGCAGACTATGCTCGTCATGCTGCCATGGAAGCGTCCGCTGTCAAGCGGTTCGCCATTGCTCTGGCGAATGTCCAGAAACCGGCGCACACGCTGTCCCTGAAAGACCATCTCATCGCTCGCCGCATCGTAGCACAGGCCAAATGCCGCGTAGGGCGCGAAGAAGGCCTGCTTTTCGGCAGCAGTCATTTCGCCCTCTGAGGTGGCGGTCGTTTGGGATGTGCTCCCGCCTTGGCTTCGCACGGCGGATTCCTCCCCGGTCAGCGCACGGATTCCTGTGAGCAGGCCCTCCGGGCTGAGCGAGCCGTCCGCATGGCGAATCAGCCGGGTCTGGTCGCGCTCGGTTCGCAGGTCGATGGTTCCCTGCTCGTCCGTAAATTCGATGATCGTGCACACGCCGCCGCTCACCGAGTAGGCGTCCGTGAAGGAGCGCACCCGCTGCCCCTGATACATGAGCGTCCGGCTTTCCGGGTCGCAGCTTAATCCGTATTCCGCATACGGCTCAAAGTGCCTGGCCCAGGCTTCATCATTCTCTGGATACGAATAGGAGTATTGCGTATACACCGCAATGGCCTCCGCAGCCTCGTATGCTGCTGTACCTTCGCAGATGACTGTGGAATCGTCCGTTTCCTGCCCGGCAGCGGCAGGATGCCCATCCCGTCCATCCAGCAAGATTGCTGTGTCTTGCGTCCGAGCAAGCTCCAGCGTACGGTCCGGGAACCCCGGCTCCTGAACGATGACGGCATCCGCGCCGATGATAAACGTCTTTCCATCGGCCTGATAGGTTCCCTCTCCGCCCGTGAACGTGTACACCTTGCCGTCCATGGCGATGCCGGTCGTCTGCGCCAGCGCAGATGCACAAAGCAGACACACCAGCATCAAAGCAAGCAGAGACACACAAAACACTTTTTTCATCGTACAACCTCCTTTTTCCCCTTTCATCGGGGATACACCGAGTATACCTCTGCGCTTTGGAGTTGGGTTGTACGGTGTTTGAAGATTGTCTGAAGAATCAATTTAGAGACTGGCGGTTTGGTTTTATTAAGAAATATCAGGAGACTATGATGGTGACATTCCTACTGTTTATCCCCGATATGCAAGGTTGCAGGCTCTATCTGTTCATTGAGGATGCATGCCGTCTCAAAACTCGGCTTTCTTTGCATCATCCATATCCTCATGAATGATATGCGAAAAGTAATCCGTCTCATTGATTTGCGCCACCTCAAGCGTGCGCATATAAACATCCATCTCATCAGGCGCATATTCCTTCATGACCTTCTGGCGCGCCGCTTCCAGTACCGTGTTCATATCCTGAATTCGCATATCCGCGATGCGATCTACGACGATCTCGATGTCTGCCATCAGCTGGCGGAATCTGGGGTGCGTCATCATTTCACAGAGCAAGCGGTTATTGATCTTCCCGCTGCGCAGCAGCTCCAATACTTCATCACTCAGATGCAGGGACGCCACGTCCACATCTGAGTGATTTTTTTGTTCTGTCAAGCCCAGGAGATAATCGGTGGATACGCCATAGAACTTTGCCAGCTTCTGAATGGCGTAGTGATTGATGTCGCCGCAATCCTCGCTCTCATATTTGCCAAGTGCAGACTTCGATAAGCCGGTCTGCTCCGCCAGCTGTTCCAGCGTCAGCTTCTTATCGATCACACGAAGGTCCTTCAGACGCTCGGCCATTGTCAGTTGAACGTACATTTTCCAGCCTCCATAACCAGTTTCAACCCTATCATACCACATTTCCATAAGCGTGGAAAGACAGGGGTTTTGCGGGTTTTCCATCGTTTCGGACATAGGCCAAAGCATGGGGTTTGTCAGGTATACTGTCTGCGTTCCACAGAACACAGAACCTTGACAACCCATCCCGAAGCCCTTTGCCCGATATACCGCCATGACCTTCCGGTTACCCCCGCGTCCCCCTGGCAAGCACCTTCCCCGGAAGCAAGCGCCTCTTCAGGACTGACTGTGAGCCAAACAAGGTTTCTAGCCGGGAACAGGCAAGGGACACCCATACAATAGAATTCCAAATAAGAAGCATAACCTTTACTCTAAAAACTGAAAGAGAGGTACATTATGAAACAGCTTAAGAACATGCAAATCATCGGAATTGACAATGGCTACGGCAACCTGAAAACCGCCAGCGGTATCTTCCCCGCCAGCGTCCTGACCTTCGACCACGAGCCCGTCCACGCGCAGGACCTGCTGGTTTACGACGGCAAATACCACGTCATCGGCAGCGGACACCGGGAGTTCACCCCAGACAAGGTCAGCAACCCGGATCACTATGTCCTGACCCTCGCCGGCATCGGTCAGGAGCTTTGGAAAAACAGGATGACCAAAGCCCGCGTCTACATCGCCGCCGGTCTGCCCCTGACCTGGGTGGAGTCCCAGCGTGAGAGCTTTCGTGCCTATCTGCTCCAGAACGACCATGTGGATTTCATCTGGCGCGGCATCGAATACCACGTCGATATCGTGGGTGCGGACGTGTATGCGCAGGGATTCTCCGCCATCGTGCCCATGCTCAGGCAGTTCAAGGGCGTGAACATGCTCTGCGACATCGGCAACGGCACCATGAACATCATGACCATTCAGGACAGGCGCGCCGTCATGGACCAGTGCTTCACGGAGAAGTACGGCACCTACCAGTGCATGCTCCGAGCACGCGAGGCCCTGATGCAGCGCTTTGGTCGTACCGTGCCGGATGCCGTCATCGACGAGGTGTTTCGAAACGGCGATGCGGACATCGGGCGCGACTATGTGGACACCATCCGCGAGGCCGCAGCCGGTTATGCGGCAGAGATCATGCGCAGGCTGCGCGAGCACGAATACGATCCACAGACCATGCGGCTGTGGGTCGTGGGCGGCGGCGGATGCCTGCTGCGCCACTTCGGCGAGTATGACCGTGACCGCGTAACCATCATCGATAACATCCACGCCAACGCCGAGGGTTATGAATGCCTTGCGGAGCGGCGCCTCAGGCGCGAGGGTATTGCCGGATGAGCCAGATGTTCCGCACCACCCTCCGGCTTGATCTGGACAAGCCTGCCAGCGCAAATGCTGTCGCTCTGCTGCGTCAGCTTCATGCAGAGCGCGGCTTGTCCTACAGCGCGCTGATCGTTCCGGCGGTCAATGCTTATTACCACGACGCCATGTTCGCAGCGGGCTACACCGACGTGGAGCGCGGCGAACGCGGCAGCACGGAAGAGCACCTGACCACCGTGCAGTTCAAGGTCATGAAGGAGCAGAAAGCCCTCGATGCGATTAAGGCGCAGCAGCAAAACGCAGAGCAGGCTGTTCGTCTGGCACAGGCGAACCGGGAGGAGGCCGAGCATGAAGTGGAAGCCGCAAAAAGGAAGATAGATGCACTTGCGAAGAGCGACAAAGAGGTCAAAGCATTCGTACAAAGCCTGGGTTCCGCAGACGAGCTTCTGCCCGACACCGGGATGCTGGAAACCGCCAGGAGCTACCGCGAAAACAAGGCTCTCCCGGTCATCAAAAAGCTCGTCCGCAAGCTGAGAGAAGTCTATGCTTTGCTGGTCAACGAGCGCCAGAAGAACAACGATATGCTCAGAGAAACCGCGTACTGGAAACGAAAAGCAGAACACAATGCTCTCATGCAGGAGAAGGCTTCCAAACTGGACAGGCTGACCCGGACACTCGGCGCGGATGAAATCGACCGGCTGCTGTCTCAGCGCAGCACCCATGAACATAGCCGATATAAAGCATGGGAAACCAACCGATAACCTGAAAACTCATCTTCAACAATCAATCCCTACAAAACTGGCAGAATACAAGGAAGTGAAACATACGAGAATTTTCGATACCCTCAAAGCCCGCATAACCGTCCCGCAGGCAGCTGCATATTACGGCGTCAGGATCGGGCGAAACGGCATGTGCCGCTGCCCGTTTCATTCGGACAGGACACCCTCTATGAAGATCAACGAAACCTACTTCTACTGCTTCGGCTGTCACTGCACCGGCGATGTGATCGACTTCACTGCCCAACTGTTCGATTTATCTCCCTTCGATGCAGCGCGCAAGCTGGCAACGGATTTCGGCATCGACCCCAACACGCCGGTATCCGCTGCCGTCGCGCTTCCCCGTATCCGGCAGGAGGAATCCCAGCGGGAACGGGAAGGGCACTGCACCTCCGTGCTGATCGAATATGAACAACTCCTAAAAAACCGTCAGCGACGATTTGCTCCCGTTCAGCCCTCGGACGAATGGGTCAACCGCTTCGTATCCGCCAGCCATGCGCTGCCACAGGTCTCCTACCTGATCGACTGCCTGTACGATGCAGATGCTTCGATGCGCAGGAACACCGCCGACTCTCTGCTTGGCGACGGTACCATCCGCAACATTGAGCGCTGGAACGCAGCACATAAAGAGGAGGTGGATGCGCATGACAAAGCGCTTGCGGCCTGACCAGTTCCCGCCCTGGTACGACGGGCAGAGCATCAACGAAGCGGCTTTCTGCCGGGAGTTTCTGGCTTCGCACAAGCTGCTCTACACCGAAAACAGCTTCTTCACGCCGGAAGGACGCATGACCGACGTAGCGCCGCTCAAGACGGAAATCTACCAGATCATCGAACCGTATGCGGCCACCAGCGTTCCGAAGAAGATTTCCAATATCATCGAGCTGCTGAAAATCACGGCGCACATTGACGACTTCCCGCCGCAGACAGACCGGATTCACGTGGCGAACGGCACGCTGTTTCTGGATGGCTCGTTCTCCACAGCTAAGGACAGAATCGTGCGCAGCCGTTTTCCGGTGGCCTACAATCCCCCTGCACCCAGCCCAGAAACGTGGCTGGGCTTTCTTCATGGCCTTCTGTATGAAGATGACATTCCCACCCTGCAGGAATACATCGGCTACTGCCTGATTCCCAGCAACAAGGGACAGCGCATGATGGTCATCAAGGGCAGCGGTGGCGAGGGCAAGTCGCAGATCGGCACCGTTCTGTCCCATCTGTTTGGCTGCAATGCCAAGGACGGCAGCGTGGGCAAGGTGTCCGAGAACCGCTTTGCCCGCGCCGATCTGGAGCACATCCATCTGCTGATCGACGATGACATGCGCATGGAAGCCCTGCGGCAGACCAACTATGTCAAGTCGCTGGTCACCGCGCAGGGCCGCATGGATCTGGAAAAGAAGGGCAGGCAAAGCTATCAGGGCTGGATGTTTGCCTGGCTGCTGGCATTCAGCAATGGCGATCTCCAATCCCTCTACGACCGCAGCAACGGCTTCTATCGCCGCCAGCTGATTCTGACCCCAAGGGAGCGCCCGCCAGATCGCGCGGATGACCCCGACATCGCGGAAAAGATGTGCCGCGAACTGGAAGGCATCTTCCTCTGGGCCTTTGAGGGTCTGCAGCGCCTTGTGGCGAATCATTTCCGCTTCACCGAAAGCGCCCGCGCCCGTTCCAACCGGGAAGCGGTTAAGCAAGATGGCAACAATGTGCTGCTCTTTATGGAGGCCGGAGATTATATCCGTCTCACACCTGAAGGGAAGGTTGGCTCACAAGAGCTTTATGAAATCTACACCGTCTGGTGCCGTGAGAACGGCTTTTCACCGCTCAAAAACCGGAGCTTCTCAGAGTTCCTGATCGCCAACCAGAAGAAGTACAGCATCGAGCACTCCAATAACCTGACGAACCTCGTCGGCCGCCGCGTGTGGGGCTTTACCGGCATTAAGCCTGTGCCAAGGCTCCCGCTCAGAACGGCAGACGGATGGCAGCGCGATTGCTCGGATGATAACCCGTTTATTTAAAATTCCCTATAAGTGAGAATTTCCGCGATTCTCTGTATACATACGTACACACATACAAAGGGATTGTACACATGTACGTATGTACGCAGTGGATTCGCATATCTGCAGGAACAAGAAAGGAACACTGAACCTCTATGCACCCACCACCGATCAACCCTTTATTGGAGGAATCATGGCTTTGCTCAAAAGAACGCCTGAACAGAACGCCGCCTTTGAGCGGTGCGTCGGCTTTCTTGCCGAAATGATCGAAAAGTACAGCGGGAAGGTGGAGTTTCCCGTTCTTCCCGCTGACAGCAAAACGAGTTGGGACAGTTTATCCAATCCATCATCTCAAACAAATTCAGAAGAACCATTGACAAATGATATGGCTGCGTAATAAAATGCAGTTGGGACAAAATACACGAACAGTTACTGCACGATTGACAGGAGGTGCACCATGCTTCAGAATCATCCTGCTCCTGAGAGCCGCACGCTGCCCCAACATATCACCGACGAGCACAACGGCCTGAGCTACACCCTTCACGGCGATTATTACTTTCCAGATCTTTATTTTCCGGAGCAACAGCCCAT
>OGFY01002334.1_pt1 | contig 11310 bp, 10 predicted proteins | sample 1570951 | NCBI WGS metagenome assembly OGFY01 (sample SAMEA2581942, study PRJEB24529) | metagenome | biome: Human gut stool | place: China | collected 2011
CTATTGCATTGTTTAATGCTGTATCAAATTCTTCTTGTGTTTGATTTGCATTTAAGTCTTGTAATAATGCTCTTGAGAAGCTTGCTATCATTCTGTTATTTTTAGCAAGTAATTCACATGCTTCATCTATCTCGTATCCGCCAGATAAAGCAACAATTCTTACAACACAGTCGTAATCATATAAATCTAAGTAATGGTTTGCAACTGTTGGTATTGTAAATTTGAACATTATTTTGTCTGCTGGATTCCATTCTTTTAGTTTTCTTATTATTTCGTCTTTTAATATTTTTTCGCAAAGTTCTTTTTGCTCTGAATGTATGTCTACTTCTGGCTCAATTATTGGAACTAATCCACCGTCACATATTGTTTTTGCAAATTCGAATTGTTGATTTACAATATCTCTTATGCCTTCTTCGTTTGCTTCATATATTACTGATCTCATCTTTGTTCCAAATACATGCTTTTTGTTAGCTTCTTCTATTTCTTCCTTTAAGTTTGGAATTTCTTTCATTAATTTTACGCCATTCTTTTCTTCGGCTAATCCCTTATCAACTTTTAAGAAAGAAACTATTCCTTTTTCATCCCATAAATAATCTGCTGTAAATTTTCCATTTACTTCTGACATCATTGTTTTTTCGAAAAGAATTGTTCCTAAAATGTGCTCATTTGTGAACACTTTGCTTGTCATAACTCTTTTTCTCATTTCATGGATTAGATTAAACATTTCCTCTTCTGAGCTATATTCACTTTCATCTATTCCATAATTTTTTAGAGTCTTTGCACTGCTTCCACCACTTTGGTCAAGAGCTGCAATAAAACCTCTTCCATCTCTCATAATTTCATACATTTTCTCATTCATTTGTATTACCTCCATATATATAGTTTTTGTCATAGTTAAAAATATATGCTTAAATCATACAATTTTCCCTTAGATTATACTTATTAAAATTGTAAAAGTCAACAGTAATTGTACAGGGATTTCCTTTCAAATTTTTTTATATGTACATATATTTTTCCTCATTCCTCTTCAAATAATTCCTTAACATATAACTCTCTATTTTTTAATTCATGTTCTTTGCCTTGCAATAAATTTTCAAAAAACATTGCTAAATATTGAAAAGTTGGATATATTCCTTTTGGAATGTTTCCATAGTTGCTCCTTACTAAAGCATTTCTAAAATACAAGCTATTATTTTTGAACATATCATTATTAATATTGAATCCAATGCTATTTAAATACTTTTCAATAAACACTGCTATCGTTCTGGTATTTCCTTCTCCAAATGGATGAATCTGCCAGATGCTTGATGTAAATTTTATAATATGGCTTATTAATTCATCTTTATTTAATTTTGAATAATCAAAATCTTTTTCCTCTTTAAAGTCGTACTCAATGTAGCTTTCTATATCTTGGTAATTTACGTATTTTACTGTATCTCCATTTAGAATTTCTTCTTTTTTAGTTATATTATAATTTCTATAATTTCCAGCAAAATCGTAAATATCTTTAAATAAAAACTTATGGATATTCTTTAATGCCACAGGACTAAATCCAAAGCTTTTATCCTCTAATAACTGAGCTATTCTTAAAGATACTATATCGCATTCTTTTTCTCTTTGAATGCTTATGTCACTCTGATTCTGTGTTTCATAATAAGTTTTTAATAGATTTTCAACTTCTGAATATTTTAATTCTCCATTAATATTCTTTTTAGACAAATCTATCAAATATTTAGAAGGTTCTAAATTATCAACTTTATTTAAACCAATTCCTGTATTCCAATATTCCTGTTTCTTTTTTGTATCTTGCGTTTCATTTTCGATTATATAGTTTTCTTCTTCAGACATTCAAACCCCTCCTATTTATATACATTTCGTACTTATCATATCAAAAAACTAATAGTTTTACAACTATTAGTTTACAATTATTTTCCGTTCCTTATTTTATCGTTTTCAACGCCTCACTCGTTATTTTTTCTTTATCAAATTTCTGATATATGAATATTAAAACTGCAACTGCCACCACAATTACTCCATATAATAAAATTCCCAATTTCCAGTCACCCACTGCAATATTCGCACCAGCTAATGTTGATGATATTACTGATGGAAACCTTGCAAGTGTGGATATTACTATAAACCTTGTTGGCTTTATTGGTAACAGTCCTGCAATGTATACTAATAAATCTTTTGGCGTTCCAGGCAATAAAAATAGTATTAACATTATCATTTCTATTTTTTTAGGATTTTGAAAAAGTTTGCTGTTTTCTATTTTCTTTACTTTATTTTCATCACAAAATTTATATACAAATTTCTTTCCTAATTTTCTAACCAAGAAAAATATCACGGTAGAAATAATTCCTGCTGAAGCCATAATAAAGACTGTTCCCCATAAGGCTCCGTAGCACATTCCTGCTAAAATTTCAATCGGTTCGCCTGGTATTAAAAATAAAAATATTTGTGCAACCTCAAGAGCAAACAGTGAAATTAGCCCTAGCACACCAGAGTTTTCCACTTTTTGCTTAAATGCAACTTGTCCTTCCACAGTTGATAAGTTTCTCATTACTGGAAGCAAATATATTGTTGCTCCAATACATATTACAAGTGCTACTACAAACATCACTAACTTTAATATTTTTGTTTTACTCATTATTTTATCACATTCCTTTTGTCATGCATTATTACAGCTATTTCAAATTTATAATTACATATTTGGCATATGTTTATCTCATAAATTTGCCACATTCAAAGTTGGCAGTTCTTCAACTTTATATTGTTTCAGTGCTCCCTTATATTCTAATCTTATATTCTCTAAGTTTAAGAAATCCTCTGGTTTTACTATATCTGGCAAATTATTCTTAATTTGAGCCTTTTTCATAGCATACTTCACAAATTCTGCACAGTAAAAAGCCCTTCTTCTCTGAATTTTCATATGTAAAGCAACTGCAACAAGTCCAATAAAATTAAATTTATATTCTTGAGAAGTTGCCTCAACCTTATGTACTATCTGATTTAATCTATTATACTGCTCATCCGAAATCATTATAGAATAAACTGCTGTCTGAGTATTTTTAAATCTTTTAAATGTTCCAATGTTTATTCCCTCATGTACAAATCCACCTATAAATGGATTATATGGATTCAGTCTTCCAAAGCTATACATTTTCGTTAAATTTTCGTCTAATCCAATAGACACATGCGAATATTCGGCTCCTGTGTATGCTTTTACAATCCTTGAAAGTACTGTACCACTGTATGTTAAAATTATATAAATGCGTTTCAAATTTTCCTCCTTAAAAGAAACTATTTAATTTCTTCTTAATCTTATGCTATTTGCAAATGGATTATAGCATAAGAGCAAGTAATTTACAATAATTACTTGCCCTTGTAATACATTTATTTAACTACAATATTCAATTTTTGTTCTTTATAGTTAAATTCTAACTTTGCCCCTATTATTTGTTTTAAAGTTTGTACTTCTACATAAGTCGGAATAGTACTATTTTCTAAATCCACGGTTGAACCACCTATTTTATATGTTTTATCTTTAAATGTAAGTTCAAGTGGCGTGCTATATCTGTCATATATTATTTGAATTTCTTCAATTTCTCCAAGTGCAGATATTGGCATTGTATAATCTTCTTCTGAATAGCTGTATAATGCAGTTTGTTGCACCTGCTGATTCATTATTGTAATATAAACTTCCTTACCATTAATAAATACTTTTAATGAATATGGCTTGTAATACCTTGTTATTTCTTCAGCTGTAAATTTGGTGTTATCTCCTCCATCTATCTTTGATACTACATATTCACATTTTATTCTTCTATTTATAGATTCTTCATCTTCGTTTGAACCCATAGACCATATTTTTTCAGTCATTCCGTCAAAATTTATATTTACATTCCAATCATATCCAAAATGTTTTCCTGCATTATCTCTCATTTGAACATATTTATGTACTATATTATCTATGTCAGATAAACTTGATGCATTGGAATTTAAATTATACTTGAACTCTCCATTTACATTGTACTCTTCATGCGGTTCAAAAGTTTTCTTAATTTCATCACTAGATTTTTCATATTCTTCTTTTAGAGTACGGTCAGAATCGTCAAACGTATCCCTTCCACATTCTTGTATTACAATAAATTCAATAGGCTTTTTTTCTTTTGACTTAAGCACATATTTTCCATTTCCAGATTTATCTATATCTTTTTCTATTACTTTTGCATTAATTCCATAACAATCTTTTAAATCTTCTATAAAATCTATGTTTACTCGATTTTTGATATTATTTAAATACATTATATATATGTGTGTTCCAAATATTATTAATAGTATTAAAAATATAACATACCAAATAAGCAACGCTCTTACCAATTTATCTGCCTTAGCATTTATTTTCTTAATTTTATGAATCGTTTTTCTGTTTTCTTTGCTAATTTTTACAATATCAATTCCTTTATATTGGTCTTTTAATCCTTGTTCATAATTTAACTGTGTTTTCTCAATCTCTTTCCAGTCCTGTTCTCTCCCCATTTATTTCTCCTACGTTATATATTTTTCAACTATTTTTTCTCTTTGCTACGCTTATCCTGTATTATCTCCATCTCTTTTTCTGTAGTTAAAGTTACATTATTCTCTTTTGAAATTATATTTGTTTATAAATATTTTAAAACCTTTTTCAAGTATATAGTATCAAAAAGGTTGAAAATTTTCAACTGGATTTTTACAATTATTATGGATTAATATTGAAACAATTATTAATGATTAAAAATTAAAGATAAAATTTAATTATTATTTATATATGAATTATAAAATGATTTAAAATTTCTTTTTCCATGAACTATAAAATGTATGTACACACACTCTTTTTCTTCAATAACTTCATAAAAGATTCTATAATGGTTAAAAATTAATTCTCGGTATTTTTTGTTTGAGAACTCTGGAATATATCTACCACTGTACGGATAAAACTCTAATTTATGGATAGTAGTACGAATAGCTTTATCATTTTCTATTGCATATTTTATCGACTCTCTTGCAATGTATTTATAAATGTTATCCATATCACTTTTTGCTTCTTTCGATAAAATAACTTTCATAAAACGCCTCTCTTCCCTTGTCAAGTTCATCTAGCATTATAACTTCACCATTTTTTATATTCTCTTTACTCTTTTTTAATTTAGCATAAAGATACATGGTATATGCACTATCACTCAAAACCATATTCTTAACAGTTTTTTCTTTCTCATTAATCATAGCAAAATCACTCCTTCCGAAAAAACTACTAATAGTATATCATGAATATTTATAAAATACTATAAAATTTTATAAAATACTCAAGAATTTCTTGAATATCTTATAATAGAATTTATTTTTTTACATAATAGTGTCTTATTGGCTTTAGATTATCATCTAATTCATAGCAAATTGGATTTCCTGTTTGTATTTCTAGCTTGATTATGTCTTCGTCACTTATGTTATCTAAGTATTTCATTAATCCCCTTAAGCTGTTTCCATGGGCTACTATTATTACATTTTTACCTTCTTTTAGGCTTTTCTCTATATCAGAATTCCAATACTGTGTTACTCTTTTTATTGTGTCTATTAAATTTTCTGTTTTTGGTAATTCATCTTCTGTTAAGTCTTTATATTTTGGATCATTTCCTGGATATCTAGGATCTGTTACATCTAATTCTGGTGGTCTAACATCTGTGCTTCTTCTCCAAAGTAGAACTTGCTCTGCTCCATACTTTTCTTTTGTTTCATCTTTATTTAGTCCTTGTAAAGCGCCATAATGTCTTTCATTCAATCTCCAGTTTCTTTTTATTTCTATGTTTTCCTCTCCCATTTCTTTTAAGATTAAATCAAGAGTATGTTCCGCTCTTTTTAATACTGATGTATAGGCTAAATCAAAATGAAAACCTTGCTCTCTTAGTGCAATTCCTGCCTCCTCTGCTTCTTTCATTCCTTGCTCTGTTAATTCAACATCAGTCCAGCCAGTGAATCTATTTTCAAGATTCCATTCACTCTGTCCATGTCTAACTAAAACTAATTTTATCATAAAAATCTCCTTTCTTTTCGCCCATTAGGGACGCCCCTTTGGGGGGCGAGCATATATTAATCACTAACTTTTCATAAATTTTAATACTTTTCAAAAAATCAATAAAAATTGACATTCTAAAAAAATATGTGTATAATATAAATAGAAAATGAGAGTCACAGAACGTGTGATTCCACTTATAAAGTTTTAACAACACATTCCAACCGACAAAAGCAGAATGTGTTGTTTTTATTGTTTATTAGTCCACATTATGTATATTATACACAATAAGGCTACGTTTACAGTTATTGAAATCATTAATCCTAATATTAGGACAAGTAAAAAATTTACCATAAACAACCACCTCCTTGCTCTCGAGTATATCGAGTATTTGAAGAGTGGCAAACACAACATATCCGCTATCTCATTTCCTACATAAAATACTATATAGTATTTTTAGTAAAAAAACAAGCGAACAAATTGAAATTTAATAATTTTATTTAATTCTCAATGTATATCAATTTTTATTGTTGTTGGTCTACCGTGTGGGCATGTATATGGATTTTTTAATCCCAGTAAACTGCTTATTAAGTTTTCTACTTCTTGTCTGCTTAAATCCATTCCAGCTTTTACAGCAGCTTTACATGCAACTGTTGCTACAAACCTTTCTTCTATGTCTTTTAGAGAACTTCTCTCGTTTGTTAGCATTTCATCTAATACATCTAAGAACACGCGGCTTCTGTCCACTTTATATTCTAGGTCCGGTATTCCGTTTATTTTTATTGTATTATCTCCAAAAAATTCTATATCAAACCCTGTATTCTTGAATAATTCCATATTCTCTTTTACGAACCTTGCTTCTTTATATGACAGCGTAAATACTTCTGGAATTAGCATCATTTGCACATTGTTTTGTATATGGTTCTTGTAGTTTTCTTTTATCTGTTCATATAGCACTCTTTCGTGTGCAGCATGTTGGTCTATTAGATATATTTCATTTTCTATTTCTACTATTATGTAGGTTTTGAATGCTATCCCAATGTATTTATAATTTATTTTTCTTTTCTCTTCACGTGTTATTAAACTTTCTTTTGGAGCATCCAGTTCTTCTTTAGCCTCTATTTCTGTCTCTACATCTGATTTATTTTTTTGCTTCTCATCTTCTTTTTCTTCTTGTTGTACATCGTCTAGTGAGTTCATTTCAATTACAGTTTTGTTCTTTGCCTGTGCCTTTTCCAATCCACTCAAGAAGCTATTTTCTTTCATATCAAAGTGATTTGTTACAAATTTTAGTTCATTTTCTATATAGTCTTCTTTATTGTTTTCTGTTTCGGTGTTTCCTAAAAAATCTTTGCTAAGAATTGCATTTTTTATAGCATGATACATCGCCTTGTATATTTTATCTTCATCTCTAAACCTTACTTCTTTTTTGGTTGGATGCACATTTACATCATAGTAATCGGCTGGCATTTGTAAATTTAATATAAAGAACCCATATTTTCCAATTCCAGTTGAACCTTTAAAGGCTTGGTCAGCACTGTTTGTAAGTATCTTGTCTTGTATGTTTCTATTATTTAAAAATAAAATTTGATTCTTTCTATTCTCTTCAGCTATAAAGGTGTTTCCGACTACTCCAGCTATTTTTATGTCTCCATCTTGATAGTTTACATCTACAAGGTTGTCTTTTATTTCTTTTCCATACAGTAAATATACAACATCTTTAATTTCACCATTACCAGATGTTTTAAGTATTTGTTTGCCATTGTTTATTAGCTCTATCGATTTATCTGGTTCGGCTAATGCAACTTTTTGCAAGAATTCCTTTATATATCTAAACTCTGTGGCATCATTTTTTAAAAATTTGTATCTAACTGGAGTATTATAAAATAATTTTTCAACTTTAATAGTAGTTCCTGTTGATGCTCCAATTTCGTCCTTTTCTAGTATATTTCCACCTCTTGAAAATAACTTGTAGCCCACCATTTCATCAGCTGTTTTTGATATCATAGTAAGTTCTGAAATTGATGATATACTTGCTAGAGCCTCACCTCTAAACCCAAAGCTGTATGTATTTTCTAGATCTTCTATTTTAGAAATCTTACTCGTTGCGTGCCTCTCTAGTGCTATATCCATATTATTTATGTCTATTCCAGAACCATTGTCTGTAACTTGTATAAGTGTTTTACCACCATCTTTTATTGTTACAATCACTTTCGTTGCACCAGCATCAATAGAGTTTTCCACCAGTTCTTTTACAACATTCATAGGGCGTTCAATTACTTCGCCCGCAGCTATTTGGTTAATCGTTAAATCATCTAATAATACAATGTTTCCCATTATTATTCGTCTCTTTTCTAATCTCATACCATAATTAAATTTATCCTAGTTTTAACATAATTTTTATATTTTTTCAAGATATTTTCTTTTTGCCTTATCTGATGAATGCACATATATATTTAGTGTTATACTTACATCTGCATGTCCTAATATTTCACTCAAGGATTTTATATCCATTCCCGCCTCTATACAATTTGTTGCGAATGTATGTCTTAAAGTATGAAATTTATATTTTTTTACTTTGCTTCTTTTTAAAATTTCTTTAAAATGATATTGATAATTTCTTGGTTCCACATAGTGTTCACTCGAGCCTGTTAATACAAAATCAGTTTTTTTACTCTTTCCTCTTATCTGTTTTAAAATATTATATAATTTACTATTTATAGGAATAGTCCTTACTGATGTTATTGATTTTGGTGTATCTATAATAACTATTGTTTTGTTTTCTTCTTTTGAATATATTCTTTCTATAGTCTTCTCTACATGTATTCTTCTAGTTTCAAAGTCAACGTTTTCCCATCTCAAAGCACAAACTTCTCCAACTCTTAGTCCAGTATTTAAACATATTAATATTCCCAATGATTTTAAATCATTTTGCTGTATGCAATATTTTTCTAATTTTTGTTTCTCTTTATTTGATAAAATTTGTATCTCTTTTTTGTTCATTTTAGGCAAACTCATCTTTTTTATGTTTAACTTTGTATTATGTTCTTCTTCGTAAAAATTTATTATTTCCTTTAGTTTAGTAACAATATCACGCACAGTTTTTGGTGATAACGTATCTGAGAGTTCTTCTATGAAATTATTATAATTTTTTATTTTGGTAATATTTTTTCCTGCAAAACTCGGATATAAATATTTTGCTACACTATATGAATAATTATAATAAGTAGATTTTTTTACAGTATTTTTTTTGTATTTAAGCCACTCCTCTGTTACCACTTCAAAATCTTTTCTTTTTCTTCTTGATACTATAATATTTTTTACTTCATTTAGTTTTTTCATTGATAAAAGCATTTCTTTTGTCCTTTCCATTTATACATAATTTTTATAGTATCTTTATATCACTCATGAGATAATAATTCCTTATTTTGTATTAAAACATATTGTTTTATTCTTTTATTTAAACTTATTAATTCTATTTTTACCAATTATTTTAATTAAATTTTATTGCTAAAAAAGAAACCCAACTTGTTAAACTTTTATCTAACAAATTAGGTTTATTTTACTGTTAATTATTGTACTATTACACTTGTCTACAAAAATAAAGAAACTCTGAATCCGATATTTTCCTTTGCCTCATCTTTATCCCATCTACGGTCCCCTGCAGTACAACCACCAGGTTCTCTCGGATTCGTATTACCAAAATTTCCTCCTCGACATGCGTTATACTTTTTTGGAGAAGTAGTTGTGTTTCCATCCTCAGTTCCCTCCACAGGCACCTCCTCCACTTTATATCCTGTCGGCAAAAATTTCTCCGTCGTCCACTCTTCTACATTTCCTCCCATATCATAAATATTACATACTGAAGTAGTTAGTCCTGTTGGAATTAATATTCCTATCCCCCACGTTGATTTGCTTTCTCCTGTTATATCTATATATTCAAATCTTGTGTTCATATAATTTCCTTGTGGGGAATTACTGGCGTAATCGTTTACAGTCTTTTGTATAAATGATATCGTTGTATCCCATGCATAGCTACTTACTAGTTTTGTTTTTATATTTTCACTATATTTTTGTTGCTTTGCAAAACCTTCTGCTAAAGAAATAGCTTCTTCAGGCGTTACATAATTGTATGGAGCTTGACCTTTCTTTATTGTTACTGTTTTTGTTACATCATTTGAACTTCTTAATGTTTTTGCTTCTGTATTTTCTTTATCTCCTGCTTCATATCTTCCTATATAAAATCCTTTATATGTTTCTACACTTGTCTTTTCATCTTCTGGTAATGCTTCTGAATAGCTACTAAATGAATCAACTCCAGTATACCATGTTCTTTTATAATCTGCTATTGTTGCCACTGGCACCCATACAAATTGGTTTAAATTTTTGTCCTCTATTACAATTCCACCTTGTACTTTTTCTGCTGAATCTGTTGAAAACTTCCCTGTTAGGTTCCCTCGCCATTCTGGCGATGCTGGTACTCAAACCCCTCTGGCGCGAGCGCTACCGCGCGAAAACGCGCTGCTGGCTGTGGCTGGCGCTGGCGGCATTTTTGCTGCTGCCGGTCGATTTTTCGATGAAAAACGCGCCGGTGCAGGCCGCGCCGCCGAAAGACTACACCCTCTTTGTCGGCACGGATAAGACAGCCATCCAATCGACCGACAACCTGTTTGGCGACATGGCCGAAAAAAGCGGCCAGTCCCCCGCACAGGTGCGCGACACGATCATCCAGCGCCCCGTGACGAATCCCGAGCAGAAGACGACGCGCTACATCCCCGTGACGACGATCCTGTTTTACGGCTATCTCGCGGGCGCGGCGGCGTTCCTGCTGTATCAGGGTGTCTCCTACGCCCTCTTCCGCCGCACGGTGCGCCGCTGGAAGAGAGACGTCGCCCGCGCGGACTACGCCGCGATGCTCTCTGACACGGCGCGCGACTTATGCGTGGGCGCGCCGGAGGTGATCGTCTGCGAGGCCATCTCCACCCCCGCGGTGACGGGCCTGCTGCGCCCGCGGCTGCTCCTTCCCCACGAGCGCTACGACGTGCAGGAGCTGCGCTACATCCTGCGCCATGAGCTGTGCCATTTGAAGCGGCGCGACATGCTCTTAAAGCTTGTGCTGCTCGCGGCCAACGCGATGCACTGGTTCAACCCCGTGGTGTATCTGATGCTGCGTCAGGCGGACGAGGACATCGAGCTCGCCTGCGACAGCGCGGCGACCGACGGGCTCGAACTCCCCGAGCGCGCGGCTTACAGGCGGACAC
>OGFY01002335.1_pt1 | contig 11310 bp, 7 predicted proteins | sample 1570951 | NCBI WGS metagenome assembly OGFY01 (sample SAMEA2581942, study PRJEB24529) | metagenome | biome: Human gut stool | place: China | collected 2011
GGCGTGCACGCGCTTTCGCAGATCGTGCATTTCGACGCGGCGCTTACGATTCCGCCCGAAAAATTTCCGGAAGCGCTCAACAAATTTTTGCCCGACGATATATCGGTGCTGAGAAGCGGCGCCGCGCGCGAGGGGTTCGATTCCAACCGCACGGCGAAGAAAAAAACGTACCGTTATTCGCTGTACGTTTTCCCGCAGCGGCTGCCCGTAAAAGAACGGTACGCCGTTTATCTTAAAAGCGCGCCTTCCGCGGAAAAGCTGAAAGAGGCGGCGAAGCTGTGCGAGGGCGAACACGATTTCAAGGCGTTCTGCGCGGCGAATTCTTCCGTAAAAACCACGGTGCGCACGGTATATCGCGTAGCAGTAGAAGAAAAAATTTCAATCGTCGGCGCCGCGGGAGATACGCTGCGGGAGATAGATATTTACGTAACGGGCAACGGTTTTTTGTATAATATGGTGCGTACGATGACGGGCGAAATTTTAGCGCTTGCGGAAGGGAAACGCACGGCGGAAAGCCTGCGGGAAGCGTTTGCGTCGGGCAAGCGCGAACTTCTCGGAAAAACGATGCCCGCCAAGGGACTGTCGCTGTTCAATGTGGATTACGGCTACGATTTATTCGCGAAAGAGAAAGCGGATAAACCGACGGAATAAGAGGCAAAATACAGGGAAAGGAAAGCTATGACTATTTATCGCATATTTGATTCGTTTATTACAATGTATACCTACACGAAAGGGTGTTACAACACGGGAAATTTCGAAGTTCTGCATAACAACGCGAAGTTATACGCCGCCGCGGTGTTGTCCGGCGTCGGCGTATGGGCGATACTGGAACTTCTGCTCGGGTTCGGTTTGTACGCCATGGCGAAAAAGCGTAATTTCGAAAAACGTTACATGGCGTTTATTCCGTTTGTGAATATGCTGTACGCCGGGCGGCTTGCGGGCGAAACGCGCCTGTTCGGGCAAAGAATGAAGCATGCGGGCGTGTTTGTGATGGCGGCGCAAATCCTCGCGGTGCTTGCGGGGGCGTTCAGCATCTTTGCGGAAGTTACGCTCAATGCGAATTATCTTCTCAAGGCGGTTTCTTCCGCCGACGGCAGAACCGTTTCGCTGGTGTACGTAACCGAAAGCGGCGGAGCGCCTTCCAGCCGCTTTGCTATGTTTTTAATCGGCTACGTCAACGTGGCTTCCTACGTGCTTTCCATTGTGGAACTGGTGTATTCCGTCTTTCTGTTTATCACCGCTTCGGCTCTGTTCAGAAAATACGCGCCCGCTTCGTATACGGGGCTTGCGTTTCTTTCGCTTTTTATTCCCGCGGCGTTCCCGATTATCGTGTTCGTACTGAGAAACAAACAGCCTGTGGATTACGCGGAATATATCAGAAAAAAACGGGAGGCGTACTATCGCCGTTACGGCGCGCCGGGCGGCTACGGCGGCTATAACAATTCTCCCTACGGCGCCGATCCCTATCGGGGCAACGGAGAAGGCAACCGTTCGGGCGGCTCTGCGGACGACGAGCCTTTTTCGGAATTCGGCGGCTCCGGGAATTCTTCGGAAAACCGTGCGGACGGAGGCGCCGGCGGCAACGGCGATTCGCCTTTTTCGGATATAGACGGCTGAAACAATCTTATTTATGCCATCGTTTGCGGGGTACGGCGTTTTACGCGGTTCCCCGCAAAAATTTTTTTATCGGAAAAGGCGTAAAACGCTTTACTTGCCGCCGCTCGCCGTGTTATAATAGATATAATTACAGGTTATACTTATATTTTTTGTCCGCGCGCGGGCGTTTTGCTTGTTGCAGGCGGAAAAACAAAGAGGCAGACAATGTTTTCGGATAACGTTTCGGCAATCGCCACGCCGCACGGAAAAGGCGGCATCGCGATTATTCGTATCAGCGGAAAAAATCCGCTGGAAATCGCGGAAAAAATGTTCCGTCCGCGCGGAAAGACAGCGGTGAAAGATTTCCTGCCGTACAGAATGTACCCCGGCGATATACTTTGCGACGGCTTTTCCGATTACGGGCTGTGCGTGTATTTCAAAGCTCCGTATTCCTACACGGGCGAGGACGTGGTGGAATTTCAGTGCCACGGCGGCGAGGGCGTTGCCGCGGGAATTTTAAAGCGTACGTTTGCGCTGGGCGCGGCGCCCGCGGGGCGGGGCGAATTTACGAAACGCGCGTTTTTAAACGGCAAACTCTCCTTATCTTCCGCCGAGGGCGTGGCGGATCTTATCAACGGCGAATCGGAAGCGGAAATCCGCGCGGGGTATCTTTTATATAACGAAAAACTTACGGGGCGCGTGCGCGAATTGCAGAACGTTCTGAAAAACACGCTCGCCGCCATCGGCGCCGGCGTGGATTATCCCGAAGAGGACGTGGAAGAAGAAAGCCGCGAAGAAGTGCGCGCCGCGTTGCAGAAAGCGAAGAACGGCATCGGCGTGCTGCTTGCGGGCTACGGTACGGGCAGACGCGCGAAAACGGGCGTTACGGTGGCGATCTGCGGAAAGCCCAATACGGGCAAAAGCTCGATACTCAATCGTCTGCTCGGCTACGATAAAGCCATCGTTTCCGCCACGGCGGGCACCACGCGCGACGCGGTGGAGGGCGAAATCGAACTGGAAGGTATCCGCTTCAGATTTTACGATACCGCGGGCGTGCGCGAAAGCGGCGACGAGATAGAAAACGCGGGTATCGCGCTGGCGGAAAAGCTGATAAAAAGCGCGGATCTGCGCGTGTTCGTATCGGCAAAGGGCGCGCCGTTCACGCAGGAGGACGCGCAGGCGCTGGAACTGGCAAAGTGCGGCGCGTATATCAAAGTGCTGAACAAAGCGGATCTGAAAGGCGACGAAACGGAAACGGACGCGGACGTTACCGTTTCCGCCGCGACGGGCGAAGGCTTTGCCGAACTGAAACGGCTGCTGGTATCGCGCGGGGTTGGCGAGCGCACGGAAGAAAGCGCGTTTCTGGTGGAGGAACGGCATTATCAGGCGCTGTCGCGGGCGAAAGAGGCGTTAAAATCCGCGTTGGCGGATATCGACTCCGCGCCGCTGGATTTGCTTTCCGTTACCGTGCAGGAAGCATGGGAAACGCTCGGAGAAATTACGGGCGAAACCGCTTCGGAAGAGATTATATCCGAAATATTTTCCAAGTTCTGCGTCGGCAAATAATAAACGCGCGCGAAAAACGGCGCATACCTTTGTCGCGCTCCGTGCGGTTTTGGTCGCGTACTGTTTGTACGCTCTCTGCGCCCGTACTCGCGCTTCGCGGTCTGCTCGTTTTTGCCGTGCGTTTGCGCGGCTGATAAGCTGCGCAATACAGTGTTGTCTTTGCGTTTTTGCTCGGTCATTTATTGATTGTAAATTCCCGTCGCAAAATCCGCAGACGCCTTGTCTTGCTTGCTTCTGAGCCGCGCATATCGCGTTTTAAGGGGCGTTTGGCGCAGAATCAGGCAATATAAAAAACACAAAAGGATAAATTATGGTTAATCTGGATTTATACCGCGTGTTCTATACGGTGGCGAAAAACGGTTCGCTTACAAAAGCCGCCGAAGAACTCTATATTTCGCAGCCCGCCGTGTCGCAATCGGTGAAGCAGCTGGAAAATCAGCTGGGCGTTACGCTTTTTAACCGCACGCACCGCGGCATGGAGCTTTCGGAAGAGGGCGGAAAACGCATCATCGGCAAGGTGGAACGCGCGCTGCGCCTTCTTGAAGAAGCGGAAAACGAAGTGGGCGGCGCCGTGGCGCGCCGCGGCGCAGAACTCTGTTTAAGCGCTTCCGACGAGGTGTTCCGCTACATTCTGGCGGATAAAATCGCGGCGTTTACCAAAAAATTCCCCGCCGTGCGATTGAAATTTCTGCGACTGAAAGACGAAAAAGCAAGGGAAATGCTGCGCGGCGGCAAGGTGGACGCGGTGTTCGGCGAACAGTCGTACGTCTGCGAGGAACACATCGCTTCGTTCCCTTCGGGCGTATCGCTTTCCAAAGTGTATCTGGGCGATAAAAAGCAGGCGGAACGGCTGGAAGGCGCTTTGCAATGTATGAAAAGCTCGCGGGGCAAAAAGGCGTGCGACGCGCACGTCTGTGCGGCAAAATTGCCGCTCATCGCGCTGGAGGGCGACGACGACGGCGCGGCGATCGCGGGGGTAACGGCGGAAACGGCGAAAGAACTTGCGGCGGCGGGCGCCGGCGTGGTGCTTTTGCCGCAGATTTATGCGGAAAAAGAACTTTCGGAAGGAAAGTTATTCGTGCTTCCCGTCGCTCCGCCCGAAAATCCGGCGAAAACGCTGTACGTTTCAATCAATCCGAAATCCGAAAAGGAAAAGCTTGTTTCGGCATTTTTATCGATTGCGGGCATGAACCGTTCCTGCGGGGAATAACCGCGCCTCGCAACCGCCGCGCGGGCGCGGCGGAAAAAACTTTCAACGACTATAAGGAAAATATATGGCAAAACCAAATCAAAGACTTCGTAATTTTTGTATCATAGCGCACATCGATCACGGCAAAAGCACGCTTGCCGACAGACTGATGGAGCGCACCGGGCAGGTAAGCAAGCGCGACATGGAAGATCAGCTGCTCGATTCGATGGATATCGAACGCGAACGCGGCATCACCATCAAACTTACGCCTGTGAGAATGTTTTATCAGGCGAAGGACGGCGAGGAGTACGAATTTAATTTAATCGATACGCCGGGGCACGTGGACTTCACTTACGAGGTAAGCCGTTCGCTTGCTGCGTGCGAAGGCGCGATTCTGGTTGTGGACGCCACGCAGGGCGTGGAAGCGCAGACGCTTGCCAACGTGTATCTCGCGCTGGAAAACAATCTGGAAATTCTGCCCGTCATCAACAAAATCGATTTGCCGAGCGCCCGCGTGGACGAGGTGAAAAAAGAAATAGAGGACGTCATCGGGCTGGACGCTTCCTATGCGCCGTGCGTTTCGGCGAAAGAGGGCATCAACATCGACGAACTTCTGGAAGCGATTCCTAAATATTTCCCCGCGCCGCAGGGCGATACGGACGCGCCGCTGAAAGCGCTGATTTTCGATAGTTACTACGATAATTATAAAGGCGTTATTCTGTTTGTACGCATTTTCGACGGCGGCGTGCAGCCGGGCGATAAAATCAGAACGTTTTTATCGCCCAACGTGTACGACGTAACCGAAGTGGGCGCGTTCGCGCCGAACCTTCTGCCGCAAAGCAAACTTTTGGCGGGCGAAGTAGGGTATATCGCCGCCTCTATCAAATCCATTCAGGACGTAGAAGTGGGCGACACGGTTACGAACGCCGAACGCCCCGCGAAAGCGGCTCTGCCGGGCTATAAAAAAAGTCAGCCCGTGGTGTTCTGCGGCATTTACCCTCTGGACGGCAGCAAATTCGGAGATCTGAAAGACGCCATCATGAAGTTGCAGCTGAACGACGCTTCGCTTATTTTCGAACCGGATACGTCGGTGGCGCTCGGCTTCGGCTTCCGTTGCGGCTTTCTGGGGCTGCTGCATATGGAAATTATTCAGGAGCGCATCGAACGGGAGTTCAACCTCGACATCATCACCACGGCGCCGTCGGTTTCGTATAAGGTGCACAAGACGGACGGAACGGAATTTTTCGTGGATAATCCCTCGCATCTGCCGCCCGTATCGGAAATAGAATATATGGAAGAGCCTATCGTAAAGGCGGATATTTACACGCCGCCCGATTATATGGGCGCGGTGATGGATTTGTGCAAAGATAAGCGCGGCGTATTCAAAAACATGTCGTACGTGGACGAACGCCGCGTGAAACTGGAATACACGCTGCCGTTGAACGAAATCGTGTACGACTTTTTCGACGGACTGAAATCACGCACGAAGGGGTACGCAAGTTTCGATTACGAACTGGCGGGCTACGAACGTTCGAAGCTTGTGAAACTGGATATACTGCTGAACGGCGAAGTGTGCGACGCGCTTTCTTCCATCGTGTTCGAAGAGCGCGCATACGAACGCGGCAGAACGCTTTGCGAAAATCTGAAAGACGCTATCCCGCGTCAGCTGTTCGAAGTTCCCGTGCAGGCGGCGGTGGGCGGCAAAATCATCGCCCGCGAAACGGTGAAAGCCGTACGGAAAGACGTGCTTGCCAAGTGCTACGGCGGCGACATCACGCGCAAACGCAAGCTTCTCGAAAAACAGAAAGAGGGCAAGAAGCGTATGCGCAAGGTGGGCAGCGTGGAAGTGCCGTCGGAAGTGTTCATGGAGATACTGAAAACTAACAAAGATTAAGCAATGCTCGTGCCTGAAAAGCTTCGCATTTCTTTGTCGCGCTTGCGTTTTCGCCTTAGTCGCGTACGTTTGAGCACGCTCCGTGCGGCGAAATCCGCGTGCTTCGCGAACTGCTCGCTTTTGAGGCACGGAGAAGATTGAAGTAAAATTAAGGCTGAAATTAAAATTACAGGTGAAATTATGGCAGGAATTTATATTCATATTCCGTTTTGCAGGCAGAAATGCTCGTATTGCGATTTCGTTTCGTTTCCCGATAAAATCGGGTATGCCGAAGCGTACATGGCGTGCGTTTACAAAGAACTGAAAATGCGCGGCGAAGAACTGAAAGGCAGGACGTTCGATACGGTGTATTTCGGCGGCGGCACGCCTTCGTATATTCCGCCGAAACTTATTTTAGGCGCCATGAACCGCATCCGCGAAAGCTTTACCCTTTCCGATAACGCCGAAATCACGCTGGAACTCAACCCCGGCACCATCGGCGAAGAAAAGGTGAAAATTTACGAAAAAGCGGGCATCAACCGTTTTTCCGTCGGGTTGCAGACGGCGATCGATTCGCAGCTCGAAGATATCGGCAGAATCCACAACGTGCACGATTACGTGTATGCAACCAAACTTCTGAAAGGCAAAAATTTCAGCACCGACGTGATGCTCGGTTTAAAAAATCAGACGAAAGCCGATATTAAAAAGACAATCGAACTGGCGGCGGCTTGCGGCTCGTCGCACATTTCCATGTACGCCCTTACGGTAGAGGACGGCACGCCGATTTACACCGATTATCTGAACGGCGAACTGCCCGATTCCGACGAAGTGGCGGATATGTACGATTACGGGCGGAATCTTTTGGACGCACTCGGCTATCGCCGTTACGAAATTTCGAATTTCGCAAAACCGGGATTTGAAAGCCGCCACAACCTGAACTACTGGCGGCGCGGCGAATATATCGGCGTCGGGCTTGCCGCTTCTTCGTTTATGAACGGCAAACGTTTCACGAATACGTTCAACCTCGACGATTATATGAAATGCGTGATTTCCGGCTTCTTCCCCGCGGTAGATTGCGAGGAAGTAAGCGAAGCGGACGCGAAATTCGAAAAGGTGATGCTTGCGCTGCGTACCGCCGAGGGGCTTTCGCTTGCGGAATATGAAAAAGAATTTTCTTCGTCGTTCGAAGAAGATTTTCCCGCGGCGCTTACGAAAACGCGCAAATATCTCGATTTTTCTAAGGACGGCTCGCGCGTGAAAATCAAGGACGAATATCTGTACGTGCAGAACCGGATTCTGATGCCGTTTATGGAGGAACCGCGGCAGAGAGATTGAACTAAAGCGGAAAACAAGCCGACGGGAAATAAGAATAAAAGGGGTAAAAATATGCAAAAACGCGAATTTACGCTGCAATCGAAGTACGATAATCTTGCGCTTTCCTGCGCCGAATACGCGGCGGAGGGGGTTACGCAAACAAACGCGAAAGGCGTTGTGCAGATCGTGCACGGCATGTGCGAATACAAGGAACGCTACGAGGGCTTCATCGATTATCTCACGCAAAACGGTTATATCGTATTTGCGCACGATCACAGAGGGCACGGCGGCAGCGTTACGGCAAACGAAAATCTCGGCTATTTCGGCGATAAAAAGGGCGAGGCGATCGTAGACGACGCGGCGCTGGTTACAGACGAAATCAGACGGCTGTATCCCGGGCTGAGCGTTACCCTGTTCGGACACAGCATGGGTTCGCTTGTCGTGCGCGCGTATATTCAGAAATACGAAGAAAAAATCGATAAGCTGATTGTTTGCGGTTCGCCTTCGAAAAACTCTCTCGCGGGGTTCGGGCTGATGCTGAACGGCGTGATTTCGGCGTTCCGTGGCGAAAAATACAGAAGTCGGCTGATGGCGAACGCTTCCACGGGCGGCGGCGACGATAAATTTCCCGGCGAGGGCAAAAACGCCTGGCTCACGCGCGATAAGACGGTGGTGGAAAAATACAACGCGGACGAAAAGTGCAATTTCGTTTTCTCCTGCAACGGATTTTCCAACCTGCTGCATCTTGTGAAAAACGCGTACAAAAAAAAGAAATATCCCGCGAAAAATTCCGATTTGCCGATTTTCTTTATGGCGGGGGCGGACGATCCCGTGATCGGAAGCGAAAAGAAATGGCTTGCGGCGCAGCAATTTCTGCGCGACGTCGGCTACAAAAACGTTACGGGAAAATCGTATCCGAAAATGCGGCACGAAATTTTAAACGAGCTCGGCAAAGAGGAAGTGTACGCCGACGCGCTTGCGTTTATCGAAAAATCGGCGGAAAAACAGGCATAAACGGAAAAATAACGTCAGTGATCGCGAAAAATTTTGTAAAAATTCGTCGAAATCGTTGATTTTTGGCGATTTATATAGTATAATAAACTTAGAAAATTCGTTTTTTTCGCGGCGCACGTTCAATAAAACGGCGGAAACAAAAGCGGAAAAATACGGAAGGAGAAAAAGATGTTAAATTCGTTACTTATCGGCGTCGGCGCGATCGTAGGGATCGTGGTTGTCGCACTCGTGATCATTCTTGTGATTGCGGTTGTTGTATGGTGGATTAAAACCGCCAACGCGCTTGTTCGCCTGAACAACAAAGCGGAAGAAGCATGGGCTACCATCGACGTATTCCTGAAGAAGAGATACGATCTCATTCCCAACCTGGTGGAAACCGTGAAAGGCTATGCAAAGCACGAAAGCGAAACGCTTACCAACGTTGTGGCGGCGCGTAACGCGGCGGGCGCGGCGAAAACGCCCGAAGAAAAAATGCAGGCGGCAAACGCACTCAATTCTTCGTTGAAAGTGCTGCTCAACGCGGTGCAGGAAGCATATCCCGAGCTGAAAGCGGACGCCAACTTCCGCGATTTGCAGGAACAGCTTAAGAGACTTGAAGACGAACTGGAAAGCGCGCGCAGATATTATAACGGCGTAGTCAAATCGTTCAACAACAAGATTCAGGTGTTCCCTTCTTCCATCGTTGCCAACAAGAAAGGGTACGAGAAGAAGAAGTACTTCGAGCTGGATAGCGAAGAAGAGAGAAAGAACGTTAAAGTTTCGTTCTGAAACATGTCTGCGGGAGATTTCGGTATGAAATATACATTTTCAACGTCTTCCGTAGCGAAAAAAGCGAAATTGCGGACGCGGTGGTTTGCCGCGCTCGCATTTCTGCTTTTTTTTGTTATCGCGGGCGTTTTTGCTTCGGCGTTTTCTTTCCGTTCCTCTGCCCTTAACGGCGCGAACGGCGGCGGAGTCGCGTCTGCGGAAAGCGGTATCGCGGCGCAGTCCGCTTCGTATTCGGGCGACGCGTTTACGGTGAATCGATATGAAGCCACGGTTACGATCAATGCGGACAGAACGGTGGATTTCCGCGAACGGCTTGTGGTTACGATGAATCAAAGCGTAGGCACGCAGTTTTATCGTTCGCTTCCGATCGATCAGGGCGACGCATATTTCGACGTTTCGGCAAAGCGGAGCTATACGGACGGCAGACTTTCGGAAGATAGTTTTTCCGTGATCGAAAACCCCGATAACGGCGATTACATAGATATTGTTGTTTACGGCGGCATTACGGCAAACGCGACATGGGCGTATGAATTTTCATATTCGATGCGCTCTTCGGAAGCCACTGCGAACGGACTGGGGCTGGACGTTGTGGGCGGCGGCTGGACGGTGCCTCTGAACAACGTAACCGTTACGGTGAATTTCCCTGCCGCGCCCGAATCGTGCGCGGTATACAGCGACGAATACGGGGTTGCCGGAAAGCGGTTTATCGATAACGAAAGCTGGAGCGCGGATAAAAAGACGCTTACGCTTACCAGTGTAAAATTACCCGTAATTTACAACGGGTATTTCGACGACTCTTCGGCGGCTGCCGTAACGGTGGTGTTCAAGCTCCCTGCGGGCGTTATGTCGTCTTACGCGGCAATGCTTTTAAAATCGCCGAGCTTCTGGGTTGTGCTGGCTGTTTCGGCTATTGCAGCCGTAGCGTCTCTGTTTCTGAGCGGATTATTCAAAGTGCGCCACGAAATGATTGCCGTAGTCAGCGTGAAGCCGCCGGAAGGGATGGATCCGTTGATGATGGGGCGGATTGTCGACGGAAAAGTAGATAACGAGGACGTTACTTCGATGATTTACTATTTCGCCGATCAGGGGTATCTCACTATAGAATTGCCGGGCGAAAAGGAAGATCCGATTCTGCACCGTACCGAAAAGCCCGTACCCGATAAAATGCCGCCCTGGCAAAAGGCGCTTCTGGAAGGCTTGTTCGATAAAGACAGGCGCAAGGATACGCAGATTTCCGATTTGGAAAATAAATTTTATACTTCCGTAGATAAGGCGAAAACGCTTTTATCCACGCGGCGCGGCGCCGAATACGAGTCCAAGTCTGTCGTCGGCGCGTGCCTGATTGCTTTGCTTGCGGTGTGTTTGTACGCTTTCGTTCCGTTCTTTATCGGAAAAGCGAGAATCGGCGGCGGGTATAAATACTGGACGGGGTTAATTTCGGCGTTCCCGATCGCCGCGTGCGAATACGGATATTTCTGTGTGGAACAGTGGCGCTACAAGAAAAAGGCGGACGTCAGACGGTGGGCGAATATCGGCATCACCGCGGTGCTTGCGCTGTTCGGCGTGTGGTATACGGCGTTGTTCGCAAGGCACATTCTTACGGTATGGGAAAAGCTGTTTATCTCCGTCGGGGCAACGGTGTGCGCGTATTTTGCGCCGAAGTGCATTTCCCGCACGGAAAAATATGTAGAAACGCTCGGAAAAATCCTCGGGTTCAAAGATTTTATTCTGTATACGGAAGAAGAAAAAATCAAATTCATGCTTCAGGAAAACCCGCAGCTTTATTACGACGTTCTGCCTTACGCGCAGGTCCTCGGCGTTACGAAAGAATGGGAAGGAAAGTTTAAATCCATTACCATCGAACCTCCGAGCTGGTGCAGCGGAGAAGCTTCGTTTTCCGTATTCGATTACGTGCTGCTCAATTCCATGCTGCGTTCGTCGTTCGTATCGGCGATGTCCCGCCCGAAACCCAAAGGCGGCGGCACGTTCC
>OGFY01002338.1_pt1 | contig 11290 bp, 3 predicted proteins | sample 1570951 | NCBI WGS metagenome assembly OGFY01 (sample SAMEA2581942, study PRJEB24529) | metagenome | biome: Human gut stool | place: China | collected 2011
TCCTGCTGTCCATGTTATTGTATTGTTGCTATTAAAGTTCTGTACAAGTCCCCATGTCTTTGTTGTTCTATTATATACAACCATCTTATATGTGTAACCTGACTCTCCTCCAATTCCTTCTGCTGTAAATGTTACCTTATCTCCAACCTTTGTTGTGTTAGCACTTACTGTTGTCTTTACTGAAAGCTTATCTGTTTTTCCTGTTCCAACTGTAACATTAAGTGCTTCACTTCTTGTTACATTTCCATATGCATCTTTTACATCTACATAGAATACTCTTGTTCCATCGTTTCCTGCTGTCCATGTTATTGTATTATTTGCACTGAAATCCTGTAACTTGAACCACTGGTTTGTTGCTGGATTAAAGATTATGAACTTATATGTACAACCTGCTCCAACATTTGCCTGTGCCTTAAGTGTAAGCTTTCCTCCAGCTTCTACTGATGTCTCTCCTGTAAGTGTAGCTATTGCTTTCATCTTAACATTGAGCATCTCACTTCTTACTATATTTCCTTCTGCATCTTTTACATCTACATAAAACTCTCTGTCTCCAGCGCTTCCCTTTGTCCATGTACATGTATTATCACTACTGAAATTCTGTATAAGTCCCCATGTCTTTGTTGTTCTGTTATACACGATAAACTTATATGTATATTCTTCTTTTCCACCTGTAGCTTCAGCTGTAAATGTTATATCGTTATCTGTTTCTGCCATTGTAACACTTATTGCTAATGGCTCTTCTTCTGTTCCTGTTGCTGGAATCTCTGTTACATCTGTCTTTGCATCACATACTGTACAATGATGACTCTTGCTTCCTGGTGTTGTATCTGTTGGAGCTACATCAATTGTCCACTCTGTGCTGAACTTATGTCCAGTTGCTGGGATTGCTTCTGTGTATGTCTTCTTGTCACATGTTCCTGTTGTAGATGTACATGTATATGTAAGCACTCCTGCCTCTGTACATGTTGCTTCCTTTGTTACTTTTGATACATAGTTATGTGTATGTGTCTCTTCTGTTGTTCCATCTGGTGTATATACCATATAGAAGAGATTCATTGTATCTCCCTTTGTTATCTCTACACTTCCAGCGTTAACATCTACTGATACAATACCATTTGAATCAGATGCATACTTTGTACCATTTACCTTTATAGACTTACTTGCTTCTGCAAATACAAGTGTAAGTTTACCCTTTGCTGTAGCAGTAAACTTAATATTTGTTGCTGATTCTATCTTGAGACACTGTGTAAGTGTAAGTCCATTATATGTTACTGTGCCCTTATTAGTTGCAAGATTACCTGTTATTGCATAGAAATTACTTGTCTTTCCATCTGCTGTGAAGTTCTGTACATAGCTTCCCTCTGATGGGGCTGGTACATCTGGTGTATCTGTTGAACCCTTCTTAGGAATAACTTCTGTCTGCTTATCTCCACATACTGAACATGTACGGCTCTTAAGGCCTGTCTCTGTCTCTGTTGCTTCCTTTTCAATTACCCACTCACCATATGTATGTGTATGTGATTCACCTGATGTGCTTCCACCACCTACAGATACAAGAGATGTCTTGTAGTTGTTAAGTGCTGTCTTTAATGCTGTGTTAAGTGAATAGCTTGCATCGTCAACACTGTTATCAAATGTCCACTTGAAGTCTCCTCCAGCAAGACGTCCTGCTTCAGATGTTACAATTGATGGAACATCTGCAGGATTATCAATTGCTGATTCCTTAACACCTAAATCAACCTTTGTATCGAAATTAGAATATGTCTTTCCACCCTGTTTTGCTGAATATGTAGAAGGAACTGTTTCACTTCTTGATGTTGCAAGGTATGCATCGAAATCAGTTGCACTTGCACTTGTTGTGCCAGCATCTGAATTAGCATATATAACAGACTTCTGACCTTCCATATTGTTATTGTATGCCTTGATGACACCACCATTCTCTCCTGAGAATATTCCGCCTGCAAGAACATCGCTGCCCTGCATTGAGCTAAGCATTGGATATGGACAATTTCTAAAGTAGTTAGCTTCTACAAACGCCTCACTGTCCTTAGCTGCGCCAACACCATATTTGGCATTACCATCATAGTAATTGTTATATACATGAACTGACATTGTTCTGATACGAGGATGTCTTGAATCAGAATGATCAAACCAGTTATGGTGATATGTAATCCAGTTCTCACCTGATTCTGACTTCATACCACAAAGTGACATCTTTCCTGAATCCCAGAAATGGTTGTAAGAAATTGTTACATACTGTGAATTATCCTTTAAGTCCATAGAGCCATCGCCCTTAGCCTGGTCACCATCTGAACCAGCGTCGCCATAAAATATATCATTGTTATGAACCCATACGCCAACTGACTTCTTAAGAGTTATACCATCTCCATCTTTTCCACCGCCCCAGTTCATAAGGCCAAGATTTCTTACTTCAATGCTGCTTGACTGGAATGCAGCTACACCTGCTGTATATAATGTAGCATCATCGCCAACACCTTCAAATGTTACGTTAGCTGCTCCCTTAACACCAATAGCATATGCTGAACTCATATCTGGGCAAGAAAGTCCGCTTAATGTAACCTGACCTATAATACGGATAGCAACTGGCTGGCAGTTATTCTTAGTCTTAATTGCCTGTGTAATAGCTGCTACACCTGTATATTCAGTGTTGCCAATCTTCATCTTAACTGTATTCTTATTAGCTTCTGTTACATAAAGAACAGATGCTCCTGACTTTAATGTTCCATCATTGTTATATGCACCAACACCGTTCTTTGCTGGTGAATTACTTGAAAATGTAAATCCACTTCTGTCATATGCAGATACAGTCATTGTATTAGAAACTATAGCTGCTGATGCATTTTCTTTACCACTTACAACAGGAACAACCTTCATAACATAGTCACCTGCTCTTAATCCAAGTGCATCTGCTCTCATGTATGATGGATACTTTCTTATAAGTTCATCATCCAACTGAACATATGCTGCATCTGTTGCACTGGCAGACTTAACATATACGTTATAACCAGTTGCTCCTGCTACTGGTGTCCACTTAACATATGCTGTCTCAAACCACCCTTTTGCTTCTGTTATTGCGCCAGAAGCCGCATGAACTGGCTGAATATCAGTAATTACAACTGATGCTAATGTCATAACTGCAACCAGTGCCACGCTTAAAAACTTTTTTAATCTGTTTTTCATAGCTCTTCTCCTTCTTTTTTGCAATAATTAATTGTTCATTTTGGATACCATGTATCCCAAAATCAAGCCCATGTTACCACTTTTGCACAATAGAAACAAGGGGTTTTATAAAATTTTCGTAAAATTAGTTAATTTTAATCCCTTTTCCCAGAGTAAATGAGTATATTATCTTCTCTTTGACGCATTTTCCTGTCAATTGTGCTAAAGCTTTGGCATAATAATTGAGCTGGATTGCATACCTTTTCACAAGTTCTTGTTCCCCAGCAACACTTTTATTAATCCTGTCTGTCTTATAATCAATAAGTACCAGTTCTCCATCCTCTTCAAAATACATATCAATAATACCCTGTATAAGCTGTCCTTCATATTCAAACACAAATGGCTGTTCTCTTCTTGCTCTGCCATTCTTAACAGCACTTGCCGTTCTTTTTCCTATATCAGATTGTACAAATGTATTAATATCACACGGATTGACGCTTTTTACCTGTAATTCATTTATCTTGCCAGTTTCTAACATACTCTCAATATCGGCTTTAACTCCTTCGAGGTTCACACTTACTGAATAATCAAGGCACTCCATAATCCTGTGATATGCGCTGCCACGTTCATTAGCTGCAAGCTTTGTTTCCTCACCGCTTATAAATTTAGGAACTATGCTGTCAGACTCATCGCTTCTTTCAGCCACCTCTGCCGCTTTCACAGATTCATCCATGTAAGCATTTTCTTCTGAATCATCCTCTGCCTGCATTACCTTAAGCTGTGAAACCGTAAGCTTCATCCTGCCAGTAGCATTATCTGTTGGAACATACTCTGGAAGTTCCTCTAACGAAGGATATCCCACAGATATTTCTGGCTGGACGTTCAGCTCTTTATCAGCAACAGCTTTCTCATTCTCCGTCTCCACAGCTTCAGGCACCGCAGCCTCTGAATTCTCTCCAGCATCAGCCATTACTCTGAAGCTGCCTTTCAATTTATCTGAATCCATAAGGCACACCGGCATTATCATATCAAGATAGTTCTTTATATTCTCACTGTCTGCGAAAGACATCATTCCATCTGCTTCAAGCTGTTTTGCACTTTCCCTGTATTTATCAAGGACTTTGTCTGCGTCTTTTACAACTCCGGTAATTATCAGCTTTTCTCTTGCTCTTGTCATTGCAACATAGAGAAGTCTCTCTTCTTCTGATATCGACTCCCTTACAATTCTTCTTGCCATGGCACCTTTTATTATGGTAGGTGTCTTGGTTCTTCTTTCAAGGTCAACATAATCAACTGCAATTCCTAAATTCTGGTCTACAAGCACCGGCGCTGTTGCATCCATAAAGTTAATGCTCTTATGCGCTCCAGCAAGTATTACAATCGGAAATTCCAGACCTTTGCTCTTATGAATACTCATAATTCTTACAAGATTCTCATTGTCAAGGCTGGCAGCCCCCTCTGCAAAATCTTCGTCAAACTTCTTAAGTCTTTCAATATATCTTAAGAAATTAAACAGACCTGAATAACTTGATTTGCCGTATCCCGCTGCTCTTTCCAGCAGAACATTTAAGTTAGCCTGCCTCTGTGCTCCGGCTGGCATTGTTCCCACATAATCGTAGTAGCCTGAATCATATATTATCTCCCAGCACAGATCATATAATGACTCAACGCTGCTCTTGTCACGATATTCTGTAAGCTTTGCAAGAAATAATGCACATTTTCCGGACAACTGCTTAGCATACGGCTCCTGCATTTTCCCAGCTTCACCAAGCACTGCAACTGCTTTCAAATGTTCATACAGATTATTATGCACATTCTTATCCACATACTCTCTGCCAAGCTTTCTCACCATTCCAAGCTCCGCTGCCGTAAATCCTCCAAAATAAGACATCATCGCCGCCGCAAGGCTTATCTCTTGAACCGGATTATCTACTATCGTAAGCATGCTTAAGATTACCTGTATCTCACGCACGCTGAAATATCCTGTTGACGAATCGGTATACGCCGGTATCCCCCTGTCCATCAGGGCATCTGCAAATGTATCCGCCCAGCCTGTAACTGACCTTGTAAGAATTACTATATCCCTGTATTCTGCCGGTCTGTATATATTCTTATCTGCATCATATACATTTACACCAGAAGCAACTATTCCCTCAACCAGCTTTGCAAGCCTGTCTGCCTCAAGTTCTCTTGTTGTCGCCTCTTCTTCATTCTCTGAAGATATAAGAACAACGTCTGTACTCTTGTTGGCACTATCACCATAATTGCTGTCACTGTACTCAGGATATGGAAACCCCGCATTAAGCCTTACCGATTCGTCATACCCGATTCCTGAAAAATTCTTATTCATAATATGACTGAACACATCGTTGGCACATTCAAGCACATTCTCACGGCTTCGGAAATTCTTCTGTAATTCAATTCTTACATTATCACCAGTCTCGCCGTATGTATCGTACTTCTCTATGAAAAGCTCCGGGCAGGCAAGACGGAACTTGTATATGCTCTGCTTTACATCTCCAACCATGTATATATTATTATTCTCCCCTGTCAGTCTCGTCTTCGACACCGCATTAAGAATAACCTCCTGCAGCTGATTGGAATCCTGATACTCGTCTATTAGTATTTCTTCAAATCTGTCTGCAAGTTTGTCAGCAGTCTCTGTGTACACAAGCCTTCCGTCTTCTTTCTTTACAAGTATTGAAAGTGCAAGATGTTCCATATCGTTAAAATCAATTATACCCTTCTCACGCTTCACCTCCGAAACACGCTTTGCATACACCTTTGCCACTTTAAGAAGAGTCCGTATCTGAATACCTGCTCCCTGCATGTCTTCAAATATTCCATCATCGTCTTTTAAGAATATCTTGTCATTAAGCCGTCCTATATAATCTTTAAACAACTTTCGCTGCCCCTTAACATATTCCTTAATATCCGGGTCTGCTCCTGCATCCTTCTTTCTTGACAGGGCTTCAAATGAAAATATTCTTATCCTTCTGCCAAGCTCTCCAAAATCCTGTGAATTAATCATCTCATTAATTCCAAGCAGGTCAGACTGCAAAGCACCTGTATATGCTGCAGGTCCTGCCGGCTCAGAACAGATATCTACTAATCTGTTGTATTTATCACGGTAATCGAAAAGTGCATTTTTAATTGAATCATACAGCTCCTTAATTGCAGGATTATCGTAAGTCTCATCATCATAAACTAACATGCACTCGTCAAACCACTCATCAATCCACGGATTGCTTCTTGAAAAACGGTATATTTTATCTATAATGCTCACAAGCCCTGAATCGTCCCGTCCCATGCCAAATGCATCAACAAGATTAAAGAATTCTTCATCTGCTTCGGCATAGAATTCCTCAAGCACATCTTCTAACACATCATTTTCAATAAGCTTCTTCTCACCCTCGTCCATTATCCTGAACCCCGGGTCCAGATTAACCTCTGGAAAATGATTTCTGATTATCCATAGACAGAAACTGTCTATTGTCGTTATCTGTGCATTGTTAAGCAGTGTTATCTGTCTTAAAAGGTTCACATCCCCCGGATTCTCGTCAAGCATTGAATCAAGTGCTTTTCTTATCTTGTCTTTCATCTGGGCTGCTGCCGCCTTTGTAAATGTAACAACAACCAGCCTGTCTATATCTATATTCTTGTCAGGGTCTGTAATCATGGAAATAATTCGCTCTACCAGAACAGCAGTCTTTCCTGAACCGGCAGCCGCCGAAACCAGCACATTACAGTCTCTTGTATCAATCGCGTTCTTCTGCGCCGGCGTCCATTTTCTTTCCATTCTCATCAACCCCTTCCTTTATATTATTCCATAATACTTCATCATCGAATTTCTTTAATTTTCTGTAATTGCAGCCTGGCAAATCCACTGAAAATCCGCACACTGCCCCATAAGGACATCTGTCACAGCTTGAAAACTGTCCGTCTTTATAAGGACTTCTCCTGATATCACCACCTGCAATTCTATCCGCGGTATCAACCGCCCTTACATCAACGAATCTTCCAAGCATGTTAAACTGTTCTGTATTCATCACCTTGCTTCTTCTTGAATCAAATCCGCCGTCAGCCTTTCTGCTCACTGGAATATTAAGTGATGTACCCCCGGTATTGTCCATTTTCTCGGCAATATCCTTATCAGAATTGACCATTCCTTTAAGACGCAGTTCACCCTTAATCTTATCCTCTATCTCTTCCGCACTCTCATTAGTTGCAGATACAATCGGGTCGCTTATGTTATAGTAGAATACTCCGGCAGGAAGCACATTTTTACCCGGACGCATCTTTGCCACAAGCTTCATCGCCGCTTCCATGTAGACCATAAGCTGGATATCAATTCCGTAGTAGGTCTTTACTATGTTGAAATCCTTCTTTCCAGTCTTGTAATCAATAATCCTGACATACACATCTGTGTCGTTCTCACATATGTCCACGCGGTCAATTGTTCCGCTCATAAGCTGCTTTCTGTCTCCGTCTCCGACTTCCATATTAAACTTATGCTCGAATACAAATGGCACGAAATCACCACATTTTAACTGCTCACCCATTGCCCATATAGTACGGTCTGCAAGGTCTTCCATTCGCTTAATCATGAATGAATTACGGCTTGAATCCTTAAGGATACTGTTCTGGTATATGTCAGTAATTGCAGAAACACTTCTTTTTACCATCTCGCGGCGCTTCTCCTCTGATATCAGATAGTACGACTCACCGTTTTTCTTGATTTCATCGCACACCTCACGGATAACCGCATGCAATACGACGCCGAAGTTTACTGGTGAAAATGTGAATTCTTCCCGTTCCTTTAAATCAACTCCATACCTCAGGTAATATCTCAATGGACACTCTGCAAAATTCTCAAAAGAAGTTACGCTTCCGACAAGCCTTCCGCCCGTAAGTGAATCAATAATATCCTCATCTACATTTGCAGCAGTTTCAGTCTGTTCATAGCTGTAAGCCGCATGTGGTATTGTTACATAAGAATTCTGCTGTGCTGTGTCTTTGTAAGATAACTTAAGGCACTGTGGAAACATTTTTCTCATGCTTCTTATAATGTAAGATGGCATAAGTGCTGCACCCTCACTGTTTTTCACAGCATATGACATGTACAGCTTTTCCGCACTCTTCGTCATAATAAGATACAGATAGAATCTCTGTGTAAATGCTTTCTCTCTTACGGAAGCGGACATAACAATCCCCTTATCCTCAAGATATTCCCTGTCGCTTTCTGACAGAATGCTTCTTGAATCAGCTTTCTTAGGGACGTTGCCGTCATTGATTCCGACAAAGAACATGACCTTGATATTGTCAAGACGGGTTCTTTCTATATCACCTATAACAACACAGTCATTGGTCTGCGGAATAAGTCCTATCTTAATCTCCTGAAATCCTGACGCAAGTATTTTATTAAATTCTTTAATACCAACCTTCTCGCTTCCAAGAAGAGCATACATTTTATCTAATACTTCTATAACTTTCTTATATAACTGCGCATATTCATCACCAGTGTACTCGCTGTCATTAAGCGCACTTACCTTATGCTCCATATTTTCACGCACAAGAAACTCATAAAGTGCCTTTACCATATCAGCAACATTTGATTCCTTTGACTTTAGCACTTCTTCCAATGGGTCCAACATATCCGTTATCATTGTTCTTAGTGAATTAAGCTTCTCCAGGTCAGTATTATTGACCGTTCCCCTGAACTTTCTTATCCACGGTTCATGCCACTTTCCCCTGCCTCTGATTCCAACCGCAACACAGTAATTGTCTAACAGATCAATATCTTCGCGCTCCATTCCGCTCATTCCGGTTCTAAGGAATCCTAAAATGCTGTCATAGCTGTAATTATTATCAATTATTCCAAGTGCGCCGTTAATTGCCGCAATGAATGGATTGTCAGTCACATGGCGTTTGTAATCAAGGAAATACGGTATATCATTCTGCTTTAATATATTAGCCGCCAGCTTTCCGTAGCCGTCCATGTCCGCAGTAACTACCGCAATCTCATTATATCTGTATCCACATAGTCTTGTAAGTCTTATTATTTCTCCTGCTGCAAATGTTAATTCTTCCCTGGCAACAGCTCCCTCATATATAACGATATTGTCAGTCTTCTGGTTAAATCTTCCCGCATTGTTTCTAAAAAGGTTCTGTTCAAGAAAATCCAATTCTATTGAATTCTTAAACCTTGAATTGATGTTCACAGTTATATTCTTTCCCGGAATCTCCCTATCCGCAATATACACAGGTTCAAGAATCTTTACATGTCCTTCATCACATATCTTATAAAGCTTTGATACACAGTCCTTACTCATGAAAAAGAGTTCTTCCCTGCCTCTTACTGAATTTTCACGCTCTGATGCATCAATTGTCAGAGAAACATATATCTTCGGACACATTGATAAAAGAATTGTCAGTAAATTATACTGAACCGGAGTAAAACCTGTGAATCCGTCAAATGCTATCTCGCAATTCTTTATTCTCTCTGACTCTGCAACCTTACTGCATAATTTATCCAATATTTCTTCTTTAGTTATATAGTTTTTGTCTATGTACTCGGCAAACGCATTGTATACAAGTACGATATCATCAAGCTTATACTGAAGTGCTGCACTTCCCTCTGAATCACTGTATGCTGCACCTGCCGCATCCTGCATAACATCCGGCTTGATATCATACTGAAGCATCTCCGATATAACAGACTTAATCTCTGACACAAATCCTGTATTAGACAGATTACTTCCAAAATATTTTAATCTGTCCTTGTTCTGCTCCAAAACTCTTTTAATAATCAGATTCTTTCCTGTGTCATCAAGAACTTCAAGATTGTCCTCGCCCACTTCCTCAAATACTTTATATGCAAGTCTTTCAAAACTCACAACATCTATATTAAGGATTCCCTTTCTTGGGTGCATGGACACCAGTCTTTTCTGAATTGCCATAGTGTACTGCTCTGGCACAACAACAATATAATTCCTGTCAGGATTCTTCATTGATTCTTCAATTATATGTGTATACAGATAGTGCGATTTACCCGCACCTGAGCTTCCCAGAATTAATTGTAATGACATGTGTTACTCCCCTAATCTTTCTATAATAGACTTTACCATCATTTGCTTTACCATAATGCACTTTTTCATATCATGTCTCATCATGGTTCGAAATCAACCGCTTCATATTCCACCGTATCTGAATAGTCCCACCATTCTCCCTGATAGCCTGTAAATCCGTTATTTTCCATAGCATTCTGTAGAATCATCACATTTTTCACAGCCTCTTCATCTTCTATATCAGAATAATCTCTATCTGCTTTTAGAGAGAAATCATCAAATTCTGTCGGCATTGATATAACAGTTCCCTCACCAGCAACTATTGTAACATACACTGTTCCTCCAAGATTATGCTTTTTCATTCCGTTAGCCGGATTTGCCACATAGTTAGGGTCCGGATATACTTCCCATAATTTCTGCTGTGCCTCAAATGGTCTGTATGCATCCCAAATCTTTAAGCTGTATCCCTGCTGCTTCAATTCCTTTTGTACCTGTGCCAGTTTCTTAACAGTTCCATATCGGAGGTATGCTTCCGTGAAATCGTATATCTTTACCCCTGTAAAGTTATTCTCTGTTGCATATCTTAATTCCACATATATGTCCGGTATATATTTCTTAACAAGCACATATTCGTCATTCTCTGGTTCTTTTTCAGTTGTAATCTCCTGTGTTATAATTTTCTGTGCTGTCACTTCCTGTGCTGCAGTCTCCTGTATGTTCGCCATCTCTTTTCCTGATACATCATCTGTTGTAACATTTTTCTTTTGTCCACATGCTGTCATGCCTGCCGCTATAATCACTATTACTGCAAATGTTTTGATAAATTTACTGTTCATAATCATTCACCTCTTCATAAACCTACCATTTCATCATATTTAACAATTTAGTAGGTTTTTCAAGCTATGCATTAATTTAATGTGCCGTTTTACACTATCCAATACATTTGTATTTAATATACCACATTTTAATCATAATCTCCCACTCCATACCATATATTTTGTAATAATGAATATGAAGGGCAGGTTTCTTTGTGATGAGTCAGA
>OGFY01002342.1_pt1 | contig 11260 bp, 7 predicted proteins | sample 1570951 | NCBI WGS metagenome assembly OGFY01 (sample SAMEA2581942, study PRJEB24529) | metagenome | biome: Human gut stool | place: China | collected 2011
AGTTACCAGGTCGCTGTACGGTGGCCGTACCACGACTGCAGTTACCTCCCAATACAAAATCGCATATCAATCTGCTATCCGAATTATCTTTCTTACCGTTACTCATAACATAGGCCGGATTAGTTGACCCGTTCATCACTTCGTAATATCCACCCTGAAAAGCTACCCAAGCATAAAAGCGAGGTTCGCGATCCAAATTAAACAGGAGTGTTTTACTTCCTTCATGAGCCTCGTCAGCATGGCTGGCATCCACATTGACGATCTTTAATTTGTCTTTATCTTTATACTCCGGATCTTCGTCCCAAGGTAAACCGTTTTTAGTATAAAAACGATTTAACATGGTCCATGTCGGGCCGACACCATTCCACGCCCAGCCGTCAGTCACAAATGGTAACGATTTGTTTTGTATACCATACGAGCCTTCACTACGCGTTTCTGCCAGAAGAACCTCCGGATTACGCGAATCCCAATCGACCAAGCTGGTTCGAAGACACCGGACAGGACCTGCCGCCGGATAGGGATTCGCATCCTCATTACCTATCTTATAGTCTTGCTTTACATACAAAGCATGTCCGTTCTGCTCGGCAAGGTCAATCGCCTCTTTAATAGCTGTCTTTGCTTTTACCCACTTATTAGGATCATAAGTCAGAGGCATTAACTGACTACCGGATTTATCTGTAAAATTGCTATAGAAACTTGAGTTTCCATTGAATAACGGAGAAGCTGCATACAAAAGCATTTTCGCTTTCACAGCCTTAGCTCCTACACTGGTTGCCAATCCGTAATCTTCTTTATTGGTACGTATGGCAGGCAATGAACTTGCGGCTTCATCCAATAAATTGCATATCCAGTCTACACATTCGTCATATGAAGTTCGGGGTAAATATTCTGCTTGCGAAGCATTTACATCCGGTAGTTCCTTGATCAGGATAATAGGTCCGTAACAACGTGCCAACTGATAATGATAATAAGCAATCAGAAACTTAACCTGTGCGATATAGTCTGTTTTTACACTTTCAGTCAGGTCGGGTACCTTGTCTACATTTTCCAGAAATATATAGCATTGACGCAATCCTTGAAAAAATGTATTCCAATAAGAAATCACCGGCGAAGAAGCCGTATAGTTGCCTTTTGGAAAACTGGCAAACGTTTCATGTTCAAAAGCCGTTATCACTTCATCTCCTGTCAGCAAATCGAGACTGCCTGATGCCACATTACTTTGCGGCAAATAGCCATAGCAAGAATAAACAAAATTCTTAGCCGCATTCCGGTCTTTAAATGCATCTGCCTCAGTCGTTATTTCATCCGGAACAATATCCAGAAAGTCGCAGGAACTATATCCTATCGTCAGCAAAAACAAAAATAGGAGTTTATATATTATCTTCATAAGTATATATTATTTAAAAGTTAATTGAATACCAACATTATATGTACGTTGTGTCGGGTATTTCATACCGGCACCTCCACCCATTTCAGGATCCCATAGCTTAAATGGAGAAAAGGTCAACAAGTTACTTCCGTTCACATAGATTCTTGCCCATTTGAAACGATAGCCGATTTCGGCATTCCGCAATTTCAGGAACGAAGCATTCCGCAGCCAATAAGAAGAAGACGCCGTATTGTTGTTGTTATTATATTGTGTCAATCGCGGATACCGTGCATTCGGATTCTGATTATCTTTGCTCCAATGATCATCGGAAATCCATTTCAGAACATTATTTTTACTTTGCGTTCCAAATGGTTCGAAACCGCTCATCATAAATGACACGCGCGCTTGTCCCTGAAAGAAGAAAGAGAAATCCCAATTCTTCCATGTAATAGAGGGACCAAATCCGTATATTATCTCCGGAATTGTGGGATATCCTAATACCACTCTGTCATCTGATGTTATTTTTCCATCATAATTACCGCTCGCGTCCGGCTGATCTACATACTTCACATCGCCCGGTGCAATAGCAATATTACCGATAGTCGACTGAGGATTATTCGCAATATCAGCTTCATCAATATACAATCCGTCTGCTACATATCCCCAGATTGAGTTCAGGCTCTTTCCAACCTGCGATAACGCCGGACGAAGTCCTGCCGCTTCATCATACTTCAAAACCTCATTGTGTGCATAGGTAAAAGTTCCTTTCATCTGGATAGAAAAGTTCCGGTTCAACTGTTTTCCATAATCCAAAGCAAGGTCAAATCCTGTATTCTTCACTTTAGCGAAATTACCGTAGATTTTAGTACTGGCAGTTCCCAGATAATTCGGTATGGAATTTTTCTGCTGAAAAATATTATCTCTAATCTCCCTGAATCCGTCGACAGTGATATTTAATGAATTGAAGAGCTGTAAATCGACACCCACATTCAGTTTATTTCCGACTTCCCACGTAAGTTCATTATTCTGGAATCGATTATAAGTAGGTCCTGATAATGAAGTGGTACTACCACCATATCCGGTTGTATAAGACGGGCTTTCAGTCAAATTCACGATTGCCAGATAAGCAAAACGGTCACTGCCGATTTGATCGTTACCTACCAAACCATACGAACCGCGGACTTTAAAATTGGAAATAACCGGTTTTATCGGTTTCCAAAATTTTTCTTCACTGATATTCCATCCCAACGATATGGATGGGAACAGTCCCCAACGATGCCCTTTGGCAAAACTCTCAGAACCATTGTAGCCCGCATTTACTTCAAGCATATACCGATGATCGTAATCATAAGACAAACGTGCCGCCACACCCATTTTACGTTTTGGAAGCGAAGCAATAAGACTGCTGTTTACATTCGTATTGTAATCATCCTGGTTATAAAGCAACATACCACTTACATTGTGCGAACCGAACGAACGTTCGTAATTCAAGTATCCCTGAATATAAAACCGACGGTCACCGTTGGTACCGAAAAAGGCATCCATCGTATGATTACTCGGTTCTCCGATAGGTGTATTGGTAAAGTCATAGGAACCGTCTTCATTCTGTTTATAATCGGAAAGCTGATAACTATTATATCCTTGCAGACGGAACTTCTGATTATAACTCCGATTCTTAAATGAAACCAAAGCTCTGAAGCTTAATCCCTTCGTTATAAAATCCAGTTTCTGATCCCAGTTTACATTGGCTACTACCGTACTCTCAAACGTATCCTTGTAACCTGCACTTGAAAGAGCTACCGGATTGAGCGGCTGATAATTTCCGGCAAGGATACCTCCCCAATGGTACCATGTGTCAGATCCCTGCGGAAACATAACCGGAAAATCAACAGGATTGGTTCCCATAATAGCACTGAATATATCGCCTACGCCATTACCATCCTTAGTTGTCAAAGGACCATGCATATCATTCAACTGTACATTCAGGTGAAGCGAAATGGTAGAAGACTTAGAGAGATGAAAATCCACGTTGTTCTGGAACGCATATTTCATGTAGTCTATATTATTTTTATAAGAGAAGAAGTCACTGGAACGATCTTTCAACATTCCGGTTTCATGATTCATATTGACATTCATAAAATAAGTAATTTTAGATGTACCTCCACGTACATTAAAATTCGCTTTTTGATTAAATGTCGCATCTTTGAAGACCTCCTTGTACCAGTCCACATTAGGATAAATATAAGGATTCAGATTATGGATCGTACCATTTATTTTTTCATCAGAATAGAGCACAGCCCCTGTTCCCTGATTGGTAACCGCTTCATTGTACAAACGCATATAAGTGGGTCCGTCAACAATTTCCGGTTTCTTAGTCGGAGTATTTACATAGCCTTCTAAACGTACGCCGATGATCGGTCTGTCCAAGTCACTTCCCGATTTTGTTTTAACGATAAGTACACCGTTTGCTCCACGAGTACCATACATCGCCGATGCCGTCGCATCCTTCAATACGGAAAAGCTTTCAATTACTTCAGGATCCAATGAATTCAAGTCCGCTTTGGATACTTCAACTCCATCCAAAATAATTAGAGGAGAAGTCGCTCCGTTCATGGTTGCAACACCACGAATGAAAAAGTCCGCAGAATTCTGTCCCGGTTCTCCACTACGCTGGTAAGCAATCACACCCGACAAGCGTCCGGCAAATGAAGAAGAAAGGTTGGCAGAAGGTACCAGAAGATCCGAAGGACGAACCGACTGAATCGATCCGGTGATAGTCTCCTTTTTCTGTCCCGTACCAAAAGCAGTGACCACCACCTCATCCAGTTGCTGGGCATCTTCCGCAAGAGTGATAGACATTACCTTTTGACTACCGACTTTAACTTTCTTGGTAACATATCCTATATATGAAATCTGTATTTCATTTTTAGGAAATGCCGCTAATTCAAATTTACCATCTACATCGGTAATCACACCTGTGGTAGTACCCAGTAATTGCACTGTTGCACCGATGATAGGTTCACCGGTTTTCGAATCTGTTACTATACCAATGATTTTTGCCTTTTTCTGTTGTGTACTTTCCGTTTTCTCAACTTTAAGAATAACTTCATTCCCTTTAATAACATAACTGATATTACTCCCTTTAAAGACTTCGTTCAAGACGTCATCAATAGAACCTTTACAATCGATACTCTTAAGAGTTGTGTTTTTCAAATCATTAGCGTTATAGAAAAAAGTATATTGACTGCTTTTTTCTATGAGCCGGATGGCTTGAGGAATAGTGAGAGACTGACCTTTAACCACAATCTGTCCTTGCGCAGCAAGTGCAGACAGCGGATAAAGCAGCAAAGCCATAACGATGTATTTAAGACACCGCTTCTGACAAGAAAATAAAAACTTGTTCATGCTTCAATTTTTAGATTTAACATTGGGTTAATAAATATTAGTTGTAAATAATAATCTCGTGATTTATTTCTTTTTTCCGAAGATTCAGGCTAAAACAAATTTTATCAATAACGTCTTCCAAAGACTCATCATAGCGGATACTCCCTGTAAAGGCACAATTTTTATTCACTTTATCGCTGATAATGATACGTGAACCATACATTTGGTTTATAATCCTAGTCAAATGTTCCAAATTAAATTGTGTAAAATTATAACGGCCGTTTTGCCACTCTATATTTTCTATTTGCCTTAATTGAGTCCCTGCATCAGCAGGATTATATACCAATTCCTGAAGTGGTTTCATCTCTATTTTATGTTGAGTCGATTCAACATTAAATTCAATGCTTCCATTAAACAAAGTAATTTCATTGGCACTGGGATTGTTCTGCTTTATCAAAAAGCAAGTTCCTTTCACTTCGATAAAGGCTTTATCGATATACACCCTAAATTTTCTACCCATATTTTTGTGAACTTCGAACAAAGAATTACCTTTCAGCCATACATTCCGATGCTTCTTGAAATCTTCGGCAAAACGTATAGAACTTCCCGGCTGCATCCAGACCTTCGAACTATCTGGTAATAAATACATTCTGCTTTTCTGAGCTGTAATTTCAATATATTTATCCATCGGGGTACTACCTTCATTTAAATGCATCCAAAGTCCACCGACAATCAAAACAAGAGCTACAGAAGCAGCAATATACCATAGTTCTAAAGGAACTAATGCTATATCACATAAAAAATAAAGAAGTTATTATTACCAATTAATTTATTAGATATTATACTAAATATCAGAAGTTTAATAGATAGAAAAACAAACAACATGTATATTATAGATACCAGTCAAGAAACTTTTCTAAAAAAAAGTTGCTCTTGTCATGTGGTGGTAGATGGGGCTGTTGTGTATTTAGTTTTAGATAACACAAAATAAATCTAAATATAATTATTAAAATGAATAAAAGTAACAAAGAAACTAATCTGATCAAGAAGCTATTGGCAGATCAATTGGACAAGAAGGAACGCAAGAAACTCTATTATTCAAATTTAATAGAAAAACAAATGAGAAAACAATGGAAAGAAAATAAGAATATTCCGGTAGAAAATGAGATTGGAAATAAGATATGGGACAAGATCGAGAACCAATGCATAAAAGTTCACAAAAGAATAGTTCCTTTAGAACTTATCCAATAAATATATGTTGCTATTATTTTATTTATAAAGAGAAAGAACATATTACCCAATTAAGTGCATATAATGGGATAATATAGCCATAATACACCAAGATAAATTAAACAAAAAATGTTATTTTTTAATATTCTTGTAGAAATCGCAGTAATTTAGAACAAAAAGATTACTTTTGCACCTCTAATTACTAAAACAGATGCAAGAAAAAGAAACAGTCAGGAAATTAAAGCATGGCGATCAGGAAGCATTTGCTTTTTTATACAATCATTACTGGAAACAAGTTTATAATTTCACAAGACTCTATTTCACCGCCTCTATGGATATTGAGGAAATTGTGCAGGAAGTATTTGTGAAAGTATGGGAATCTCATCATTTCTTGGATGAAAACAAAAGTTTTGAAGGCTACCTCTTTATCATAACCCGAAACGTGATCTTCAATCATTCACGTAGGTATTACAAAGAGACAGCCCTCAAAATAACAGCTATACAAGCAGTCGAAGAATCTTATGACATGGAGGGAGAGTTGGATGCCGCCGATTTAAAGAAATATATCGATGAACTTGTTATGCAACTCCCCCCCCGCCAACGAGAAGTATTCCGCATGAGCAGGGAACTGCACATGAGCAACAGAGAAATAGCAGAACACTTCTCTATTACTGAAAAAGCAATAGAGCGCCATATCAATCTGGCCCTGAAATTCCTCAAAAAGAACCTCAATTTATTCATGTTGTTTATGGCAGCTTAACATCCAACCAAGATTCTGTCATTGCACCTGCCATCCGCCCCCCAGAGCCTTATACACTTGTACTACAGCGATCAATTCGTCCCTTATCGCATTGCTGAGTCCGATTTGGGCATCGAAATATCCACGCTGGGCATCGAGCACATCAAGGTAGTTCGTCACCCCATTGATATATTGTAATTGTGCCAAGTCTACATAACTCTTAGCCGAACGTTCCAATTTCGCACGAAGGTCGTATACCTCCTTAATCTTATTGAAGTTGACAATCGAATTGCGCGTCTCTTTGAAAGCAGTCAGGACAGCCTTTTCATAGCTGTGCACTTCAGCTTCATAAGCGGCTTTCTTTGCTTTGAGAGCGGCACGATTTTTTCCCCAACCAAAAATAGGCGTAAGTAAAGCACCTTCCATAATGCTATAAGGCGATTTCAACAGTTCGGAGAGAGCGGTACTTTCCGACCCTACCCTACCGGTAAGTGAAATACGTGGAAACATATTCGTATAAGCCACTCCTACCCGGGCATTGGCAGCAATCAATTTCTGTTCAGCCTGACGAATATCGGGGCGACGTTCCAATAATCCGGAAGGCAACCCGACAGGTAACTCTTGTGGAAAGTTAAACTCCTGCAACAAACGGCTACGGGTAATTTTGTTGGGATATTCACCAGCTAGAAAAGCTATATCGTTTTCTTTCAGAGATATTTTACGTTCCAGATCGGGCACCAGTGTTGCAGTACGTGCCAACTCAACCTGAGACTGACGATAAGAAGTTTCAGATGTCAAACCTCCTTCGAAACGGATGCGGGCAAGACGCATGCCTTCCTCACGTGCTTTCAATGTTTGGCGAACAATATCCAATTCCGTATCGAGAGCTACAAGTTCATAGTATGCCTGCGCTACTTCGGCTATGATAGTCATGCGAAGGGCACGTTGTGCCTCCACAGACTGAAGGTACTCGGCAATGCTGGCGGAACGCGCCCAACGAAGATTTCCCCACAGATCGAGTTCCCAAGAGAAAAGAAGCTGCGCTTCAAAAGTATCGCTACGCTTGAAAGCATCACCACCGTGGTTTTCATTTTCTCTCTCCGCAGTCACGGTACCTCTAATGTCAGGCAACAGATTTGCTGTTTAAATACGTTTTTGCGCAGCCATCTCCTTGACACGGGCAGCAGCTATCAGCATGTCTTTATTGTGTTCCAAGGCCCTGTCTATCAGACTCCGAAGGGTACTGTCAGTGTAAATCTGCCACCATTCCTTATCTCCGAAACTCAAGCTGTCCTGATGTTGCGCCAGACTATCGGGCAGATTCAGTTCCGGACGGACATAACTTTTTCCTATTTTACAGGAACCTAAAGTTAATACAACTAATAAAAGAGTAATATATAAATAGCTTCTTTTCATAATTCAATCAGTTTTCTTTTTAGACTTGAACGGTAATTTCACGTTCACATTCGGTACATTTTTCAGTTTTGCCTTTGTCTTATAAACCAGCACAAAGAAGAATGGAACCAGAATAATGCCCACTACAATGGCAAAGATCATTCCGAAAAAGACTCCTGTACCAATAGCAGCACGGCTTGCCGAACCGGGACCAGTTGCCAGCACCATCGGAAGCATACCCAGCACAAAGGCGAGGGAAGTCATCAAGATGGGGCGAAAACGCAATTGGGCGGCATGGATGGCAGACTGTATTAAATCACCTCCACGGTCTACCTGCACTTTGGCAAACTCTACAATCAGGATGGCATTTTTTGCTGCCAACCCGACAAGCATCACCAGTCCGATCTGGAAATATACATCGTTTTCCAATCCGCAAACCCATACTCCCAGATAAGCCCCCAAGGCAGCCACCGGCAAAGAGAGTAACACAGCAATCGGTACCGTCCAACTTTCGTACTGTGCTGCCAGGAAAAGGAATACAAATAGGAACACCAGCGCCAATACCAATCCGGTCTGTCCTCCCGCCTTTTTCTCCTGATAGGAAAGCCCACTCCACTCCAATCCGATATTATCGGGCAAATGATACCGGGCAATCTGCTCCATAATCTCCATAGCCTGTCCGGAACTATACCCCTGTGCCGCCTCACCGCGGAATACAGCAGTAGTAAACATATTGAAACGTTTAATGCTGCCGGGACCCGTAGTATATGATGCGTTTCCAAAAGAAGTCAGCGGAATCATAGCCCCGTTGGAAGCCTTCACAAAGAACAAGTTAATATTGTCCTTATGTTCCCGATAGGGTGCCTCAGCCTGAATGTATACTTTATAGATACGGTTGAACATATTGAAGTCATTTACATAAACCGAACCGGTATAAGCTTTCATCGTTGAAAAAACATCCGCCAAAGGCACACCTAGCATCTTCACCTTATCACGGTCCACATCGAAATAAAGCTGTGGAATATCCGACTGAAGTGAAGAAGAAAGTCCCGTCAACTCTTTGCGCTGAGAGGCATAATACATCAGCGTATCCGCCGCCTGCACCAAATTTTCGAAAGTAGCCTCGCCACGAGCCTCCAGTTGCATCTCAAAACCACCCGAGGTTCCCAAACCGGGAATAACAGGAGGAGTAGAAAGATAGACTTTACACTCCGGATACTCACTCAGGTCGTGACGGACGTTTGACATAATCTCATCAATCGATGTATCCTTGCGGTCTTCCCACGGCTTCAAGATAACAGTCAATTCACTACGAGCCTGATTGCTACCTACACGGGGACTGCTTCCGGTAACATTCTGTACATAGGCTATATACGGATTCTTTTCCAGATAAGTGATGGCACGATCCGTCACCTCCGGGGTACGTTCCAGCGTAGCACCTTCTGGCAATTCCAACTCTATCTTGAAGTACCCTTGGTCTTCCACCGGAAGGAAACTTGTCGGAATCAGCCGGTGAATCAACAAAATACCAATAAGCACCACTCCGAAACCGGCCAATACACGACGCGGATTACCGATTACCCTACGGATAGCGATTACATATTTATGATTGCCCACGTTCAACCAATGGTTGATTTTACGGAAAACAATGTTCTTCTTTTTGCCATTGTCCGGTTTCAGAATCAGCGAACACATGACCGGACTCAGAGTCAGCGCCACAACAGTCGAAATCAGTACGGATACAGCGATGGTAATAGTAAACTGGCGGTAAAGTTGGCCCGTAATTCCGCTGAGGAAGCTCACCGGCACAAATACGGCACAAAGTACCAGCGAGGTAGCAATCAACGCACCTGCCAATCCATTCATGGCTTTCTTGGTAGCTTCATATGGCGGCAACTTCTCTTCCTCCATAATACGCTCTACATTTTCCACCACTACAATAGCATCATCCACCACAATACCGATGGCAAGAATCAACCCGAGCAATGTCAATATGTTCAGCGAGAAACCGAAAATCAGCATGAAACCAAATGTACCGATCAGTGAAATAGGAACGGCAACAATCGGAATCAACGTAGCCCGCCAACTCTGCAAAGAAAGATAAACGACGAGTACTACCAGGATCAATGCTTCAAACAAGGTCTTATAAACTTCATGAATAGACTCGGAAATATAAGTCGTCATATCGAACGGAACCTCATAGCTCAGCCCTTCAGGGAAGTTTTTACTGATTTCATCCATCGCCTCTTTTACACTTTTCGCTACTTCCATTGAGTTAGCGCCCGGAAGCATATAAATTCCCAGAACGGCAGCATTCTTACCATTGATGCCACTCTCTGTACTATATGATGAGGCTTCCAGTGAAACTCGTGCCACATCGCGCAGACGAATGATAGAGCCATTTGTATTGGCACGAATCACAATATTTTCGAATTGTTCTACAGTAGAAAGACGTCCCTGCGTAGTGATAGGGATTGTCACATCGAGCCCCTTCACCGGTTGCTGCCCAAGTACACCGGCAGCCGATTCACGATTCTGATCCTTCAAAGCATTCTGCAAATCCTGCACAGTCAGCCCGAAGTTAGCCAATTTATCCGGTTCTGCCCAGATTTGCATGGCATAATAACGGCTACCGATATTCGACACACGTCCTACTCCCGGAATACGGCGGATTACATCAAGTACATTAATCGTCGCAAAATTACTCAAATAGATTTCGTCAAATTTCGGATCGGACGACATCAATGTAAGGGTCATCAACTGGCTGGGCGCCTGCTTTTCAACTGAAATTCCGTTTTGAATAACTTCAGCCGGCAAACGGCTTTCCGCCAGCTTCACCCGGTTCTGAATTTCTACAGCGGCCAGGTCCGGATCGGCAGAAACATCAAAAGTAACCGTTGCCGAGAAGCCTCCGGAATTGGAACTGTTCGACTCTATATAAAGCATACCCGGTGTTCCGTTAATCTCCTGTTCGATGGGAGTTGCTACAGCCTGCGAAACCGTAAGCGCACTGGCTCCCGGATAAGAGGCACTGATCTTCACTACCGGAGGAGTGATCTGCGGATACTGGTCGACAGGCAACATGGTCAGTCCGATGATGCCGATGATGACTATCAGTATCGAGATAACGATCGAGAAAACAG